>Ga0102825_1000119_pt1 | contig 18110 bp, 10 predicted proteins | sample ColrivemetaGS579_FD_78461 | JGI IMG/M metagenome (GOLD analysis project Ga0102825, IMG submission 78461) | Estuarine microbial communities from the Columbia River estuary - High salinity metaG S.579 | ecosystem: Environmental > Aquatic > Marine > Intertidal zone > Estuary | place: USA: Columbia...
AGAGATGCAAATCAACAAGTTCTTCAAGGAAAGGAAATAATATTAGAAGATGCTAAGCCAGGAGATCTTGCTTTCTTTGGAGAAGACGGAATTAGTCATGTAGGTATTATTATGCATTCAAATAAAATAATACATGCCTTTGGTTCAGTCAGAATAGATGATTTGAACCAAAATGGAATAATTAATTCCATTTCAAACAAACTAACACACAAATTAAAAAAAATAGTTGCCTATTAATTTTCTAATTCCTGTAATTTCACATTCATTAATTTGAAATTATCTGTATCATCAATAGTGTAGTAAATATTTTTTGCTGTTTTTAAGGCTTCAATATTGCTTGGATCAATTTCAATTAATTTTTCTAAATATGGAAGACATTCCTTGTATAAATTAACTCTATCTATTTCCAACTCATCATACTTATCCATATCACTTGCCTTTCTGGATGTTACTAGTTTGTTCATTTTTTCAACTATTGGGCCTTCACCCTCTAAAATCAAACCAACTAAATTGAGGTAAGATGCTGTATAAGTATCATCTAACTCCAAGGCTTTTAAATAAAATTCCTTGGCAATTTTGAATTCACCTTGTTCTCCATTAATAACGCCAAGATTATAATACAAAATTGCATTATTAGGATCTTTTTCTACTGCTTGTTCCATTAATTCCTTAAACTTATTTTTATCTCCAATCTTAATATAAAGATCTGCTTCTGATAAAATTAAATTAACATCATCTGGATTAATAGCTCTTGCTTCTTTAATTGCAGAAATAGCTTTATCATTCTCGCCTTTTTGCACATAAATAAGGGCAATATTTTTAACAATTTCTGGAAGTCTAGACTCTGTTTTTCCAATTCTTTGGTTGGTGTAGTCTTTAGAAGACTTAAATAAATTATATTCTGTTTCACTAACCTTTTCTTCAATTTCAGATTCAATGGGAGTTACAAAATATTCAGAAACAACCCCTGTATAACCCATGTTTTTCAATTTTAAATAATATTCTAACGCTGTGTCATATTCTTTTGAATTAACTGCACTTGAAGCAGAATAATATAAATAAGAAATATTTTCTTCCTTATCAGGATTCATTAAATAAGCGTTATATAATTTTTTTGAAGCTTCTAAAAATTTATCATTTTTATTATCTTGAACAGCAGCATTTACTAAATCTGCTTCAGCATTCTGAATCAAAAAATTAGCGTTTTCAATATATTTTTTTTGCCTGATTGATCTTTCTAATTCAATCGATTTTCTTAAAGAAACTACAGCTTTAAAAGACTGAGAATCTTCTTTAAGAGCCCATCCATTTAAATAATAATACTGAGCTTGATATTTTACATCAGATGCTAATATCAAATCCTTATTATTACTTAAAACATCTAAAGCTTCCGAAAAAAATTCCTGATCAATAAGTTTTTGAGCTTGTTTTAATTCTTTTTTTTGTCCAAAAGCAAAAACAGAAATTGTAAGTATTAAAGTGTAAAAAATATTTTTCATTTTATATTAATTTAAATCGTTATCGTTATTTTTTTCAACTACATCTATTTCTTCAACATCAGAAATATCATCGTCGTCGTGTACAACTTTAGCAACTGCTGCTATAGAGTCTGTATCCTTAAGATTTATTAATTTGACTCCCTGAGTTGCTCTACCCATTACCCTTAATGAAGAAACTTCCATTCTTATGGCGATTCCTGATTTATTTATAATCATTAAATCATCGTTATCTGTAACATTTTTAATAGTAACTAACTCCCCTGTTTTTTCAGTAATTGATATAGTTTTAACGCCTTTACCTCCTCTGTTAGTCATTCTATATCCATCTAAACTAGATCTTTTACCATAACCATTTTCAGAAACAACTAAAATATCACTATCTAAATCATTTACAGATATCATACCTACAACTTCATCATGTGAATCTTTTAATCTTATTCCTCTTACACCAGATGCATTTCTACCCATTGGTCGAGTTTTACTTTCTTCAAATCGAATACATTTTCCTGACTTAACAGCAATCAAAACTTGTGAATTTCCGGTAGTTAATTTTGCTTCTAAAAGTTCATCATCATCTTTAATTGTAATTGCATTAATACCATTAGATCTAGGTCTTGAGTACTGTTCCAATGATGTTTTCTTAACCTGGCCTTTTTTGGTCGCCATAATAACATAATGACTGTTGATATAATCTTCATCTTTCAAGTCTTGAGTACAAATAAAAGCTTTGACTTCGTCATCTTGCTCAATATTAATTAAATTTTGCATTGCTCTACCTTTTGAAGTTTTACTTCCCTCAGGAATTTCAAAAACTCTCATCCAAAAACATTTACCTTTTTGAGTAAAGAACAACATATATTGATGGTTAGTTCCAACAAATAAATGTTCTAAAAAATCTTCATTTCTAGTTGTTGAACCTCTTTGTCCTACTCCACCTCTATTTTGTGTTTTATATTCCACTAAAGGTGTTCTCTTAATATAACCAGCATTAGATATAGTAATGACTACTTTTTCATTAGGAATCATATCTTCCATACTTAAGTCACCACCTGCATATTCAATTTGAGATCTTCTTTCGTCTCCATACTTATCCTTAATTTCTAAAAGCTCATCTTTGATGATTGTCATTCTTCTTTCTTCACTACCAAGTATATCTTTAAGATCTTTGATAGTATTCATTAATTCATCAAATTCTCCTCTTAGTTTATCTTGCTCAAGACCAGTTAATTGTCTTAAACGCATCTCAACTATTGCTTTTGATTGAATCTCAGATAGTTTAAACTCTTTAATTAGCTTAGATTTAGCCTCATCAGCGTTTGAAGAAGATCTAATTAAAGAAATAACTTTGTCTATGTTATCTGAAGCAATAATTAAACCCTCCAATATATGAGCTCTATCTTCAGCTTTTTTTAATTCATATTTTGTTCTTCTAACAACAACATCATGTCTATGTTCCACAAAATACCCAATCATTTGCTTTAGATTTAACATTTGTGGTCGACCTTTAACCAAAGCAATATTATTTACACTAAAAGATGATTGAAGTTGTGTGTGCTTAAACAATGTATTTAAAACAACGTTTGGCACTGCGTCTCTTTTTAAAACATAAACAATACGCATTCCTTGCCTATCAGATTCATCTCTAATTGTTGAAATACCATCAATTTTTTTATCATTGACCATTTCAGCAGTTTTTCGAATCATTTCTGCTTTATTAACTTGATAAGGAATTTCAGTAACAATAATACATTCTCTACCATTCACCTCTTCTATTTCAGCCTTAGCTCTCATAACAATTCTACCCCTACCAGTTTCGAAAGCTTGTTTCACTCCCTCATATCCGTAAATTATCCCACCAGTAGGAAAGTCAGGTGCTTTAACAAATTGGATTAATTCATCAGTTGTTATGTCATTATTTTTAATATAAGCTATAGTACCATCAATAACTTCTGTAATATTGTGTGGAGGCATATTAGTTGCCATACCAACAGCAATTCCACTAGCACCGTTTATTAATAATCCAGGAATTTTGGTAGGAAGAACTGTGGGCTCCATAATAGAATCATCATAATTTAATTGATGGTCTACAGTGTCTTTATCTAAATCAGCAACCATTTCTTCAGATATTTTCTGCATTCTAGCTTCTGTATATCTCATTGCAGCTGGACTATCTCCATCAACAGAACCATAATTCCCTTGACCATCAACAAGTAAATATCTTAAACTCCACTCTTGAGCCATTCTAACCATAGTATCATAAACCGAGGAATCTCCGTGAGGATGATATTTTCCAAGTACTTCTCCAACAATAAAAGCAGACTTCTTAAATTTACTAGATCCTCTCAAACCTAATTGATGCATGCCATAGAGGACACGTCTGTGTACCGGTTTTAAACCATCTCTAACATCTGGAAGTGCTCTTGAAACAATAACAGACATTGAATAATCAATGTAAGCAGATTTCATTGCTTCTTCAATGTTAATCGGGATCAATTTTTCGCCTTGACTCATAAAATTATTTTTTGCATTAGTTACAACCTAACAAATATAATAATACCTCATATTTTAAATACAATTTTAATGTAATTTTTTATATATTTTATTAACAAAATTTAAAAGAATTTTAATCAAATAGTAGATGAAAAAACTTGGAATTAAATAATTTTTTTTGTCTATTTACTTATAAGATAATAGAATACATATGGATGATAATTTTTCTTCGAGAGTAAAAGATGTAATAACTTACGGTAAAGAAGAAGCTCTAAGACTAGGGCATGACTTTATTGGAACAGAACATCTTCTTTTAGGAATGCTTCGCGACGGAGGCGGAAAAGCAATCAATATACTTAACTCACTTGAAATTGATTTAGATTATTTAAGAAAAAAGGTTGAGATACTTAGCCCACCTAATCCAATTAATGATTTTAATCAAAATCATAAAAAAAACCTTCACCTAACTAGGCAAGCTGAAAGGGCATTAAAAACAACTTTTTTGGAAGCCAAACTTTTTCAAGGCAAATCAATAAACACAGCCCACCTTTTATTGTGTATTTTAAGAAATGAAAATGATCCTACTACAAAATTATTAATTAAGCTTCAACTTGATTATGAATCTGTTAAGGAACAATTTAAATATATGTTAACTGAACTAAATGATGATTTTTCAAGTTCACCCTCCGCTGAGACATTTCCTGATGATTCTAAAGATAATGAAGATCCAATTGAAGAAAATCCATTCACAATTAAATCAGAATCTAAATCTAAAGTCAAATCTAAAACACCTGTTTTAGATAATTTCGGAAGAGATTTAACTTCTCTTGCTATCGCGGGAAAACTAGATCCAGTAATTGGAAGAGAAAAAGAAATTGAAAGAGTTTCTCAAATTCTTAGCAGAAGAAAGAAAAACAATCCCTTGTTAATTGGAGAACCTGGTGTTGGTAAATCTGCAATAGCTGAGGGATTAGCATTAAGGATTATACAAAAAAAGGTTTCTAGAATTCTATACAACAAAAGAGTTGTCACTCTTGACCTGGCAAGTATTGTTGCAGGTACAAAATACAGAGGACAATTTGAAGAAAGAATGAAAGCAGTAATGAATGAAAGTGAAAAAAATGATGATATAATATTATTTATAGATGAAATTCATACAATTGTGGGCGCAGGTGGAGCAACAGGTAGTCTAGACGCCTCAAATATGTTCAAACCAGCGCTAGCAAGGGGAGAGATTCAATGCATAGGCGCTACTACGCTTGATGAATACAGACAATACATTGAAAAAGACGGAGCGTTAGAAAGAAGATTTCAAAAAATCATAGTCGATCCAACAACGGTTGAAGAAACTTTAGAGATTTTAAGAAATATAAAAGATCAATATGAATCACACCATAATGTTAATTTTACAGATAAAGCTCTGGAAGCATGTGTAAAATTAACTGATAGATACATATCAGATAGATTTTTTCCTGACAAAGCTATAGACGCTATGGACGAAGCTGGATCAAGAGTTCATATAACAAATATGGATGTTCCAAAAAATATAGTAAGCTTAGAAATTAGTTTAGAAGAAGTAAGAGATAAAAAAAATGCTGTAGTCAAAAAACAAAAATACGAAGAAGCTGCAAAATTAAGAGATGACGAAAAAAGAATAGAAAAAGAATTAATTCAAGCTCAAGAAAAATGGCAAGAAAAATTAAAATTACATAGAGAAACTGTAAATGAAAGCGATATCTCAGAGGTTGTGTCTATGATCACTGGTATTCCTGTTAATAAAATTGCAAAAGCTGAATTAAAAGAACTTAATAATTTAAATAAAATTATATCAGACAAAGTTATTGGCCAAAACGAAGCTGTAAACAAAGTTGTAAAAGCTATTCAAAGAAATAGAGCAGGAATTAAAGACCCCAATAAACCAATTGGTTCTTTTATATTCTTAGGCCAAACTGGAGTTGGGAAAACTCAACTTGCAAAAATTCTATCATCCGAATTGTTTAGTGGTTCGGACTCATTGATTAGAATTGACATGAGTGAATATATGGAAAAGTTTGCTGTATCAAGACTAATTGGAGCACCTCCAGGCTATGTTGGTTATGAAGAAGGTGGACAACTTACTGAGAAAGTAAGAAGAAAACCTTACAGTGTAATACTACTTGATGAAGTAGAAAAGGCTCATCCTGATATTTTTAATATGCTATTGCAGGTACTTGACGAAGGATCACTAACAGATAGTTTGGGTAGAAAAGTAGATTTTAAAAATACAGTGATTATAATGACCTCTAATCTAGGTGCTAGACAAGTAAAAGATTTTGGAAATGGAGTTGGATTTGGAACAGAATCAATGAAATCACAAGAATCTAAAAACATAAAAAACACTATTGAAAAATCATTAAAAAAAGCATTTTCTCCTGAGTTTTTAAATAGAGTAGATGAAATAGTGATTTTTAACAGTTTAGAGAAAGAAGACTTGAAAAAAATTATATCAATTGAACTTGATAAATTAAAAAACAGATTAAAAGATTTGGGATACTCTCTAAAAATTTCCTCTAAAGCATTGAGCTTTTTATGCGAAAAAGGATTTGATAAAAAATACGGTGCTAGACCATTAAAAAGAGCAATACAAAACCATGTAGAGGATTTAATCGCTGAAGAAATAGTAAAATCAAAAATAAAAGAAGGAAGTAGTATTAAAATTGATCATGATAGTAAATCATTAAAATTGAAAATAATTAAACTATAAACGGAATTTAAATTATTTCATTAGTAAATAAACAATAAAAACCTCTCTTATTAAGTATTTCACAAAATAGCATAATTAGTTTGTGTTTTATACTGAATAAACTTCTCATTATCATAATTTTATAATAAAAATTAATTTACCTAAATCATGAATGTTATAAAATTTGGAGGTTCTTCTATATCAAATCCTCAAAACATAAATAAGGTAATCGATATTATTTCTGGATATAATACAAGTTGTGTTATAATTTTTTCTGCAATTGGAAACACAACTGATCAATTAATAAAATGCGGAAAGTTAGCAGGAAAAAGAAATCAGGATTACAAGAATATTCTTTCAGAAATCAAAGAAAATCATATAGAAATATGCTCTAATTTATTTGAATACAATAATCAAAGTGAAATTTTAAGTTTTGTTCAAACTAAGCTCAACAAGTTAGAAAACATATTAGAGGGCATATATAATTTAAAGGAATTTAGTGAAAAAACATATGATAATGTTTCTGGGTTTGGAGAAATATTGTCGTACAATATAATTGGAAAACTATGTCAACAAAAAGGTCTAAATATTGTAATAAAAGACTCTAGGGAAATTATAACTACCAAACTTATTAATATTGGAAGAAAACAAGTCGATTTTAAATTAACTCAGTCAAAATGGAATGATTTTTCGAAATCGATTAATAAAAAAATAATTATTATGCCTGGTTATGTTGCTAGAGATAACTTTGGCAATAATATAACTCTTGGCAGAGGTGGTTCAGATTTCACAGCATCAATAATCGCATCAATAACTGAAGCAAAAAAACTCGAAATATGGACTGATGTAAGCGGAATATATACAGCAAATCCAAAACTAGTCAAACAAGCCATTCCTATCGATTCTCTTTCTTACAAGGAAGCAATGGAATTATCACATTTTGGAGCAAAAGTTTTGTACCCTCCTACTATCCAACCAGTAATGACTAAAAATATTCCAGTTATTATAAAAAATACTTTTAGTAAGAATGATAAAGGAACTCTAATCTCAAGTAATTCAAATTACAAATCAATAATTAAAGGAATTACTCATATAAAAAACATTTCATTATTAACAATTGAAGGTAGCGGAATGATAGGGATTCCAGGTTATTTAAAAAAATTATTTGAAGAAATTTCTAATAATAATATTAATATAATAATGATAACACAAGCTTCATCTGAACATTCTATTTGTATAGCTATAAATGAATCTGATTCTATCAATGCAAAAAAAATTATTGATGAAGCCTTTAAGTATGAAATTGAAAATTCGATACTTAGCCCATCAAAAATTGAATCTAAACTTTCAATAATAGCGCTAGTAGGAGACAATATGAGAGATCATCAAGGAATAAGCGGAAAAATGTTTAGTGCTCTTGGAAAAAATAATATAAATGTAAAGGCAATTTCTCAAGGATCTTCTGAAAGAAATATTACAGCCGTAATAAAAAATAATGATGTCAAAAAAGCACTAAATACACTACACGAAAAGTTTTTTGAAAAAAACGTTAAACAAATAAATTTATTTATTATTGGGATTGGTAACGTTGGATCTAAATTAATTGATCAAATTGAAAAACAAACTGATTATCTAACTAAAAAACTCAAACTTAAACTTAGGGTTATAGCAATATCTAATTCAAAAAAAATGCTATTCGATGAATCTGGTTTAACATTAAGTAATCTAAAAGAGGATATTGATAATGGTGAAAATTCCAATCTAGATGAATTTTTTAAAAAGATCAATAAATTAAATTTAAGAAATAGTGTTTTTATTGATAACACTGCAAGCTCAAAAATTGCAGGGTTATACCAGAATTTTCTAAAAAACAATATTAGTGTTGTTACTTGTAATAAAATAGCTTGTTCAGATTCTTATTCTAGCTACATTGAATTAAAAAAACTAGCTTCAAAATACGATACATCGTTCTTATATGAAACAAACGTAGGAGCTGGATTACCAATAATTGACACATTAAACAATCTAATTAATTCTGGTGACAAAATAAACTCTATTCAAGCTGTTCTATCTGGTAGTTTAAATTATATATTCAATAATTTTAATAATTCAAATACTTTTGAAGATGTTGTGAAAGAAGCCATGGACAAAGGATTCACAGAGCCAGATCCAAAAATTGATTTAAGTGGAATTGATGTAGCAAGAAAAATTTTAATTTTAGCAAGAGAAAGTGGCAATAAGATTGAATTGAATGATATAACTAATAAATCTTTTTTACCCAAAGAAAGTTTAAACACAAAAGACAATAAAGAGTTTTTAAAATCATTATCTGAAAATAAAGATCATTTTGAAACCATTTTAAATGATGCTTACATTAAAGATTGTAAAATAAAATATGTAGCTGAGTATAAAAATGGAAAAGCTTCTGTTGGAATTAAGAATATTCCAAAAGATCATGATTTTTACAATCTTGAAGGAAGTGATAATATTGTCTTGTTTTACACAGACAGATACAAACAACAACCATTAATCGTTAAAGGAGCCGGAGCTGGAGCTGATGTCACAGCAGCTGGTATTTTTGCAGATATAATTAGGACAAGTAAAAGATAAATAAAGCTCTATTTAAACTCAAATTTTCTTTATAAATACATACTTTAGCCGCGATGAATGAAATTAAGATATTTTCTCCAGCAAGTATAGCAAACCTTTCGTGTGGATATGATATTTTAGGAGTTTGTTTAGACAAAGTAGGTGATAAAATAATTGTCAGAAAAACAAAAAAGAGAGGGGTTGTAATAACAAAAATTACTGGTCAAAAACTTAGTAAAGATATAAAGCTGAATGTTGCTGGTGTTTCTGCTACTGCACTTCTAAATGAAACTGAAGTTGATTGTGGTTTTGAAATTGAAATCCATAAAGGAATAAAGCCCGGCAGCGGAATTGGAAGTAGTGCAGCAAGCTCAGCAGGAAGTGTTTTTGCAATTAATCAATTAATTGGGAAACCCTATTCAAACAAAGAGTTAGTCAAATTTGCAATGGAAGGTGAAAAGGCAGCTTCGGGATCTTTGCATGCTGATAATGTTGCCGCAGTACTTTTAGGCGGGTTTACTTTTGTAAAAAATAGCTCGAAAAATGATTATTTCAAATTAAACTCACCAATTGAACTAGCATTTACAATAATTCATCCTCAAATAGAAATTAAAACATCTGATTCGAGAGCAATTGTAAAAAAACATGTAAGTCTTCAAGAAATGATCGAACAATCAGCTAATATCGGTTCATTCGTAACAGGACTTTATACTGAAGATTATGAACTAATCGGAAGATCAATAGAGGATAATGTTATTGAACCGTTAAGATCAATTTTAATTCCTAAATTTAATGAATTAAAAAAAACTAGCTTAAATAATGGTGCTTTAGGATGTGGTATTTCTGGCTCGGGACCCTCTGTATTCGCTATTTCTAAAGGAGCTAGTACAGCAAAAAAAGTAGGAGCATCTATGGGGGAAATCTATAATGAATTAGATTTAGAGCATGATATTCATATTTCTTATGTTAATGATATTGGAATAAAAATATTAGAAATCAAATAGTATGTTTTATAGAAGTTTAAAATCAAGTTCAAAATTGGTGAATTTTGAAGAAGCAGTCAAAAAAGGACTAGCAGAAGATGGAGGTTTGTTTTTTCCTCAAAAAATTAAAAAACTAAAAAAAGAATTTATTGAAAATTTAGAAAAGTTTTCAAATATTGACATTGCATATGAAGTAATTAAACAATTTATTGGAAATGAAATTAATGAAAATGATTTAAAAAATATCTTGACAAAGACAATTGACTATGATTTTCCTCTTGTTGATATTGAGAAAAATGTAAAAACTTTAGAACTTTTTCACGGACCTACTCTAGCATTTAAAGACGTGGGAGCAAGATTTATGGCAAATTGCCTTGGACACTTTAATAAAAAAAGCAATAAATTAAATACAGTTCTTGTTGCAACATCTGGTGATACGGGTGCCGCTGTTGCAAATGGTTTTCTTGATGTAAAGGGAACTAATGTTGTTATTCTATATCCAAAAAACATGGTTAGTGAAATACAAGAAAAACAATTAACTACAAATAAAAAAAATATAACTGCATTTAGAGTTAATGGAACTTTTGACGACTGTCAACAGATGGTGAAAAAAGCTTTTACAGATAAGGAGTTGAATAATGAATTAAATTTAACCTCTGCTAACTCAATTAATGTAGCGAGGTGGCTCCCTCAAATGTTTTATTATTTTTTTGCAATCAAACATTTAAAAACATTTAATAAAAAAATAGTGTTTAGTGTGCCAAGTGGTAATTTTGGAAACATATGTGCTGGTGCTATTGCAATGAAATTAGGATTACCTGTAGATCAATTTGTTGCTAGTACAAATTCAAATGATACAATTCCTAGATATTTAAGTTCTAAAAACTATAAGCCAAAAAAAACTATTCCTACTATTTCTAATGCAATGGATGTATCAAATCCTAGTAATTTCATAAGAATAGAAGAAATATATCAAGACTTTAATGAATTAAAAAATAATTTTTCATCATACAGTTTTGATGATGACAAAACTATAAACGCAGTTAAAAGTGTATACAAAAACTCTAATTATATATTAGATCCCCATGGAGCAGTTGGTTATCTTGGTTTAAAAAAGTTTTTAGCTAATAAAACTGATTTTATTGGTATTTTTTTAGAGACTGCACACCCAATAAAATTTTCAAATCATATTGAAAACAAATTAAATCTTAAGTTAAAAATTCCGAATTCGATAAGTAAAATTCTTACTAAAGAAAAAATCTTTACAGATGTGTCAACTTACTCAGATTTAAAAAAAATATTAATTATTAATCAAAAGAAAAATTAGAAGGAGGATCTAAACCTTTTAAATTTTTAACAAAATAATCCCACTTTCTTCTCATCATATAATTACTCATATCTCCGTATCCGTGCCTTTTATTAGGAAATAAAATTAAATCAAAATCTTTATTAGCTTTAATAAGTTCATCAACTACTAACATTGTATTAGATGGAGGAACGTTATCATCAAGCATTCCGTGTGCGATCAATAATTTACCTTTCAAGTTTTTAACAATTAATTGATTTGCTTGAATATCATAATTATTTTTTTTTGAATCGAATTTAGAATTATTCTCTTTAGATTGAGAAAGAGGCTCTAAAAGACCATGCCATTTTTCGCCCCAATCTGCTTCATAATTTCTATTATCATGGTTTCCAGAGCTAGATACTGCTACATCATAAAAGTCTGGATATCTTAATAATGCTGCAGTTGAAGCAAATCCACCACCAGAATGGCCCCAAATACCTACTCTAGATAAATCCATGCCGGAATATTTTTTTGACAATTGTTCAATTGCCTTAATATTATCAGGAAGACCATTATCTCCCATATTTCCATAATACGCATCATGGAAGGATTTAGATCTTCCAGGTGTACCCATTGCATCTACTGCAACGACAATAAAACCTAGTTCAGCTAGAGCTTGAAAATCTCTTCTGGCAACCATGAATGAATAATTACCAACACTTCCCGATTGAGGACCAGGATAAATGTAATTTAAAACTGGATACTTATCATTTTTATCGTAAAAACTAGGAATATACATAAGACCAAATAAATCTGTTTCATCATCTCTAGCTTTGACATTAAACTCTAAAGGTTCTTGCCATCCATTAATTTTGAGATCATCAGTATTTGAAGATGATAATTGTAACAAAGTTTTTCCCTCTCTGTCCTTTAAAATTGATTTAGGAGCAGTTTTAGTTGTTGAATATGTTGTTACAAAATAATCCCAATTTGGTGATGGATTAATTGTGTGTGAACCCTTTTCAGGCGTTAAGCAAATTAAATTATTTCCACTAAAGTCAACTTTATAAAAATATATATGATATGGGTTTCCTTCTTCTTTTCCTCCAGCACTAAAAATTATTTCTCTTTTATCATTATCAATATGCATAACCTTTCTAACTAACCAATTTCCATAGGTTATTCTGTTTTTCAATTTTTTAGTATTCAGATCATACAAATAGATATGTCCCCAATCATTTTTTTCAGAGTACCAAATAAACTCGTCAGAATCAAACAAAACTCTCCAATTTTCTGCTCTAACTCCAGATTCATAGTATGTATCAACGTTTTCTTTAAACACTGAACGAACAATACCAGTTTTTGAATCTGCTATTTGCAAATGTGCCTCTTTATGATCTCTAGAAGATGAAATAAATGCTAGTTTTGAAGAATCTTCACTCCATTGAGCATCAAGTAACTCACCTCCTCTTCCGGCAATATGGTCAGTTGTTGTTGATCTCTGAAAATCATTTTCCATTTTTAATTTTATAATTTTCTTTGACTTAATATCAATTATAAGCCTCTCAATTTCAAATATTTTTTCATCTCCTGGAAGGGCATACTTCCAAGCTTGAAGTTTTGGATGACCAACATTTGTTGAAGTTAAGTACATCTCACCTACTTCTCTGGCGTCTTGTCTAAAGGTTGCTATTTTATCTGATTTCGGACTCCATTTTAAAACAGGTCCTTTAGATTGTATCCAACCTGCATTATTGGTAGCATAACCATAATCCTTTATACCATCAAAAGTTAGTTGAGTTCTTTTATCAGTTTTAGTATTCCTAATCCATAAATTAAAATCGTTTATGTAAGCAGCAACGTTACCATCCGGAGATATGAATTCGTATAAATTCTTATTATAATTCTTATTTATGTTTTTTAAATTAACCTCATCAATTTCTTTATAATTGCTTTTTTCTAATAAATTTAAATCTATTGTAAAACTTTCTGTTTTGTCTCTGAGCTTTACCTTATAATGAAAAAATTCGTCTTTATCCCATTTCTGAAAAGTTAAAACATTATTAAGGTGTTTATTAAAACTTCTACCCATATGAAAAGTAGCATTTTCATAATCATTTATTGTTACAGTAGATGAATTATTAATATCACAAGAGATTAAAACAAAAAAAATAAGTAATGAAAATAAACAAAGCTTTTTATTCATATTATTGAGTTATATATTTTGAATCAACATAATAGTTATTATCAATTTCGATAGATCCTTTTAATTTTTTAGATTTCCATTTTTGAGTTGGAAATATTCTTATTTTTTCTTCATTCCCTGCAATATGGTCTGTAACAATTAAATCAATTGGCATTTTAAAACCTTCAACAACATTATTCCATCTGTATGACATTTTTCCGTCGATCAAGTTATGCTCTAAAACAGGGATCCTTATATCTCTTAAATATTGATTAAAAAATGGATTTAAATTTATTTTCATTTTTTCAGAAATATAATTTTCAATTTCATATGTTGTAACAGTTTTGTGATAAAAATCTTTATTTAATCCTCTCAAAATATTTCTCCATACTTTATCGTTGCCAGCTACTTGTCTAAGTGTGTGTAAAAGATTTGCACCCTTTGAGTACATATCTCCAGAACCACCTTTATTAACATTATATGGTCCAATTATTGGTTTTTTATTTCCAATTCCTCTTCGGGTACCTATGACATACTCAGATGATGCTTTTTTACCGAAATGATAGTCTACAAAAAGATTTTCTGAATATGTAGTAAACCCCTCGTGAACCCACATATCAGCGATATCCTTATAAGTAATATTATTAGCAAACCATTCGTGACCTGTCTCATGTATGATTATATAATCAAATTTTAGCCCCCATCCAGTGCCAGATAAATCACGACCTAAATATCCTTTTCTATATTTATTTCCATAAGTTACTGAACTTTGATGCTCCATACCTAGATAAGGGGTTTCTACTAATTTAAAACTATCTTCATAAAAAGGATATGGACCAAACCAATATTCAAAAGCTTGCATAGTTTTAATCGCATCTACAAAATGAACTTTTGCTTTTTCTAAATTATAGCTCAAAACATAATAATCCATATCTAGATTTCCCTTCTCTCCCTTATATATTTCTGAAAAATTAACATAATCACCAATATTAATATTTACTCCATAATTATTTATTGGGTTTACTACTTCCCAATGAAATGTAGTTGAATCTGACATTTCATCTACCTTGACTAGTCTACCATTTGAAACATTTGTAAGTCCTTTAGGAACATTAACACTCATCAACATACTTTCTGGTTCATCATACATGTGATCTTTATTAGGCCACCAAACACTTGCTCCTAAGCCCTGGCATGAAGATGCTATAAAATGATTTCCATTTTTATCTTTTTCCCACGAGATACCACCATCCCAAGGGGCTCTAACTGCAACTCTAGGATTACCTTCATAATAAACTACTAATTCTTCTTTCGAGCCTACATTTTGTTTCTTCTCAAGTTTTATAAAATGTGCATTACCATCATGTATAATTTCTAACTCAGAATTATCTTGAGTAGCCTTAGTTAGTATCAATGGTGCTTGAAGATCAATTTGCATTAAATCATGTGATTTAAGAACTGTGTAAGAAATCTTGTTGTAACCTGAAATGAATTTTTCCTCAGGTTTAACGCTAATATCTAGATGATAACGGTTAAGATCCCACCAAGACCTTTCCTTAGTAATAGATCCACGCAACGTATCTTGTCTACTAAATTCAGTTTTATCTCCCATTATTCCTTGTGAAAATAATATCACAGGAGATAATAATAAAAGAATTAATATTTTTTTCATGTTAATATGTGTTTAATTATTTTGTTGTAAGGTAAAAAAAAATGCTCGAAATTTGTATTATAAAATAAATTATGAAAAAAACTTCTTTGTTTGATATTCACGTAAAATCAAATGCTAAAATGGTCTCTTTTGCAGGATTTAACATGCCTGTACAATTTGAAGGAGTTAATACAGAACATCTCCAGGTAAGAAATTCTGTTGGGATATTTGATGTTTCTCATATGGGTGAATTTTTGATTGAAGGAGATAATGCTACTGAATTTTTAAATTATATATGTTCGAATGACATTTTATTAATGTCTGATGGAAAAGCTCAGTATAACTGCATAATTAACCATAATGGAGGAATAATTGATGATTCTATTGTTTATAAGTTTGACTCTAAGAATTATATGATTGTTGTAAATGCTTCAAACATTGATAAGGACTGGAATTGGATTAATGAACAAAATAAAAAATTCAATAATAAATTAACTAACATTTCAGAAAGTACATCTTTACTAGCTCTTCAAGGTCCCAAAGCAAATGAAGTCATTCAAAAATTAGTTGATTTTGATTTAAGTCAATTTAAAAGTTATTCATTTGTTAAAAATGATATTGCAGAAATTAAAGAAGTTATTATTTCAACAACTGGCTATACTGGTTCTGGTGGGGTTGAATTATATGTAAATAATAATGATGCTGTTGCGCTTTACAGCTTGTTAATCAAAACCGGTGAATATTTGGGTATTAAGCCAATTGGATTAGCAGCAAGAGATACTTTGAGGCTAGAAATGGGTTATTGTTTATATGGAAATGATATTGACGACACAATTAATCCAATCGAAGCTGGATTAAAATGGGCAACGAAAACAAATAAAAATTTTATTGGTAAAAAACATATTTTAAATTCAATTGAAAATGGAATTAAAAAAAAATTAATAGGTTTTGAATTAAATGAAAGAGGAATACCAAGAAAAGGCTATAAAATATTTGACTCTAAACAAAATGAGATTGGATTAGTTACATCTGGCACAATGTCTCCAGTCTTAAAAAAAGGAATTGGAATGGGTTACGTAAAGTTTTCACACTGTAAAATAGGCAGTAAGATATTTATTCAAATAAGAAATAAATATGTGGAATCAGAAATAGTTAAACCTCCATTTATAAAATAAAATGATCAAAGTTTTAATTTTTGGAGGGAGCAGTTCTGTTGGGTCTGCAATTTTCAAAGAATTAAATCCTTTCTATGATTTATATGCTACTTATTATACACAAACTAAATTTAGATCTAACAAAAGATATAAATATTATGACCTTGAAACGGATCCCACTTTAATTTTAGCTGAACTAAATCCTGATATAATTATTTCTGGATTAAAAGGTAATTTTAATTTACAAGTCAAATATTATGATAAAACCATAAAGTATTGCGAAAGGTTTAAATCTAAATTAATGTTTATATCTTCTTCAAGTGTATTCGACTCTTTTATAAATTATCCGTCATATGAAGAAGACAAGACTTTTTCTCAGAGTATATATGGAAGATTTAATATTCATATAGAAAATAAATTGTTTAGAATGAAAAATTCAAATTGGACAATTAACAGATCTGCTATGATTTTCAGTTCAAAATCAAAAAGAATAAATCAAATAAAAGAAAGTGTTATAAAATTAAATCCGATAGAAATATTTCCAAATTTAATAATCAATATTAATTCAGAGAATTTATTTGCAAAACAATTACATTATATGATTAGCAGGAGTCTTTGTGGAATATTTCATCATGGAAGTAATGATTTAATCAATCATGAGGAACTCATAAAAAATATTGTGAAGAAATTAAAACTAAAAGAAGTTAATTACAAATACGTTTACACAACTAACAATAATAGATATCTATCATTATTATCAAATAAAAATTCATTTCCCAAACACCTTAATTTCAAATTTGATTCAATTCTAGAAAAAATTCAATAAAATCATTTTATTAACTTTAACATTCAATTATATTTGAATTTATGGGAAGAGCATTTGAATTTAGAAAAGCTAGGAAAATGAAAAGATGGTCAGCTATGGCTAAAACTTTTACTAGAATTGGAAAAGATATAGTAATGGCTGTAAAAGATGGTGGGTCATCAATTGAAACTAATTCTAAACTTAGAGCTGTGATTCAAAATGCAAAGGCAGCTAATATGCCTAAAGATAATATTGAAAGAGCTATAAAAAGAGCTTCTGACAAATCTACTGGAAATTTTAAAGAAATTCTGTTTGAGGGATATGGTCCTTACGGAATTGCAGTTATTGTTGAAACAGCAAGTGATAACAATAATAGAACCGTTGCAAATGTTAGGAGTTATTTTAATAAATATGGAGGAAATTTAGGTACAGCTGGATCTGTAGAGTTTATGTTTGACAGGGTCTGTAATTTTAAAATAAAAACAGAAATAAACTTAGAAGAATTGGAATTAGATTTTATTGATTTTGGTGTTGATGAAGTTATACAGGATGATGATGGTGATGTGATTTTATACTCTTCTTTTGAAAATTACGGCTCAATTCAAAAGGAAATTGAAAGCAGAAGTATTGAAATAGTATCATCTGAATTTGAAAGGATTCCAAAACAAATGAAAGAGCTTAGTGAAGAAAAAAAAGAAGAAGTAAATATATTAATTGAAAAAATTGAAGAAGATGATGATGTAC
>Ga0102825_1000130_pt1 | contig 17265 bp, 16 predicted proteins | sample ColrivemetaGS579_FD_78461 | JGI IMG/M metagenome (GOLD analysis project Ga0102825, IMG submission 78461) | Estuarine microbial communities from the Columbia River estuary - High salinity metaG S.579 | ecosystem: Environmental > Aquatic > Marine > Intertidal zone > Estuary | place: USA: Columbia...
ACGAATTATATCGACGTATAATTACTCGAAATAATCGCTTACTTCGATTATTAGAAATTGATGCTCCTCAATTAATAATTCGTAATGAAAAAAGAATGTTACAAGAAGCGGTTGATACACTTATTGATAATGGAAAACGTGGCAAAATTGCCTTAAGTGCTAATAATCGACCATTAAAATCGTTATCAGATATTATCAAAGGTAAGCATGGTCGTTTCCGACAAAATCTTTTAGGAAAACGTGTTGATTACTCAGGTCGATCTGTTATCGTAGTAGGTCCAAGTTTGAAACTAAATCAATGTGGTTTACCTTATGAAATGGCCATTGAACTTTTTCAACCTTTTATAATTCGAGAATTAATTAATCAAGGTTTAGCTAGTAATATGAAAATAGCAAAAAACTTGATTCAACAAAATGAACCTATTATTGACCCAGTCTTAGAGAAAGTATTAGCAAATCATCCAATTTTTTTAAATAGAGCACCTACATTACATAGATTGGGTATTCAAGCATTTGAACCGATTTTAGTACAAGGAAGAGCAATTAAATTGCATCCATTAGTTTGTTCGGCATTTAATGCTGATTTTGATGGTGATCAAATGGCAGTTCATATTCCTTTATCAATCGAAGCTCAAGCAGAATGTTATATGTTAATGTTAGCTCCTTATAACTTTTTATCACCAGCAAATGGTGAACCAATTATCATGCCAAGCCAAGATATGGTTTTAGGATGTTATTATTTAACGGTTAATAACGTGAAAGGGTTATTAGGATCAAATCATTATTTTGCAGATTTAGAAGATGTTTTACTTGCTTATAATCAAGATCAACTTGAAATTCATAGTTCTATTTGGCTAAGATATAGTGAAAATGATTCTAGTTATGAAACAAAAAAAACTTTAAATTTATTAAAAACATTTAAACTAAAAGATCAAACTTTTATTGAGTATTATGAAGACAGACAAATTCGAAAAACAAAAGACGGAGATATAATTGTTCAATATCTAAAAACTACAACGGGTCGTGTTATCTTAAATTATACAATTCAAAAGACATTAAACTTCTTATAAAAATTTTAAGCTAAATAATCTATTAGATTTATGAAAAATTATACTTATAAAAATACTTTAATAAGTAAAAAAGAATTACGACAATTATTAGCCTGGAGTTTTACAAATTATGATTCAATGCAAGCTTGTTCGTTAGCTGATGAATTAAAATATCTTGGATTTAAATATGCTAGTCAAGCAGGAATTTCAATTAGTATTGAAGATTTAAAAGTACCATTCATTAAAAATTTAATGATTGAAAAGGCTAATCAAGAAATTTTAAATTCCGAAAAAATTTATTTAAAAGGTAAATTAACAGATGTTGAACGGTTTCAAAAAATTATTGATACATGGAATTTTACAAGTGAGGCATTAAAAGAACAAGTTATTTATTACTTTAAAAATTATGATCCTTTAAATTCTGTTTATATCATGGCTTTTTCAGGAGCACGTGGAAATTTATCCCAAGTTCGACAATTAGTTGGAATGCGAGGACTAATGTCTGATCCAAGTGGAGAAATTATGAAAATTCCTATCAAGAAAAATTTTCGTGAAGGATTAACAATTACAGACTATTTAATGTCAGGATATGGAGCGAGAAAAGGAATTGTTGATACAGCTTTAAAAACTGCAAATTCAGGATATTTAACGCGTCGATTAATTGATGTATCTCAAGATATTTTAATTCGTGAAAAAGATTGCTTAACAACTCACTCCTTTTTTCTTTCAATCAAAGAAACTGACAATTTAGTGTATGATAAAATTTTGGGCCGAATTTTAAATAAAATGATTGTTGATCCTGCAACAAATAAAGTAATTGCTAAAATAAATACACAGATTACTCCTAATTTAATTAAAATTTTTAAACAAAAAAAAATCCATGAATTTTATATTCGTTCGCCTTTAACCTGTAACTTATACCGAGCAATTTGTCAAAAATGTTATGGTTGGGATCTTTCGAATGAAAACTTAGTTGATGTTGGAGAAGCTGTTGGTATTTTAGCTGGACAATCCATTGGAGAACCAGGCACACAACTAACTATGCGTACATTCCATACTGGTGGTATTTTTACGTCGGAGGCACGTCAACAAATTATTTGTCCCGTAAATGGAATTATAAAATTTTCAAAAGGGTTAAAAACCGTTACTTTACGAACAAATCGAGGTGAAGATGTTCTAGTAACAAAAAATTCTAGTTCATTAATTATTATTCCTGATAACAATCAGGAGCAACTAGTTCAAATCGAAGTATTAAGAAATACAATTTTATTCCCTAAAAATAATCAGTATATTCAAAAAGAAACTGTTGTTGGAGAAGTTATCAATACAAATAAACAAGTTAAGACAGAAATTAAACCTATATTAAGTCCAACATCTGGAGAAATTTTTATTCCCAATTTGAAAAACAAAATTAATTTATTAAATAATAATAAACTTATCTGGATTCTATCCGGACAACTTTATAATAGCCCAATAAACTCATTTATAAATTTTTACCCTGATTATAAGCTTAATAAGAATAGTTACATTTTTAGAACAAAATTAATAAACCATTATTCAGGATATATAGAATTTATTAATAAAAAAAAAAACTTGTATGAAAAAATAGTTCACATTGTTAATAATAAATATTCGTTAGTCCATTCTAAAATTCAGAAATTATCAACTTCTACGAATGATAAAAATTATATTTTAAATTTTAAAAATTTAAAATATCTGTTAACAGCCAAAACTAAAAATTCTAAAGTTTATCTTCAAATATCAAGAAATCAGCAAATAGGCACAAAGATAACAAGCTATTTTCAGACATTGACTGGTGGAACGTGTTATTATAATCGTAAAAATTTAGATAAACTAAGTAATATTAATGCTAGAATTTCTTATTACGGAAAAACTAGCACTATAAAAAGACAATCACGAATTCAGTCATATAGGACAATAATTTGGTTGGGAGAAGAAACACATAAAGTCAATTGTGAACAAAATATTTTATTAATTGAACAGGGGGATTTTATTTCAGAAGATTTTGAAATTATCCCAGGCTTATTCTCAAAAACGTCGGGGATTGTTTTTATAAATCAAAGAAGTAATATTGTCCAAACAATTTCAATTAAATCTGGATTAGTATATGAAGGTAAAAAATTTAAAAAGAGCGCAAAAAAGATTTATTATCCTGGTGAGGTTATTTTTTCAAATATTCCTATTACCAAACCATCTTTTTGCGAGCACATTATTGGAAAAAATGTTGATCAATTATTAGTTCGACCAATAGAATTATATGAATTTCCAAATTCGAAATCAATTAAGAAAATTTTCGGTAAAACTTCAAGTATTGAATCAATCCTTAATTTAGAAAATAAAGCAACATATTTATATAAATCGAATCAAAGAATTCGAAGTACAAAAAATTTAAATATAATTCTAAATATATTAAGGCTAAAAACGACAAATTTATTATCTAAGAAGATAAGTATTGAATTACTTAATAATCGACATAATCAAACTTTAAATTTTCGACTTAATGAAAAATTATCTTTAAATAATTATATCCCACCCCATTTAAAATATAAAAATATTCAATCATGTTTTTTAGTGCAAAAAAACCAATTTATTGATAAATATACAACACTAGGTTATCTAGAAGCAGTTACTTCGAATTCCTTAGAAATCGTTAAACTTAAAATCAAACATCAAGAAAGTAAACAAATACTTTTAATTTCAAATACTGATTGTTTAACAATTAAAAATACTAAAACAATTCATAAAACTAGTAATGATTTTATTATTAATAGTACAAATGTAAATGAAACCGGAAAAATTATCATTAAAAATAAGAAATTCATTACACTCCAAAAAGGTCGACCATATTTCTTTCCGAATTGTAAAAATGAAGATAATCTAGGAAAAACAAATTTACAATATAAGTTAATGTCACCTAAGAGAATTCGACTACGTTCTAAAATTGAACGATCAATCTCATTGAATTATTATGATATGATTAAACTATCAATTAAACAACAAAATAATATTAAACAATTTTCAACAACTAAAATTAGTTTAAAATCAGAACTTTCAAAATTATTTTTAAAAAAAAATGGTAAGCTTTATAGTTCCTTAATTCCTCGATTTTTTAAAAAGTTCACGCTTGGGAATAAAAGTTCGAAGTTAAAATTTAATAATATTTTACGTCCATTAGAAACACAAGATACATTCTTAAGGAAAATGGATCGGACATTACTTATTCAAAGTTCAGACATTGTTCAAAATAATATTAAAGAACCGATGCAGTCGAAATTTCATTTAACATTGGTTAAATTTCTAGAGTATCCCTTTGTAAAATCTGCAAAATCGATTGGATTATACTCGATTACCGAAGATTTTTTCGAACAAGATGTTAACAGTGTATTTTGTAAGAACAGTGAGTTTATTGAAGAAGGAGAAACAATTGGATTGTTAAATTTTGAAAAAGAAATTACAGGAGATATTGTTCAAGGTTTACCAAGAATTGAAGAAATTTTAGAAGCTCGGAAAAAAAATATAACAATTAAACGAATCCCAACAAATCAAAAAAGAGGTTTATTGGTTCAGAAAACAACTTTAGATCCAAATTTTGAATTTAGAAAACTCGCAACTCCAATTAAAGAAAATGAAAAAATAAATCCACATAAATTATTAAAAGTTTATTTTAATTATTATGGATTACAGAAGTTATTCGTATGCGATAGGACTGAATTTGTTAAATCAACTCGTTTACTTAATAACTATGAAGGAAGTTATAAAAGTTTTAAAAAAGTTCAATCATTCATCTTAAATTCTGTTCAATCTGTTTATCAATCACAAGGTGTTACAATCAATGATAAACATTTAGAAGTCATTATTAAACAAATGACAACGAAAGTTTTAATAACTTATGAAGGTGATACACCTTTACTACGAAGAGAAGTGATTGATTTATACCATATTCAGTATATCAATGAAATTATCAAAACAAAACAAAAACAATTTGCATGTTATGTTCCACTATTACTTGGAATTACAAAAGCTTCATTAAATAATCCAAGTTTTATTTCAGCTGCTAGTTTTCAGGAAACAACCCGAGTATTAACAGCAGCGGCTATTGAAGGAAGAATTGATTGGTTACGAGGATTAAAAGAAAATATTATTATTGGTCATTTAATTCCGGCAGGAACAGGTTCACCCAATTATAGAAACTGTTTCCGAAAAACATTAGATGAAACAAAAAAGTTAAAGATGGATTTTGAAAATATTCAAAATGTTAAGTAAAATACCTAGACAATGGTTTTAATATTTGTTAAAGTTAATTACATAAACCTAAATATAAATTAAGTCATTTAAAATTGTTATGTCTGATATAAGTTTATCAAAATTATTAGAAGCAGGTGTTCATTTTGGTCATAAAGCCTATCGTTGGAACCCAAAAATGTTTCCATATATTTATAGTGAAGTAAATAATATTCATATATTAGACTTAGTTCAATCTGCTAGTTTATTAAAAGAAGCAAATTCATATGTCGAATTTGGTGCCCGTCAAAATAAAACATTCTTGTTTATTGGAACAAAACGTCAAGCAAGTACTTTAATTGCTCAAGAGGCCAAACGTTGTGATTCATACTATGTAAATCATCGATGGTTAGGTGGAATGTTAACAAATTGGGTAACATTAAAAGAACGTATTGAACGCTTAAAAAATCTAGAGCAACAAGAAGCTAATGATACTTTTAGCCTATTAACGAAAAAAGAAGCCGCTTTACGTCGAAAAGAATTAGAGAAATTACGCCGTCATTTAGACGGGATTAAAGATATGGACAAGTTACCGGATATTGCTATTGTTGTAGATCAAAAGCGTGAAATGACAGCAATTCGGGAATGTCGTAAATTAGGAATTCCTATTGTTTCTATTTTAGATACAAATTGTGATCCTGATTTAATTGATATTCCAATTCCAGGAAATGATGATGCAGTAAGATCAATTCGGTTAATTTTACAAAGTTTAACTGATAATATTTTAGCTGGGAAAGAAAAATAAAATCAGTACTATAAAGTTTTAATTTTATATAGAATTCGATAAATTTCTTGTAAATATTAAATAATTAATATTTGTAAGAAATTTAACGAAAAAACAATTCATTTTTTTTGATAAAAAATGAATATTAGTTGAGTAAACGACAGTAAAAAATATAAGGAAAATACTAGGATCAAGCTCCACCTTAGTGTAATTGTAGTTATTCGCTTACTAATCTAACATTATACACAAACTTATTTATTAATGAAAAAAAATTAATTATGAAATCTTTAATCGCAATTGGTATCGGACTTTGTATTGGGTTTTCACCAATCGGTAACAGTAAAATAGTAAGAATTATTGTAATGGCTGTTACAGGAGGATAAAGGGGATAGGACCTATCTAGGACCTATCTTAAAAAAAATTCCTTACGTTGGAACCGTCATCTCGACTGTAGAACTTGCTATAGACGTCAAAGATATTGTCGAGAGTTCAACCCCCAATGGGGGCCGCAAAGACTATCGGTGGTCGATTTCTGAAGGAATGTACGCCACCTGAATTGTTAATTGCGGGTAAATGTGGAATGTTAGTAACAGTAATAATTGCGTCAGTTGCTAGTGGTGGTAATAGCATTGTTGTTACAAGTACCGTATCAGCCTTACGCAGTATTGTCAAAAATTAAAATTTTAATTATTCTTTTGAATAATTAGAAAAAATAAAAAATAATATATATGAAATATTATTAGGAAAATCTGTTGGCGAACTAGAATGTAACAGCAAAAACAAATATAGCATGGGTTGCAGATATTACAACACTAAAATTAATTAAAGATCGAAAAGTTTGTGTGTTTCTTTGTATAGATATACATACTAACTGTATTGTATGTACTATTATAAGTAGTAGCGTTATTACTTCACAAAAAATAATAAGAAGTTTAGAGAAAAGTATTAAACAGAGAATTACTCTTTTTGGTAAAGATAAATTAATTATTCATACCGATCGAGGAACACAACAAATTAAATAAAAAGTTAAATAATATAATACAAGCATAGTAATTATAATACACCATAAAGCCCTCTTAAATATAGTCTCAGAGGCCGCCAAACAAAGGAAACAAGAGGAAACATAATAGAACCGAATTAGGCCCCCTTTCTGATTATTCTAAAACCCTCTCAGATTGAATTTGTAACACAAACAATCAGGCATACAAAAATTGGTAATGTTTATCGATGTGTTAAAAATTTAATTAAATAACAACTAAACAACAGGTGACTTATTTGATAATCGAATTTAGTAATGAGAAAATTACCTTTGTTTTAGTAAGAGTTATAAAAACAAACTTGTTTGTAACTTATTTATAAAAAAAATTCTGCTAATGCAAAATATACTTGTTCGACTCCACCGTAAGTAAATTTGATTGTGCAATTTACACAAAATATAATATATATCTTTTTATTAAAGAGTTAAAAATTATTTTTCGGATAACCGTCGGTTCTTGACCTTGCGCACCAGAATTTAAGTAAAATATAACTAAACACTGATATTATGATGGAACCAAAAAACTTACTAAATTTTTATCGTTCTAACATTTGAACGATTTTTATGTTTTAATCTTAAAGAAAGGATAAAAATACTCTTTTTATCCTTTCTTTGAGATTAAATAATCGATATTCTTATCAAATATAAATTATTTAATTAATATAATTCATCTTCTTGGTGAACTAAAACTGTACAATCAGATTTTGGATATGCAATACAAGTTAAGACAAAACCCGCTTCAACTTGATCGTCATCTAAAAAGGTTTGTTCACTTTGATCCATTTCTCCTTCTGTAATTTTACCAGCACAAGTTGAACATGCACCTGCACGACATGAATAAGGTAAATCAATACCTTGGTTTTCAGCTGCATCTAATAAAAATTCATCATCCTTACAGTCCATAGTCGTGTTTATGTCGTGCTCTTCGCTAATAATTGTAACTTTATATGTTGCCATTTGAGAACTCCTTAAAAAAGATAATTAATTATAAAGTAGAATTTTGAGAAAAATTTTCTCTGCATTACTTTACTATCTATTATTATACTACGTAAATTCGATACAGAGTAATTTTTTTTATTAATTTTTTATTTGAAAGCTTGTTTTAAACGACTTGCCTTTCCTTTTAAATTTCGTAAATAATATAATTTCGAACGTCTGATTTTCGATGAACGTAAAATATTAATAGAATCAATTTTAGGAGAATGAACTAAAAAAATTCTTTCAACACCAATGCCTTGTAATACTTTACGAACAGTTATTGTTGTATTTACAGAACTATTTTTTTTTGCTATGATGGTACCTTCATAAGACTGAACTCGTTCTTTACTTCCTTCAATAATTTTAACACCAATTTTAACATGATCACCAATACGTAACATTGGTAAATCTATCTTAAGAAAATTAGTTTCTAAATCATTAATGGTTTTGTGATTATTTAATTTAACCATGGATTTTAAATATTAAATATAACAATTTCTTATTTTTAATATTACAATTAGATCTTGAAAAAAACAACATTAAAAATAATCAAATCTGCATTCGACTGGGTTCGAACCAGTGACGTTCCAGGGGAAAACGGATTATGAGTCCGGTGCCTTCAACCACTCGGCCACGAATGCTATTATGGAGCTGATGGGAATTGAACCCACGTCCATTTAAGTTTTACTAAAATACTCTTTCACAGGTTTAGTTCACAGTTAAGGAACAATTTCAAAAATTATTCTAAACTATAGACGATAAAACCGTCTAGAGATTAGCGAACAAATTTATCTAATAGAATGTTTTTTTACGTACTAAATAGCAAAACTTAATGTATTTGAGTAGTTTTGCGTATTTTTGAAGTTAAACGGAATTATATTATTAGCAGTTATTGTTAAAATTGTAGATTTTTACGAAGAATACAAACTTCGACCTGCATCATACTTTCTTAAATTTTAAATGTCGAAACCAACTCAGCCCCAAAAACAAATTATTTCTATTTAATCACTAAAATAACTTTATAAGCATGAAGGGAATCGAACCCTTGACTTTCAGAATCGGAATCTAATGCTCTATCCACTGAGCTACATGCTTTTTAAACTTTTAACAAAATTAACATCTTTAAGAATAAGTATAGGCAATTTTATGAGATATGATAGTCATTACTATGAAATATGAACTAAAAACTAGTTTTTAGCTCATATTTCTTAAAATAGGTTTATATTAATAATAAATTTTTCCACCACCCCATTTTTCTGTAACAATCTTCGGTTGTAACATAATATGACCAGCGATTGCGTATAAATCTTCATCCGTAATTGAACGCATACGTGGATAAATATCCGCACTTTTAATACTTGGATGGATTTCAGCAATTGAATCTAAACCATCATAAGTCGTTGGATTTTTCATAAAATCAACTAATCCAGCAATATTGTCACGACGTGGAGTTGCTAAACTTAAACCTTCTGGATCTAGACCAACGTTTGGATTTGTTTTTGTAATACCACCTAAATGACAAGCACCACATGTTGCATTAAATAATCTCTTACCACGTTTAACTTGTTCTGGAGTTAAAACAGTAGTATTTCCAGATGCATCTACTACAACTGTTCGAGTAGCTTCATCTAAATCGATAGCTGAAGCTGTATTTATTAAAATCCCAAAAATACAAAAGACAACTATACTACAAAATTTTGAATAATCTTTAAACATAATTTAAAAAAATTGTTTATAAGCTTGAAAACAAGAAACGACCAAATTTTTAATCGTCTTTCTTTTTTAATTTTGCCATACTTGACAGTAACCCTCGTAATCTAATATTTTCCCAGCCAGCTACTAATACTGCTGTAATAATCAATACCTGACTAAATAATAATATGGGATCTAATCTCCATCCATGAACCATTAGAATACAACTATATAATAAACCAATAGTTGCAAAAAAAATATCTTCATCTCTTGCAACTTGTGGTTTAACAATTCGAAGAAAATATAAAATTAATACCCCAAAACTTAAAATTAAACCTAATAATATATTAGGACCAAAACTAAAATTTATCATAATTGAACGTTTTTAAGTATATATTAACTATAAATTTAAAAAATTAATAATTTAATTTATTAAGAACGTGTAACTCGATCACTTTTACTAATAATAATTAAAGCAATAGCAATACCAGCTACAACAAGACCGCCTGCTACTAAACTAGATACAAAACTGGCTAATGAAGGTGTCATTTCTAATTTCCTGTTATTTTGAATAAAAAGTTAAAAATAGTAAGATTGACTACAATAATTATTGTATCAGCTTTTAAAAAAAAAAAATAATAATATTTTAATAAATTTAATTTTCTAAATGGTTAGATTTCAAAACAAGATTTAGATTAAGAATTTTCTTAGTCTATATACTTAATTGAAAATGGGTAAGTCTTAAAATAGAAACAATTTAACTATAGGGTTAAGTGTAAATTAAATAAATAGAAAAGTAAAATTTTTAAATAATTGGGATAAAATTATAGATATAGTTTTAATACTAACATTGAATTTCGAACTTCATGCTGCTATTTTTCAATTCTGACATATTAAGTCGTTTAACAAGTTATATTAAATACTATATCCGAAATATAATATACTAAATCTTTTAATAATAAGCAAGTTTTAATTAGACAGAAAGAAAAATTTTTCAGATAAGTCAACGAATAATACAAATACACTTGTTATTATTTAAAAAATTCAGGTTGTAAAGTTTCCTCTAATATTCATTTTAGAAATCTCAGTCAAGATCACTATTCTATATTTATGCGCAAATTTATTCTAATTTAACTCATTAATCTTTAGAATACAAAAATTAATCATCAGAATAATTGAAGAAAGTTAACGACAAACAATAAATAAGTTAAAATTATTTATTACTTGTCGTTTTAGATCATTTATGATATAGTATATTTATAATGCCCGGATAGCTCAGTTGGTAGAGCAGTGGATTGAAGATCCTCGTGTCACCAGTTCGAATCTGGTTCTGGGCAATTTATATTTAAAAATTTTGTCCGTTTTTCATCAAACTTAAGGTTTATATTTCCTGTTGGTCCATTACGGTGCTTTGCAAGAATTAATTCAGTTAAGTCAGTTTGTTCTTCCGTTGTAGAATTATAATAATTATTCCGATACAACATTAAAACTAAATCAGCATCCTGTTCAATGGATCCACTTTCTCTTAAATCCGATAAAATTGGACGTTTATCTAATCGATTCTCAACATTTCTACTTAACTGTGAAAGGGCAATAATCGGAATATTAAACTCTCGAGCAATGTTTTTTAATGATCTAGTAATTTGGGCAAGTTCTTGAACGCGATTCTCACTTTTTACTTTTAAATTTTGCATTAACTGTAAATAATCAATAACAATTAACCCAATTTCAGTTTGTTCAAAGATAATTGCTTTTATTTTTGATCGAATATCTTGAATAGATAAGTCTGATATATCATCAAGAAAAATGGGTAACTTAGAAACTATTTTAATAATTTTATTTAATTTTATCCAATCATTTTGATATAGCTTCCCGCTACGTAATCTTATTTGATTTATATTTGTTTCCATCGATAAAATTCTATACATAATTTGCTCTTTTGACATTTCTAAACTAAAAAATAAAACAGGTAATTTAGAAGCTTTAATGACGTTTAAAGCTATATTTAAACCTAGAGCAGTTTTACCCATTGAAGGTCTACCAGCAATTATAATTAAATCGGATTTCTGAAAGCCTTGGGTTAAAGAATCTAAATCATAAAATCCAGACGAAAGACCTGGTAATGATGGTTTTATAGATTTTTCTTTTAATTCTAGAAAAATATTATTTAATAATTCAGCACTACTTGAAACTTTTTCAACTTTAATTGCATTAGTTAAGTTAAATAATTTATTTTCAACATCATTTAAAATATTTTCTAATGGAATATTTGTAATATAACTTGAATTAATAACTTCATATCCTAATTTAATTAATGAACGTCTTAAAAACTTATCTTTTATTAATCGAAGATATTCTTCAACATAAACTAAATTAGGAACTTGATTTATTAATTCAATTAAAACCTTAATTCCACCAATTTTTTCTAACAATCCATTATCTTGTAAAAATGTATTCAAAGTAATTATATCTATTGGAATTTTCTTTTTATACATATAAATCATTGCAGAATAAATTTGTTGATGATTTTTAAAATAAAAAGATTCAATCGAAAGACTTGGGAATATGATTTCACTAGCTTCAGTACTTATCAACAAACAACTTAGAATCATTTTTTCAGCTAAAAAATTATGGGGTAAATAATTATTAAGTAAAAATTGTTCATCTGTTTCAGAAAAATTTTTCATTTTCAACATTAAAAATTAATTAAATCTTTAAATCTTGTATTTTTAGTATATTAATAATGTATTATAATCATATAATAATATGCGTCTTTAGTTCAGTTGGTAGAACGCTAGTCTCCAAAATTAGATGTCGAGGGTTCAAGTCCTTCAAGGCGCGTTTCTCTTTATATAAGAGGTTTTCAAAATAGAATTTAAATATAAAATATATTCGGTAACTAATTTATTTTGTAAAAGGTTAGAAAAGTTTTCGAAATGATATATTTTTTTTTCAGAAAACTAAGATTTTATTTTCAAATTAGTAACGTTAAAATTATTGAAACATCTTTTAACATAACGTAGTAATCAATTACGATGCCTAAAAAAATAACAGCTCTGATAAAATTAGCTTTACCTGCTGGTAAAGCAACACCTGCTCCACCAGTTGGGCCAGCATTGGGTCAACATGGAGTAAATATTGCAGCCTTCTGTAAAGAATATAATGCTAAAACCGGGGATAAAGGTGGTTTAATTATCCCAGTAGAAATTTCAGTTTATGAAGATAGAAGTTATACATTTATTCTTAAGACTCCTCCTGCATCTGTTCTATTAGCTAATGCAGCAAAAATTAAAAAAGGTTCATCAACTCCAAATCGAGTAAATGTCGGATCTGTGACAAAAGCTCAGTTAGAGGAAATTGCAAATATTAAATTACCAGATTTAAATACTACAAAAATTAGTAGTGCAATCAAAATTGTTGAAGGAACTGCCCGTAATATGGGTATCTCCATTGTAGAATAATCGCAAATTGTATAAGTTTTTAATGGAGAAAGTATATGCGAAAATTATCGCGTCGTCAAAAAGAAAATAAAACAAAAACAAAAAATATTATTTATTCAAGTGTTGAAGAAGCTGTTACCATTCTTCAAGAAACCGCAACAGCTAAATTTGTTGAAACAGTTGAGTTACACGCGAATTTAAATATTGATCCTAAATACGCAGATCAACAATTACGTACAACTGTAACTTTACCAAATGGAGTTGGAAAACAAGTGATTATTGCTGTTTTGACAAATGAAGAAAATTTTGAAGAAGCAAGATCTGCCAGTGCTGATATTGTTGGGAATGATGATTTAATTGAAGAAATTAACCAAGGTAATATTAAGTTTGATCTCTTAATTGCAACACCAAATATGATGCCAAAATTAGCAAAGCTAGGTCGCGTATTAGGTCCAAAAGGGTTAATGCCATCTCCAAAATCTGGAACAGTTAGTACAACATTACAAAGTACAATAACAGAATTCAAGAAAGGAAAATTCGAATATAAAGCGGATAAAACTGGAATTGTTCATGTTAGCTTTGGAAAATCAGATTTTAGTGCTACAGAATTAGCTGAAAACTTAGAAGCATTATATAGATCAATTGAACAAAATCGACCTTCAGGTGTAAAAGGTAAATATTTTAAAAGTTTATATATTTGTAGCACTATGGGACCATCAATTCAATTAGATTTAGAAATGTTTGATTAATCAATTCAATAATATCAATTTATAAATATTTATTAGAAAAAAATTATTATGTCAGAAAAAATTGACCAAATCGTTGAAGAATTAAAAACATTAACATTATTAGAAGCATCAGAATTAGTGACAAAAATTGAGGAAACATTTGGTGTCGATGCATCAGCAAGTGCTGGTCCAGCAATGGTAATGGCAGCTGCAGCTCCAGCAGAAGATGTTGAAGAGAAAACTGAATTTAACTTAATGCTTGATGAAGTTCCAGCGGACAAAAAAATTGCTGTTTTAAAAGTAGTTCGTAGTTTAACTGGTTTAGGATTAAAAGAAGCAAAAGAATTAGTAGAATCAGCTCCTAAACAAGTTCAAGAAGCATTAGGAAAAGATGCTGCTGAAGATGGAAAGAAACAAATTGAAGATGCTGGTGGAAAAGCCTCATTAACATAAAAAAATGTAAATAAAATTATTATTACTAAGTAATTAGTAATAATAATTTTATTTATATTTTACCAGAACCCTAAAGATACTGCTTTATCAATAGGTAAACACGCACCAATACCAAACCAAACTGCAAAGATAAAACCAATAATAAAAGTTAAACTAGCAATTGGACGACGGAATGGGTTTTGAAACTTATTGACATTTTCAATGAATGGTACAGTGATTAATCCGGCCGGCACAGCAGCCATAGCTAACACACCTAATAATTTATTAGGTAATATACGTAATAAATTAAATGTTGGGAAGAAGTACCACTCTGGTAAAATTTCTAACGGAGTATTAAATGGATCAGCAGGTTCACCCATTTGTGTAGGTGCCATAACAGCTAAACCAATACAACATGCGAACGTTCCTAAAATACAAACTGGGAAAAGGTATAAAAGATCATTTGGCCAAGCAGGTTCACCGTAATAATTATGGCCCATTCCCTTTGCAAGTTTTGCTCTTAATTTTGGATCGGTTAGATCTGGTTTTTTAATTACTGACATAATTCTATTTATATAAAAAGTTTTTTTAATTTGATTTTAAAATGATCTATTTATAAAGGTCCTGAGATACCTTGTTTACGAATCATTAAGAAATGAGTTAACATTAATACTGCAGCTGCTAAAGGCAATACAAATGTGTGCGCACTATAAAATCGTGTAAGTGTACTTTGACCTACACTTTCACCACCACGTAAAACTAAAACTAATGGTGGACCAACAATTGGAACTGCAGCAGGTACTCCTGTTACAATCTTACATGCCCAGAATCCTACTTGATCCCATGGTAAAGAATAACCAGTTACACCAAATGACACAGTAACAACAGATAAAATTACACCTGTTACCCATGTTAATTCACGTGGCTTTTTAAATCCACCAGTTAAATAAACTCGGAATACATGTAATACCATCATCATTACCATCATACTAGCTGACCAACGGTGAATTGAGCGAATTAGCCAACCAAAATTTACACTTGTCATAATATATTCAACCGAAGCAAATGCGTCAACAACACTTGGACGGTAATAGAATGTCATAGCAAAACCAGTTGCAACTTGTACTAAGAAACATGTAAAAACAATACCACCAAAACAGTAAAAGATATTTACATGTGGCGGTACATATTTACTAGAAATATCATCGGCAATGGCTTGAACTTCTAATCGTTCTTCAAACCAATCATAAACTTTACCCATAAGATAGTTATAAAAAATTTAGACACAATTAAGCAATATATATATGTTCTTCCAAAAGTAAAATATTCTAAATAAGGCGAGAGTGGGATTCGAACCCACGGAATCCGTAAAGATTCATCTGATTTCAAATCAGACGCAATCGACCAACTCTGCCATCTCGCCAAAAGATTAGCTACAACACTAATCTTAAATCATGGATTAACTTTCGTAAGTAGTAGCTCCACTAAATTTAATTGAAGCTGGGTTTGGGTTTTTTCCAATTGAAAAATCACGACTATTCTTTGCTGTACGACTCTCATTAACTTTTTCAGGAAAAACTCCATCTTTTGGATGTAAATATTGGACTTCACCACTAGGAAAAATACGGTAAATTTTATAATTATCAATCTTAAAAGTTCGTAATTGCATTCCCAAAGCCAAACATTGTTCTTTTCTTGCAAGATATAATAAATTATCACCATTACGCATTATTGCCGCCCCACCAGTAGGCATTTCAAAGATTTGTTCTTTGTTACTTCCCCAAGTAATTGCATACTTTTCCTCAACTTCAGCTGCACGTAACCATCCACCAGTACTTCCACCAAAAGTCGGAAACGGTGTTTGTAAATTTAATGTCATAGGTAAAATCTTAGTTAATATTTAACATTCACTATATAATTTTAATAAAAAAAAGTTTTTTTTGTTAAAATTATAAAATTTTCTAGCGGAGAATGGATTTGAACCATTGACCTTCGGGTTATGAGCCCAACGAGCTACCAGACTGCTCTACTCCGCGATAATTAAATCTTCTAATATTAATATTCTTATTTAATCTGAATTTTTGCACTACTTATACTCAAAGTTTATATTGTAAAATTATAAAACAGTTTTTATAAGAGGTTTAATAGAATGATATAAGTACTTTTGATTCATGTTTTCATAGTATAATTGAAAATTATACTATGAAAACATAAATCAAAAGTACTTAACAAAAATCTTGAGTATTTAGACTAGATTAAAAAATATTGCACACCCAAAGTAAACTATAATAGCACAAGCAGTAATAAGATTTAATGATCGTTGTGCAGAAGTCGGGGAACCTAAAAGATCACTTTTATTCGCAAAGCTAGCTAACCCAATATTTTGTTGTGGCATTCGCCAAAAAATAATAAAAATTATGAATAGACTGATTATAACCCACAGTTGTTTCAACATAGATTTACATAAATTAGATAAAATATTTAATCTTTAAAATAAATAATTATAAGTTTGAATAATTTAACTATCAATTTCAAATATTTCTTTAAAAACTTTACTAACTTTATCACCAGAGTCAATAGATTCTAATGGATCCTTTCTTAAACGATGACGTAAACATAATGTTATGATTTGTTCAATATCATTAATTGTCACTTTATCCCGTCCATTATAAGCAGCATGAGCTTTTGCAGCTCGATTTGTTACAATATCTCCCCTTAGTCCATCAACGTCTAAATAACTACAAACTTCTGAAATTTTAACACGTAAATCATAGTCAATTTCAACAGTTGGTAATAACTGTTGCGCGGCTACAATTTTATCTCGTAATTCTTGTTGCTGAGCTTCATAATTTTCGATCCAAACCATTGGTGTTTGATCAAATGA
>Ga0102825_1000134_pt1 | contig 17162 bp, 10 predicted proteins | sample ColrivemetaGS579_FD_78461 | JGI IMG/M metagenome (GOLD analysis project Ga0102825, IMG submission 78461) | Estuarine microbial communities from the Columbia River estuary - High salinity metaG S.579 | ecosystem: Environmental > Aquatic > Marine > Intertidal zone > Estuary | place: USA: Columbia...
TAAATGCTAGTTTTTGGTTATTAAAAAATGTTCCAGCGGCTGCAAAATAGCGAAGGTTTCCTTTGTTTTCAAGAGTTATTCTTTGATTTAAATTTAATGATAAATGATCAAAATTATAATTGGATTTATCAACGCTTATCCCTTTTTCAAAACTAAATCCAAATTTTGGATATTTAAGATTAGGTATGTTTATTTTTCTTCCTGGATAGCTGAGATACTTTTGTCCAAATCGAATATCTCCATTTATTTTAAACTTAACAATTGTATGGTTTTCAAAAGGTGCAGAGTTATAATTTAAGGGGTCTAACGGGTTGTTACTAGTGAAGTCAGAGCCTTCATTTTGATCAGCCGAATATTTATTTAAATTATATAGAGCTCTTCGGTCTTCATAACTAATCGAAGAGTTAAAACTAAATCCATTAAACAACTCTTGGCTGTAGTATGTTTTAACAAAGCGACTTTCGTATAGTTTCATATAATTTTCCTCAAAATACAGGGTGCTTATTGAATTTACTAACTCTGAAATAGGTTCTTGTGAGTTAAATTGACTAACACTAATCCCTGTTGTAAGGCCCACTGTAAGGTCATCAGTATCATTAAACTTGTATGTGGCACTCACATTTCCTCTAGTTCTTTGCGTTTCAAAGCTGTAATTGATTGCACCACTAAGCGAAAGATAATTTTTGAATCCATCATACCTTTTGGTATATTTTATTTTTAAGTTCGAATTATATCCTTGAACTGTGTTTCTACTTATTCCGTTTAGTGGGCTACTAATACGTATATTTTTACTTTCAAAAGATGTGTTGTGAGTGTATCCAGTTATCAAATCAGAAAGTTTAAATTTATTAGACTCAATATCTAATGAGTCAAGGTATGTTTTGGATTCTTTAAGATTTTGAATACTATCTTTTTTTACATAATCTTTATACTCTTCATTTGTAAGTGGGACAGGTCTTAGTGTGTTCCAATAAGTAGAATCTTTTTTATTTGCTCCCCCTTCAAATACTAAAATTTCATTGGAAAACGCATCTTTTTTAAATTCAGGATTTAATGTGTAATTAGAATAATTAGCTACAAAACTACCATCTCCATTAAACCCTAAAAATCTAAATTTAAAACCAATTGTTTGAGATCGAATAATCCAATGATCCTCATTTACATCATAGGTCAAGTTTTGTTTGATAGAGATTGAATCTGCAATTGGTAATTGAATCTGACTGCCATTTACCTTTAACTCTAATCCAAATATCGCCCATTGATCTTCTACTATGTAAATACTTCCTTTAAAAACAGGATCATTTTCACGTCGTGGAATAACTTTTATTTTGTTAATTAAATTACCGCTATCATCATAAAATACACCTTCAAGCTTATAGCGGTAATAATTAAAAGCATAATCTGATATTGGGGATATAATAGCTGAATTAATTTGAATGGTATTATTATAAAAATTGTAATTAACATCCAAAGCACTATTAAAACTAAATCCGTTTGAGTTTCCACTTACTTTTGAAGCAATTACCTTTTCTGTAAGCTTGTCTGGTTTCTGGTATTTAATTTTAGAAATCGTTTCAGACAGATAGATAATTCCTGAGCGGGTAGAATCTAAACCAATATCAACATTGATTTCTTGTCCCATGAATTTTTCTGGTAAACTATCGATGCGAATAAGCCCTTTGGAGTAAAAGTCTGCTGAAAATGAATTAATATTTTTTAATTTAGATTTACGGTTTTTAATGGCAGATCGTATAATTCTATTCGCAGGGTTTTCATTTGAATTAATAACCACTTCATTTAAAGATATGTTCTCTTCAAATAAAGTAATGTCTAGCACATAAGGAAATACCTTAATATCTATAGAGCTAGTTTGTGTTTTGTAGCCTAAAAACTGAAATACAATTTTGTAGTTACCTGCTTTTGAAAGTGCTAACACATAATCTCCATTTTCGTTGGATGTTGTTCCTTCGTAAGAGTTTTCTATATATATATTTACATAAGGGATAGGGTTGTTGTCAATATCAGTAATTGTCCCTTTAAGCTGAGCAGAAACTGACATGGATGTAATAAGGAAAAATAATAGTAGACGCATTAGTATTTTATTTAAGACGAATTAATCTGTACTTTTTTAATATAACTAAAGTTTATTTACATAACTCCTATACTATTGAGTAACTACTTAAAATTCTTTTTCACCCTGTCTAAGTCCCGTTTATTATCACGGTCTTTTATGGTTTCCCGCTTGTCAAAAAGTTTCTTTCCTTTGGCTAGAGAAATTCTAAGTTTGGCAAACCCCTTATCGTTTATAAACAGCTTTAAGGGGACGATTGTAAGTCCAGAGTTTTTTACTTCTTTTTCAAGTTTTTTTAGCTCTTTCTTATTTAGTAATAATTTACGTTCAGCTTTAGGGGAATGGTTATAGTGATTTCCAAAGTCATACTGTTGAATAGTCATGTTTATCACAAAAAGCTCTCCTTTTAAATTAAATTCACAGAAACTCTCTGCAATAGAGGCTTTGCTCTCACGAATGGATTTTATTTCCGTTCCTGTTAATACAATTCCAGCCACATATGAGTCTAAAAGATCGTATGTGAATCTTGCTTTTTTATTTAATATGTTTACAGGCTTTTTCATCAAGATTCAAAATTAAGCAAAATTTGTATTTGAAAGCTAGGAGTTAATGTATAATTTTGATGAAGCAAATAAATGACGTTAATTTTGAACAACCTTTTAAAAAAGGATTAATAACTATGGGAATTTTTGATTCAATGTTTAAGCCAGATAGTAAACCTTTATGGCCAGGAACTGCCATTCAGTCTAAGGCTGATTTAGATGGTTTGATAGCTGATTCTTTTACGCGCCCTCAACTAATCTTTAAGCATTCTACACGCTGCAGTATTAGTCGATATATGTTAAAAGATTTCATAGCACACTTTACATATTCTTCCAATGAGTTTCCAGCATATTATTTAGATTTATTAAATTACAGGGAAATTTCTAACCAGATAGCTGACCAGTTTGAAGTGATTCATCAGTCACCACAGATATTATTGATAAAAAATGGAAAGGCAGTTTCCAACGCTTCTCACGAAGGAATCAATGAGCTTCAGCTTAGCAGATATCTCTAAACACCAAGATCATTAAGTAATTCATTCAATCTTTTGCTAGAAGGACGAGGGGCATCTGCATCAATAATATTGCCTTTAGGATCTATAAGTATGAATCGAGGGATTGCATTGATTTTATAGTTTTTAATAAAGTCTGTATTCCATCCATTACCAGTAATTAATTGGGTTCCTGTTAGTTGTTTGTTCTTAACCATGTTTCTCCATGACTCATGTGCTTTTTCCATTGTACCACTTCGCCTAGCATCATCAACAGAGATGCTAATAAACTCAATATTTTTGGTCTTGTATTTTAACCCTAATTTTTTTAGCGATGGAATTTCTGCTTTGCAAGGACCACACCATGTAGCCCAAACATCAATATAAACAAACTTACCATTAAAATCTTTTAAGGAAGTTTTACCTCCGCTATAGTTTTCATAATTTGAAAATGTAGGAGAAAGTGTTCCTTTTGCAAAGAGCTTTCTCATTTCAATTTTTTCTTCAAAATAATTAGTATAAGCTTTTTTCATTGACTGAAAGCTCTGGTCTTGTATTTCAAAGTAGTCTGTGTCTATCAATGGGTATTGATCTTTTAAAGCTTGGTAGGCATTTTCTAAAGCTTCAAAAATCTCTACAAATTCTTTTTGATTACTATTAAATATTTCTTCTGTAAGGAATTTTTCTTGAATTAGATTACTGCTGACAATAAAATTACTTTTATCAGCATCGTCTCCTTCAAACTTCAATGTCTCATCAAAATTCTTTGTATCTAATGTGAAAGAAGTATTGTTATTATTTTTGAGAAAGATACTCCCCATTTCAATACCGTCGTAAAAACGATAAATCCCTTCTTCAATATTGAGAGTGTCGCTAAAGGATCCATCTTTTTTAACTTTGATTTCTTTTGAGTACCCTGCTCTATTGCTAATTACTATTTCATTTAATTTATTTGGGTTTGAGATTTTACCCGAAACTGTTACGTAGTCCTTTGTTTTTTCGGAGCATGACCAAAATAATAGAACTGTAAGAAATATAGTTATTATAGATTTCATAATTTTTTATCTGAATAGGCTCAAAAATAACGTATTATTCTTTAAATATTAATAAATTAATAATTACTTGCATATTTATTATGTAATGTTCAATTTTGAAAAATTATAAATTACTGCAAATGTACACGATCAGTTCCCAGCCATTTAGTCTCTCAATCCTAAATAGAATTGTTTCTGAACACCTTAAAATCAAACTGTCAGAAGAAATAAAAGAAAATATAATTAATTGCAGAAAGTATTTAGATAAAAAAATCACAACATCATTAGACCCTATTTATGGTATAAATACTGGCTTTGGTTCTTTGTGTGATGTTAAAATAGATTCAATAAATCTTGTTAAATTACAAGAAAACTTAGTTCGTTCGCATGCTTGTGGAACTGGAGATTTAGTTCCAGAGTCTATTGTGAAAATGATGTTATTGTTAAAGATCAAGTCGCTTAGTTTTGGTTACAGTGGAGTACAGTTAGAAACAGTAGAGCGTTTGGTGGCTTTTTATAATCACGATATCCTACCTATAGTTTATACTCAAGGCTCGCTGGGAGCTTCAGGTGATCTTGCTCCATTAGCACATTTAGCTTTGCCACTTTTGGGTGAAGGTATGGTTTGTTACAATGGTACTAAATTACCTACCTCAGAAGTATTTGATATCTTTGGTTGGCAGTCAATATCACTACAATCAAAAGAGGGTTTGGCCTTATTAAATGGTACTCAGTTTATGGCTGCTTACGGAATTCATTGTTTGTTGAAATCATACAAATTAAGTTATATGGCTGATTTGATTTCCTCAATTTCTTTGGATGCTTTTGATGGGCGTATTGAGCCATTTGATTCTTTAATTCATTTGTTGCGTCCTCATGATGGACAGATGAAGACAGCAGAAAGAATTAAAAGTTTTTTAATGGGAAGCGAGTTGATGCTTGAGCCTAAGACACACGTACAAGATCCGTATTCTTTCAGATGTATACCACAGGTTCATGGAGCTACAAAAGATACATTAAAATTTGTTCAGAATACTTTTGTGACTGAAATAAATGCAGTTACTGATAATCCCAATATTTTTACAAAAGAGGACAAGATTATTTCTGGTGGAAATTTTCATGGCCAGCCATTAGCTTTTGGCTTTGATTTTCTAAAAATAGCAATGGCAGAAATTGGAAATATTTCTGAAAGAAGAACCTATCAATTAGTCTCGGGGTTGAGAGGTTTGCCAGCTTTTTTAGTTAATAATTCCGGATTAAACTCGGGTTTAATGATTCCACAATATACGGCTGCTAGTATTGTAAGTGCAAATAAGCAATTAGCTACACCAGCAAGCATAGATTCTATTGTATCATCTAATGGTCAAGAAGATCATGTAAGTATGGGAGCTAATTCAGCAGTACAGGCTTATATAATTATTGATAATGTTGAGCGTGTTTTAGCAATTGAATTATTCAATGCTTCCCAAGCATTATTTTTCAAAGACAAATCATCATCTCCTTTTTTAAATAAATTCATAAATAAATTCAGGTTAAGTGTACCACTTGTTTCAACGGATAGAATATTTCATGAAGATATAGAAAATTCAATAAAATTTATTCAGAACACAGATTTAGACAATAATGATTTGCTTTTTTAATAAAAAATTGACTTAGTAGTTGAGTTTTTATTATTTAGGATTCTTTTTCTTTTTTTGCTGATGTAATTTTTATTTCTAATTTGGTATCATCTTTACTTAATTCAAAGTTGATTAAGTCTCCTTCGTTTATATTAGACTTTATAATCTCTTCAGCTAAAGTATCTTCAATATATTTTTGAATTGCTCGTTTTAGTGGACGTGCTCCGTACTGTTTGTCAAAACCTTTTTCAGCTATAAAGTTTTTAGCTTTTTTACTGAGCTTGAGTGAGTATCCTAGCTTTGATATTCGCTCAAGTAACTTACTGAGCTCAATATCAATAATTTTATTTATGTCTTCTTTTTCTAAATTATTAAAAACAACAACATCATCAATTCTGTTCAAAAATTCTGGCGCAAATGCTTTCTTTAAAGCATTTTCTATTACACTTTTAGCATTTGAACTTTCCTGTGATTTTTGGGCAGCTGTTCCGAATCCAACTCCGGCTCCAAAATCTTTTAATTTACGAGCACCTATGTTAGAAGTCATTATGATAATTGTATTACTGAAGTCAATTTTTCGACCCAAGCTATCAGTTAGAAACCCGTCATCAAGAACTTGTAGTAGCATATTAAAAACATCTGGATGTGCTTTTTCTATTTCATCTAAAAGAACCACAGCATATGGTTTACGTCGTATTTTCTCAGTAAGTTGCCCTCCCTCCTCGTAACCAACATATCCCGGAGGAGCTCCAACTAGTCTAGATATGGCAAATTTTTCCATATATTCGCTCATGTCTATTCTTACAAGAGATTCTTCACTATCAAACAACTCTTTAGCTAGAACTTTGGCGAGTTGTGTTTTGCCGACGCCTGTCTGTCCTAGAAATATAAATGACCCAATTGGTTTGTTGGGGTCCTTAAGTCCAGCACGATTCCTTTGAATTGCCTTAACAACCTTCAAAACGGCTTCGTCTTGACCAATTACTTTTCCGTTTATTAGTTTTGGAAGTTTTGAAAGTTTTTTGCTTTCTTTTTGTGCGATCCTGCTGACGGGAATACTAGTCATCATAGATACTACTTGTGATACGTCACTTTCGCTTACCACAATTCGATTTAATTTTGATTCAGCTTCCCATTTTTCTTTTGCGATATTAAGACTCTTTTCTATATTTTTTTCATCATCTCTTAACTTTGCAGCTTCTTCGTATTTTTGTTTTTTAACAACAGAGGTTTTAGTAGCTTTTACTACTTCAAGCTGTGTTTCTAAATCTACAATGTGTTCAGGTACATCAATGTTTGTAATATGAACTCTTGATCCAGCTTCGTCCAATGCGTCAATAGCTTTATCTGGTAAAAATCGGTCAGACATGTAGCGATTAGTCAAATTTACACAGGCCTCAACCGCTTCAGGTGTATATTCTACATTGTGATGATCTTCATATTTATTTTTGATATTATTTAAAATCTCAATAGTTTCAGCAACTGATGTTGGCTCTACAATAACTTTTTGAAAACGACGCTCCAAGGCTCCATCTTTCTCAATATGTTGTCTGTATTCGTCAAGTGTAGTAGCTCCTACGCATTGTAATTCACCACGAGCTAGTGCAGGCTTGAACATGTTAGAAGCATCCAAGCTTCCTGTAGCTCCTCCAGCACCAACAATAGTGTGAATTTCGTCAATAAATAAAATTATATTGTCATTTTTTTCCAATTCATTCATTACCGCCTTTATGCGTTCTTCAAACTGTCCGCGGTATTTTGTTCCTGCTACAATACTAGCCAAATCTAAGGTGACAACTCTTTTGTTAAAAAGAATCCTAGATACTTTACGTTTTATAATTCGAATTGCTAAACCTTCTGCTATAGCAGATTTACCAACTCCTGGCTCTCCAATAAGTAGGGGGTTGTTCTTTTTTCTGCGACTTAGTATTTGAGACACTCGTTGAATTTCTTTTTCGCGGCCAACTACTGGGTCAAGTTTCCCTTGCTCCGCCATGGAAGTTAGGTCTCTGCCAAAATTATCAAGAACTGGAGTTTTTGATTTACCAGAATTCTTTTGAGTTGTTGTTTGTCCAAACGAACGATCTTTGTTGCCGCTTCCTGTGTCTTCTTCACTTGGAAAAGATTCAGCTTTCGGACTAACTATTAAGTCATCATCATTTGTAGTCATAAATTTAAATTGTTCTTTTACGCTATCATAGTTAACTTTCAATTTATTTAAAAGCTTGGTGGTAGGATCATTTTCATTTCTTAAAACACACAAAAGTAAGTGTGCAGTATTTATAATTTTACTTTGAAATAATTTAGCTTCTAAAAAAGTTGTTTTTAGGGCTCGTTCTGCTTGTCTTGTCAGATGAAGATTTTTCTTTTCGTTAGAGGTAATTATTATATTTGGATTAGCAGGGCTTAGGATTTCAACCTTTCGTCTTAAATGACCCAAGTCAACATCTAAAGAGTTTAATATGTCTATAGCTTTTCCATCACCATCTCTCAAAAGACCAAGCATTAAGTGTTCGGTACCTATAAAATCATGACCAAGGCGTAGCGCTTCTTCTTTACTGAAAGAAATAACATCTTTTACTCTAGGGGAAAAATTATCATCCATAACAAAAATCTGTTGTTAAATTTACATATTCAATGGGATAATATCAAGAACTATACCCAAATTATTTTCATTAATACAAATGATACAAAAAACTAATTAAAAACAAAATTTTTCAACCTCTATTTGTTAACGAATTCACTTCTTTAAATTGTTGATAAATAGAGTCAAAAAAGCGACTTAAATTAGTTTATTTATTTCTTAAAAAGTGGTATATTAGCTTGGTTATATTACGAACGAAAATACAGCACAAAAAATGATAGAAGGTGAAAAGGTAATTCCTATTAATATTGAAGATGAAATGAAGTCAGCTTACATCGATTATTCGATGTCAGTCATTGTATCTAGAGCGCTTCCAGATGTCAGAGATGGGCTTAAACCTGTTCATCGCAGAGTATTGTTTGGAATGCATGAACTTGGAGTTAGGTCTAATACTGCTCACAAAAAATCAGCTAGAATTGTTGGAGAAGTCTTGGGTAAATATCACCCACACGGAGATACATCAGTTTATGACGCTATGGTCCGTATGGCCCAGGAGTGGAGTCTTCGATACATGTTGGTAGATGGTCAAGGTAACTTTGGCTCTATTGACGGAGATAGTCCGGCTGCAATGCGATATACAGAAGCTAGAATGCGAAAAATATCTGAAGATATGCTCGCAGATATAGATAAGGACACTGTTGATCACAAGTTAAACTTTGATGATACACTTAAAGAACCTACTGTTTTACCAACTCGAATTCCTGGATTATTAGTTAACGGTGCTTCTGGAATTGCAGTTGGAATGGCAACTAACATGCCCCCTCATAATCTTTCCGAGGTTGTTGATGGTATTACAGCTTACATTGACAATAGAGATATCGATATTGATGAGTTGATCACTCATGTTAAGGCGCCAGATTTTCCAACAGGAGGTACTATTTATGGATATGACGGAGTTATAGAAGCTTTCAAAACAGGCCGTGGCCGTGTGGTTATTCGTGCTAAAGCAAACATAGAAGACGTCAATGGTCGAGAATGTATCATTGTGACCGAAATTCCATACCAGGTCAATAAAGCAGATATGATTAAAAAGACTGCTGACTTGGTTAACGATAAGAAATTAGAAGGTATTTCTACAATTCGTGATGAATCTGACAGAAACGGAATGCGTATTGTATATGTTTTAAAGAAAGATGCTATTCCAAATATCGTTTTGAATAAACTATATAAATACACTGCGCTTCAATCTTCTTTTAGTGTAAACAATATAGCATTAGTTAACGGGCGACCAGAAATGTTGAATTTAAAAGATATGATTCATCATTTTGTTGAGCACCGTCATGAGGTAGTTGTTAGAAGAACTACATATGAACTTAAGAAAGCGGAGGAACGTGCTCATATTTTAGAAGGACTGATAATTGCTTCTGACAATATTGATGAAGTTATTGCTATTATTAGAGGATGTTCCAATGCAGAGCAAGCTCGTGAGAAATTAATTGAACGTTTTAACCTTACGGAGATTCAGTCGAAGGCGATTGTTGAAATGAGATTAAGACAGTTAACTGGGCTTGAGCAGGATAAGTTACGTGGTGAATATGACGATATCATGAAAACTATTGACGAGTTAAAAGACATTCTTGATAAAAAAGAACGTCGCATGATGATAATTAAAGATGAGCTTACGGTTGTTAAAGAAAAATATGGTGACGAGCGTAGATCTATGATTGAGTATGCTGGAGGAGATTTATCAATTGAAGATATGATTCCTAACGAGCAGGTAGTTATTACAATTTCTCATGCTGGATATATCAAACGAACCTCATTAACCGAATACAGAACTCAAAATAGAGGTGGTGTTGGTCAAAAAGCATCAACTACACGAAATGAAGATTTTTTAGAGCATTTATTTGTAGGAACTAATCACCAATATATGTTATTCTTCACTCAAAAAGGTAAGTGTTTTTGGATGCGTGTTTATGAAATACCAGAAGGTAGTAAAACTTCAAAAGGAAGAGCTATTCAGAACTTAATAAACATTGAACAGGACGATAAAGTAAAAGCATTTATTTGTACTCAAGACCTTAAAGACGAAGATTACATTAATTCTCAGTTTGTGATAATGGCTACTAAAAAGGGTCAGGTAAAAAAGACATCTTTAGAACAATATTCTCGACCTAGAACTAACGGAATTAATGCAATAACAATCAAGGAAGATGATGAGTTATTGGAAGCGAAATTAACTACTGGAGCAAGCCAAGTGATGTTAGCCTTAAAGTCTGGTAAGGCTATTCGATTTGAAGAAGCAAAAACTCGACCAATGGGCCGTGGTGCTTCTGGAGTTAGAGGAATTACTCTAGCACATGAAACTGATGAGGTCATAGGAATGATAGCTGTAGATGATATGGAGAGTAATATCCTGGTCGTTTCAGAAAACGGTTATGGAAAACGATCCAGTTTAGAAGATTACAGAATCACTAATAGGGGAGGTAAAGGAGTTAAAACTATTTCAATTACCGAAAAAACAGGAAATTTAGTATCAATAAAAAATGTAATTGATGAAGATGACTTAATGATTATCAACAAGTCTGGAGTAGCTATAAGATTGGCTGTTGAGGACTTAAGAGTGATGGGGCGTGCAACTCAAGGGGTTCGTTTAATTAATCTAAAAGCAAATGATTCAATTGCTGCAGTCGCTAAAGTCATGCGTGAGGACGAAGATGAAATTGACGACTCTGAGGAGCTAACAAATGAAGCTATCAAAGAAACTAATTTATCTCAAACAGGTGAAGCATCTGCTGACACCCAAGAAGAAGAATAAAAAACAAACTTTACAAAAATGAAAAATTATTTAATATTGGCGTTAGTATTAACCTTGGGTTTTCCTGGTTTTGCACAAAAAAAAGAATTAAGATCTGCCAAAAAAGCATTGTTAAAAGAGAATTATGAAAATGCAGGAGTTGCGCTAGATGCAGCCGAGGCTTTATTGGAAACAATGGATGATAAGTATAAGAGTAAGTATTACTTGTATAGAAGCATGTATTATTCTAAATCAGGTGGAGGTGCTAAAGTAAATACGGTAAAAGGTGAATTTAATGGTGTTAAAAAATCAATTGAAGCTTTAAAGTTTGTAACTGCTAAAGCTGATGCTACTTCACTTGAGTTTCAAAAACAACGATTGTTATCCCATTTAATTAACACGGGAAACTCTTTGGTTGGGAAAAATGATTATGAGAATTCTTCAAATTTCTTTGAGGTGGCTTATGATTTATCACCTTCAGATACTTTATACTTGTATGTGGCAGCTAATCACTCTGTTGCAATAAAAAATTATGATCGTTCTCTAGTACTTTATGAAAAATTGAGAGATCTTGAGTATACTGGAATTGAAAAAAAGATTTTTGCTACAAATGTTGAAACACAAAAAAAAGAATCTTTTGACAACGAAGCTTTAATGAATCTTTCAATTAGAGCCAAAACACACATAAATCCCACGGAAGAATTTACAAAATCTAGATTCCCTGAAATAATTAAAAATATTGCGTTAATTTATAAAGAGCGTGGAGATAATGATAAAGCTCTTGAAGCATTTGCTGTGGCTAGAGCAGATGATCCAGATAGTATGGATCTGTTACTGCAAGAAGCTTATTTACATTATAATATGGGAAATATTCCTAAATTTAAAAGCTTATTAGAAATTGCCGTTCAGAAAGATCCCAATAATCATGAATTACAGTACAATCTTGCAATAATTTCTTCAGATGCTAACGATTTTGAAAATTCAAAAAAGTATTATTTAAGAGCAATTGAACTTAAACCAGATTATACAAAAGCTTACATTAATGTAGCAGCATTAATATTAGGCCAGGAGCAATCTATCCTTGATCAGATGAATAGTCTAGGGTCTAGTAGAGCAGATGATGTTAAGTATGATAAGTTAAAAAAAGAACGTAATCAGATGTTTTTAGAGGCAATTCCTTACCTAGAAAGTGCGATTTCTATAACTCCAGATAACTATCAAGCAGCCAAAACATTATCAAATATATATAGTGCAGTAGGTAATACTAAAAAATACAAAGAATATAAAGCTATGGCTGATTCTTTAGACAAAAAGTAGAGTTACATCGTAGTATTATAACAAAAAAACCATTCATATTTTGAATGGTTTTTTTGTTATAATACTATCCTTTTAATAACCCTAAGTTTGTGTGAGTGATTTTTAGTATCTACATTGTAAATACCACTGTGGTCTAACAGGTCTATTCTTACCTTTCCATGGGCATGAATGATACGATGATCTTTCATAATTATCCCTACGTGAGTAATATCTCCTTCACTATTGTCAAAAAAAGCTAAATCACCAGGAGAACTTTCTTCTATAAAGCTGAGTGCATCACCTTGAGAAGCTTGTTGTGAAGCATCTCTTAGAATATTAAATCCGTTTAGTTTGTAAACCATTTGAGTAAAGCCTGAACAATCAATACCAAAAGGTGTTTTCCCACCCCATAAATAAGGAGAATTTAAGTAAAGTAGGCTTGTATTAACTATATTAGATTTCTTGAATTGACCTTTTGACTTTGCACCTTGAAAATGATGATTTAAAAATCGTAGTCCGTTCAAATTAGAGCCTAGTAATATTGGATGTAGATGATTATTTATATCTGATATAAAATCAACTAGGTCTGTACTTAATAATGGCGTTTCTTTAGCTAGCTCATTATAGGCTGATTCTTCGATGAGTTGAAATTGTTTATTGTCAACCCATCCTTCATATTTATCAAATGATAGCCGAATTCTACTCCAGGATTTACGTTGTTCTAAAACTTTAAAGCATTCCCCATAAAGTACTTGAGAGGCTAACTCACTAGTGTCTGAGGCTTCAAGTCTTAATGGAACAACACTCAAGTAGCAAAGGCCGTACTGCATTATTTAAATTTTTCGTTCTAGAATTAATGCCGAAGCGCCCCCACCTCCATTACATATAGCAGCTACTCCAATTTTACCGTCATTTTGTTCTAAAACACTTAATAAAGTCACTACAATTCTTGCTCCTGAACAGCCAAGTGGATGGCCTAAAGAAACAGCTCCACCATTAATGTTAATTTTAGATTCATCAAGTTTTAATAACTTAGTATTTGCAAGTCCAACTACTGAGAATGCTTCGTTGAATTCGAAAAAGTCTACCTCAGAAATACTTATGTTAGCTTTCTCAAGTGCTTTTGGTACTGCTTTTGAAGGAGCTATTGTAAACCACTCAGGTTCCACAGCCGCATCTGCATATCCTTTTATAGTAGCAAGTATATTTAATCCTAGTTCTATTGCTTTATTACTACTCATTAGTATTATTGCAGCTGCTCCATCATTAATTGTAGAAGCATTTGCAGCAGTCACAGTTCCGTCTTTAGTGAAAGCGGGACGTAGATTAGGTATTTTTTCTAAACGTACGTTAGTGTACTCTTCATCGGTATCCACTACTTTTGGCTCACCCCTTTTTTGTGGTACTGTTACAGGGACTATTTCAGAATCGAATTTCCCATTATCCCATGCTTCTTTGGTGCGTTTATATGATTGTATAGCAAAGGCATCTTGTATCTCTCTACTAAAGTTATATGTTTCTGCACAAGCATCTGCAAATACACCCATGTCCTTATTTGAATATGCGTCAACTAATCCATCTTTTTGCATTCCAACTTCTAATGAAATAGCTCCAAATTTTTGAGCCGTTCGGGCATTATGATAGTGAGGTATTAAACTCATGTTTTCCATTCCACCAGCTACAACAATTTCAGCATCTCCTAGGGCTATAGATTGAGCAGCTTGCATGATAGATTTCATTCCAGAAGCACAGACCTTATTTATAGTAGTGCAAGGCACTGAATTTGGAATCCCTGCATAGATTGCAGCTTGTCTAGCTGGGGCTTGCCCTGCGCCAGATTGAACCACATTACCCATCAAAACTTCATCTACAAGCTCTGGCGACAAACCAATTTTATCTAAGGCACCTTTGATTGCAATTGAGCCTAGTTTTGGTGCAGAAACAGAAGAAAGAGACCCTAAAAAACTTCCAATTGGAGTTCTAGCTACTGAAACTATTACAACGTCTTTACTCATAGTTGACTATTTAAATGTGTTATACGCTAAAATAAATAAAATTTAGGATATATAATGAAGTAAAATTTTAATATGGTGATAAAATGCACTTCTTTTTTATTACTTTTGAGTAACTGATACCAATATAGCACTATAGTTAGTTCAGTACTTAACTTTTGAATATTTCCACTAATTCTGAACCTAGTTTTACTTGATGAAAGATTTAATAAACCTATATCATAAAAACCATTCTTTAATTTATAAACTTTTTTTATTTATAATAACCACTTTTGTGATTGTTTATTTATTTCCAAAGAGTGGAACCTTCAGGTATAGTTTTGAAAAAGGAAAACCATGGCAATCTGAAAACCTGTATGCTCCTTTTGATTTTGCTATAAAAAAATCTACTGAAGAAATAATTTCTGAAAAGGAACAAATTGCTAAGCAGTCAGCTATTTTTTTTGATATTGATACAGAAGTTTATGCTAATGCTAAAAGTGATTATGAATTAGAATTTAATAGCTTGTTTTATGAGCTGCCAAACGATTTCATTAAAGCTGAGTTGTATGAAAATGGTTTGAGTATTCTTGATCAAATTTACAAAAGTGGTGTTCTTGAAATGTCCTATGATTATGGGCCAAACCAACAAATATCTATTTTAAAAGATAAAACTCAAAACGGTTTTAAATCTTACTTAACTTTTTTTCTCCAAACTAACTTGAAGTCTTTTGTAGAGTCACAAGTTATCAATCTAGGAATTCAATCTTACCGTCAACGTTTTTTAGCACTATTTTTCGATATTATCAAACCGAATGCTAGTTTAAATAAAGTCCTCACTAATGCATTTCTTGAAGAACGTCTCAGTCAACTAAAACTTGTACGAGGTCGGGTAGAAAAGCAAACACTAATTATTTCCAAAGGAGAAGTCGTACAAGGGGAGAATTATAGTATTCTGAAATCTTTGGAATCTGAATATGAGTCACAAGAATTAACAGACTCAAATTATTATTGGATTCTGTCTGCTTATACACTCTTAGTGTCTTTAGCGTTATTAATGTTATTATTATTTGTTAAAAAATATAGAGCTGAAGTATTTGACAATAATACTAAGGTTACATTTATATTTTTCAATATTGTATTAATGGTATTATTAACCACTTTAGTGGTTAATTTTAATTCTTACTATGTATATGTAGTACCCCTTTGTATATTACCATTGACTTTAAAAGCTTTTTTTGATGCTCGTCTAGGTTTGTTCGCTCATGTTATTACTGTTTTACTATTAGGCTTTGTAGTAGCTAATAATTATGAGTATATGTTTTTACAAACTATAGCTGGTATAGTAACAATTCTAACAGTTTCGGAGCTGTATAAAAGAGCTAATTTATTTATTTCCGTTGGTCAAATAACGTTCATATATATAGTTTCTTATTTTGCTTTTTATGTGATCCATGAAGGTAGTATCAACAATCTGGAATGGCAGACTTTTTTGATGTTTGTACTTTGCGGCTTAGCAACCTTGTTTGTTCAGCCACTGATATACATATATGAAAAATTATTTGGACTTGTTTCAGATGTATCCTTACTTGAACTATCAGATACAAATTCCAAGCTATTAAAAGAATTATCGGAAAAAGCCCCAGGAACATTTCACCATTCTCTAAATGTTGCAAACCTTGCTGAAGCTGCTGCAAATGAAATTGGAGCTAATGCAATGCTTGTCAGAGTAGGCGCTTTGTATCATGATATTGGGAAAATGGTTAATCCAACCTATTTTACGGAAAACCAGTCTACAGGAATTAATCCACACGATGAATTATCACCAAAAGAAAGTGTAGATATTATTATTAATCATGTTATTGACGGAATTGAGCTGGCTAAGAAGAATAATCTTCCTGACAGAGTTATCGATTTTATTCGCACACATCATGGCAGTAGTATTGTCTATTTTTTTTATAACAAACAACTTGAGAGTAATTTAGCTTTTAACCCTTCAGATTTTTGTTATAACGGTCCAAAGCCGTTTAATAAAGAGACAGCTATATTGATGATGTGTGATAGTGTGGAAGCAGCATCAAAAAGTCTAAAGGATCCTAATTCAACAAAAATCAATAATTTTGTTGATTCCATAATATCCAAACAAATGGATACAGATCAGTTTTTAAATGCTACAATCACCCTCAAAGAAATTCAATCTATTAAGAAGGTTTTAAAACATAAACTAGCCAATATGTATCATCTGCGTATTGAATATCCTGAATAGGCTAGCATTCAATTAAAAAAGTAAAAAAATAGCTTGCGTTCTTAATAATGAAAAGTTACATTTGCAACCGCAATTTTATTGCACAAGTTCATTTTATTGGAGAGGTGCCAGAGTGGTAATGGAGCAGATTGCTAATCTGTCGACGGGTAACTGTCGCCAGGGTTCGAGTCCCTGTCTCTCCGCAGGACATAAATTACAACTGATAACTATTCGGGGTGTAGCGTAGCCCGGTTATCGCGCCACGTTTGGGACGTGGAGGCCGCAGGTTCGAATCCTGCCACCCCGACTAAAGTTTCTTCGTTTATCCGAATTCACTTTTTAAATTTAGTGTAATCTATGTAATTTACTTATTCTTGGTTCTTAATTTATTTTAGACCAAATATGATAACCAATTCGGGGTGTAGCGTAGCCCGGTTATCGCGCCACGTTTGGGACGTGGAGGCCGCAGGTTCGAATCCTGCCACCCCGACA
>Ga0102825_1000160_pt1 | contig 15666 bp, 16 predicted proteins | sample ColrivemetaGS579_FD_78461 | JGI IMG/M metagenome (GOLD analysis project Ga0102825, IMG submission 78461) | Estuarine microbial communities from the Columbia River estuary - High salinity metaG S.579 | ecosystem: Environmental > Aquatic > Marine > Intertidal zone > Estuary | place: USA: Columbia...
ATCTATAAACGAATATAAAAATGCAAGATTACACATACATACTAGGTCCTTGTAGTATTGAGAACGAGGACAACTTCATGTTAGTTGCTGAAACACTTTATCCATTAATGAATGGAAAAGATTGGTATCTTAAAGGCAGTTTCGATAAAGCTAATAGAACTTCAATTCACTCTAATAGAGGTCCAGGTTTGGACGAAGGTATTAATATTATGAGAAATGTCAAAGATAGATTTCCTGATATTAAAATAGTTACTGACATTCATGAAACAAGTCAAGCATTACCATTATCTGATGTGGTAGATGTAATTCAAATTCCAGCATTCTTATGTAGACAAACAGATCTATTAGTAGAGTGTGCAAAACATTTCAATACTATTAATGTCAAGAAAGGACAGTGGTTATCGGCAGATGCTATGAAACACGCTGTTACTAAAATTAAAGAAGTAAATCCTAATTGTGAAGTTTGGCTTACTGAAAGAGGTTCTAACTTTGGATATGATAGATTAATTGTAGATTTTAGAGGTGTTGATGTAATGAAAGAATTTGCAGACAAAGTTATCTTTGATTGTACACACTCTACTCAAATGGCAGGCGACGGTATTACAGGAGGAAGTCGTAAATTGGCAAAGCAATATTCTCAAGCAGCTCGTATATTTGAATATGATGGAGTGTTCGTTGAAACACACCCAGATCCTGAAAATGCCATCTCAGATTCAGGTAGTCAAGTAGAATTAGACTGGCTTGTAAATAATTTAAAAAATATTTAAAAAAATAGTATTATATTAAGAAACTATCTTAATAAACGTGATATATAATATAAGAGAACGATAAAGTTCTTGTCTCTAAAAATAACGTGTTTTATAATGGCTGAATTAATTCCAGGAGCTGCGTCGGTTCCTGAGAGTGATTCAACAACCGTAGAAGTTACAAGTGTTAAGAATGATCAAGTATTCGAAGTAAACGTAGAAGATCTTCAAAACACTGCGGATGATTACGCAAATTGGGTCCATTTCGGGGTCGGTGGTCCAGCTTAAACAAACTCAATGAAAAAGCAGCCAAAAGGCTGCTTTCTTCTTTTATGAAACAAAAGACGGATAAATAGTATAAGTAATAAGAATTTAATTAAATAAAAAACAAAAATTATGAGCACAACATTAATTGTATTGGCAGTATTAGCGGTAGCCGCTGGTGCCTATTTCCTTTTGATCAAAAAGGGTAAAATCGAAGATAAAGACGGTGACTTTATTGCAGACGTAGTAGAAGACAAAGTAGATTCTATTAAGAAAGAAGTAAAGCGTAGAGCTAAAAACGTTAAAGCTGAAATTGGTGATGTTAAAAAAGCATCTAAAGAATTATTGGATCAAGCATCTGATGTTGCAGAAGCAGCAGCAGGTAAAACTAGAAAAGGTAGAAAACCAGCTGCTAAAAAAGCGCCAGCTAAAAAGAAACCAGCTAAAAGAAAAGCTAAAACTGGAAAAAATGTATCTAGTGGATCAGGTTCTGGTGCAGGTGAAATTATAGGAGGATCAGGAAAGGGTAGTTCTAGTGGATCAGGTTCTGGAAAAGGTTCTGGAAAAGGTTCTGGAAAAGGAAAAGGCGGTTCTGGAAAGAAATAAGAATATATAAATAAAAATATACAATCAAAAATATGTCATCATTTATAAATTTCAATAATAAAAATGACTCTGCAATAAATTTATATTCTGCAGAAGTAATTAAAGAAGCTTTATTGATATCTGAAACTAAAAGTCCTATTAAAGCTACTAAAATTGTAGAGGATATTAAAGAACCTGTTGCATTAAATGAGGCTTTAAATCTTTTTACAGATAAATTAACAGCGGTTAAATCACTATCTAGTGCTATAATTATAGTAAATGAAGGTAGAGTTAAGCAATTTGAAATGGATTTCAAAGATATGGTTAATGATATTAAAAAAGGTTATGGTTGGATAGATCCTGAATATGTTGCCCAAACTTGGGACAATTCTAGTGATTCTATTGACTTCAGTTTAGTAAGAGATGAAATATTTGATAGATTAATTGATGCTGGTTTATTAGCACATCCAGATTCTAGTAATCCTGAAAAAGCAGGTAAGAAACTTAAATCAGCCAAAGAGTTATATGCATTCGAAAATAATGAAACTACATTAGAAGAAGGCAAATCAATTACTAAAATTCAAAAAGAGTATGGCCAAGTTGTAAAAGACATGGTAACTACTGTTGAAGAATGGAAAGCCGCTGAAGGTGACAGAAAGGCTGAACTATTAGAAAAACTAAGAGCATTGACTGCACAGAAAAAAGATCTACTAGCTCAATTAGACGATGCTGTAGGTTTAAAAGATGTTCATGCAGAATTAGCTGAATCAGTAGTTACTGAAGCTAAATCTAAATTTAAAATAGGCGATAGAGTTTCTGTTCTAGGTAAAAGTTCTAAAAAACCTTTTGATTCTGGTGAAGTTACTGGCATACAAAAGGATGGTACAATTCTAATTAATGGTTTAGAGACTATTTCACATGAAGTAGCAATAGATGCAGAATTAGTTGTTAAAGAATCTTTAGTTACTGAAAGAGATATTGTTAGACTTGGTAAGTTGGATGATGCTTCAATGGTACATAAGATTTTAAAGGATGAAATGATTAAGAATAAAATATCCAGAACACGAAAAGGTGACGGTGAAGTAACGGTATATACTGATGATATACCAAATCTTAAGAAGTTAATGGATGATTCAGATATATCTTACGAATTGTATGAATCTGTAGTTACTGAAAAGAAAGAAGAAAAAGACGAAGCTGCGGAGATAGAAGCTGAAATTGAAAAGTTAACAAAGGAAAACAAATATGGTTACGCTAAAGATATTAAAAGATTAAAGGTTAGATTATCTGCGGTTAATATGATGAAAAAGTTTAATAAGAACAATGAATCAGTAGTTACTGAAGGTTCTAGTAAAGAATTTGAAGAAGCTCTTGCACATTATGCGGAAATTGGTGGACATTCAGACAATGGTCGCGGAGACTTAGTTGATGCTTATTGGAAATTGTTAAATAAAAAGCAACGTGATGAATATTTTATGCCATTGGCACATGCGCAATATGCTAAAAATCATAAAGTTGGTTGGGCAAAAGAAGTTACTGAACATCACAGCGAAAATCCAAATGACAAATATGAAGTAAGACATTGTGATAAACCAGAAACACCATATGGTGTTTGGGAAGGCGATACATTAGTTAAGTGTTTTGAACTTGAAGAAGATGCATTTGCTTTTGCTAAAGAACAAAATAAAGAACAAGGGTTAAGTGAAAATAGAGAATTAATGGCAATAGATTCTTATTTAAATACAAAAGACGAAGAAGTTTTAATTGATTTCTTAGACGATGCATATGGAAATTCTGATGATAGAAAAACTAGAAAAGAATGGGAAGACGCAAGAAAAGATGCTGGTTATAATGAATTAATTGACTTTGCAGTAGCTCACGCTGAAAACTTTGGTATGGACTTACAAGATATAGAAGATGCTATAGAAGTTTATGAAGCAAAAACAATCAATGAAAAAGATGATGCGGGAACTCACTTAGATAATCTTGCAGATTTAGTAGGTAAAGCTAAAGATTTCTTTGCAATCGGTAAAGAATTAAAATCAGGTAAATACAAATACGACTATAGTGATAGTATGATGCCAATGTATACGATAAAGGCGGATGGTTTTAAATTTGCAATACTCAACAAAAGATATGTTGATGGTGGAGATAGAGAAGTTGGAGAGATTGCTATCGGTTTAATGGAATCAGTGAATGAAAGAAGATCTGGCCAAAATTCAGATGATGCTTTAATACTTATTCAACAAGCACTTCAAGGAATGAAAAACATGAAGGCTGAAATCAAAGGCGATACTGTAATTATTCATAATAAAGCTAAAGATGAATTTACATACTCATTAAATGACGGTGGTGATGTTCAAGAATTTATTGACGAATTAGAAGAATCAGTAGTTGAAGTAACATTAGATTCACTAGTTGAAAAATTTGCATTAGACACTGAAGTAAATGAAGATATTAGAGGTGATGTAAAAAAATTCATTAAAGATAATAAAGAAGTATTAAATGATTTAGCAGATCAAGATTTATGGGATGAAATGTATCAAAAACTATATGATGAGTTTGGTGTAGATGCAGATTCTATTAAAGCTAAAGATCTATTAAAGACTTTTCAATTCGTATTTTAAATTGTTCGTAACTTTTTAAAAATAAAAAGCCAAATATTTTTTTATTTGGCTTTTTTTTGGTATATTAGTAGTATAATTAAAAAACAAATAGAGATGGACACAATTTTAACATTCGTACTAAGAAATTCACTAGGTGATTGTACAAACAATGGTTTAACTTCTAGAGAAGATAGCATTATTCTTCACTATGGACAAAATTTACAAACTGACTTAATTCCAGATGATGAGTTGATACTCGTTGAAAGAACAATATTTGGAAAACAATCTAATTACGCAGTTCCTGCAGGATTATTTAAAAGTGGAAGACACTCTATGGCTGGTGGTAATTTTATCTACACATCAGATTCAAGATTCCCATCAGATGCTCCTATTTCAGTTCATGATAGAGTTGAAACTAGTAAATGGGAAAAACAAGAAGAGAAAGAATTTAATGATAGTTTAAATATACAGAGTTTTAGTTTATCTTAAAAAAACATTATGCGTAGTAATTTAAGAAATGCAGTGTTAATTACATTTTTACCTTTTATGATATCGCCTAGTTATAGGGCAGATCATTCTAGAAAAATTATTGAACCTGTAGAGAGAATTGAACCTAAGCCTATAGAAGAAATAGTAATTGAGCCAAAAATTGATAAATTAATTATGGCATTAATTCAAGTAGAATCAATGGGCAATGATTCTGCAATAGGTGATACACATCTAAAAGAGCCTTCAATTGGAGTTTTACAACTTAGACCTATTATGGTAAGAGAAGTTAATAGAATTCTAAAAAAACAGAAAATCAAAAAGAAGTTTAAATTAAAGGACAGATTTAGTAAAGATAAATCTATAGAAATGTTTTTGATTTGGAAAAACTATCATCATCCAGAAGGAGGTTTTGAAACTATTGCAAGAAACTGGAATGGTGGACCAAGAGGATATAAAAATCCAAGAACAGAACACTATTGGGCTAAAGTACAATTAGAGTTAAATAAATAGGATATATAGATTATAAAAATATATTTTATTATGAAACACACAAAAATGTTTGAAGACTTTATAAACGAATGTGAATGCGGAGGTAATTGCACATGTGGATCTTCTAAAAAACAACCTATTGTAGAAGCGAACGCTGATGGTACTATTTCAGATGACGAAGATGAGAGAAGAGAAGAACTAGAAATGGAAGTATATAATGAAGCAAAATCATTTGCAGAATCTGTAAAAGAAAGAGCTTATGAAATAGGTGGAAGCTTTAGAGGACCAGGTATTCAATCTGACGTAACTAAGCAAATCAAAAAAGCGTTTAAGGATGCTAAATTTAAATTATAATTATTATGAAACACGTAAAACTATTTGAAGATTTTACTAATGAAACTTCTCATTTAACTAAAAAAAGCAGAGCTGGTCTTTCTAAAAAAGAAACTTTAAAGGTTGCACAGAAATTTGCAGATGCTCTTACAAAATTAGACGGTAAAGAATACACTGTTAGCGATGATTATGAAGAGGACTCATTCGACCTAGATACTGACGGAATAGAATATGCAGGTGGTTCATATAACATTAATTCTGATGGTACTGTAGTTAATATGGCAGTTTGGAATAGTTCTAATGAATCTCCAGTATATGGTGATAAAGATGATGATGTTAAAACCATTATTAAAAAAATTAAAAAATTAAACTTTTAATTATGAAAAAAGTAAAATTATTTGAAGAGTACATGAGCGAGTCAAGAGGTGATTTTCAAATATATCACAGAACATACTCTTCAACGATAGACGAAATTGAAAGATACGCAGCAGTAAAGGGTTATCATCTTGATAGTGAGGAATATGGTAATGCATATGTTGATGCATTCTTTAAACCAAAAGAAGGTGCAACTAAAAAAGATACATTAAGTTTATATAAAAACGACAAAGAACAAAAGAAAGCTTTACATGTTCAAATATACGGTAGAAGTGGAACAGCTGGATATGAATTAAATATGTACATTAATTAAATTATAATAACATGGCAAAAGTATACACAGTATGGGGATCTAACCCAGAAAAAGGTGACCGTTTTGATAAAGCTGAAGAATGGATAGCAGCTTTATTTGAATCTGAAGAAGAAGCAAACGACTTTAAAGAAGCTGAAAGCAAAAATTACAAATTTATAGAACAGACTATTTATGATACTAATAAGGGTATACGTGTAGCTAGTGGTTTTCATAGTGCTAGAATTTTTTGTGAAGATATGACTAAAAACAAGGCTAAAAAAGAATTACTAAATTTAAACACTAGGTGTTCAGCATACTTTAATAATCCTATAGAAGCCGGAAGTTACATTAAATTCGATAAAAATGGATTTGTTGATGGTAAAGGATATGATTTTTATTCCAATGAGGATAATAAAATCCAAGAATCTAAAAGGACATTAAAATCCTTTGTAGAGGTAAAGTTATTTGAAGAGTTTATAAACGAAGCAAGACAAGCACCTGCTAAGAAACTATTTAAAATGATAGTTAATGGTAGTACTTCTGAAATTGAAGGAGTTAAAATATCTAAAGACATGGCTCAAGCGGCATTAGATTGGTTTGATAGATCTACTTACGCTAGAAAATATGAAAAGCAAGTTAAGACTGCTGGTATGGGCGCTGTAGCTCCACTAATCTTTGGAGATAATTGGGGTATTAAGAAAACTATTTCTTCTAAACTTAAAACTGAATTTAAAGAATTACAAACACAGTATAAAAGAGTGGTAACTGAAAGTGTTAATGAATCAGCAACTGATTTATTAGCCGATGAAATTGATGATGCAAAAGTATATGATGCTTTTTCAGACGGTCAATCAGTAACTGCTAGATCAACTGCTAAAACATGGGACGATGGAGTTCCTGTATTAAAGTATATTGCTAGAGCTTCTAAAAAAAGTGTTAAATTACCCAAAGAATTTAAAGTAGTAGATGATACTAAATATGGATGGTGGTATTTTTTTAGTGCAGGAAAATGGCATGGTATCCAACAAAAAGATTATGGAACACCTCCATTTGAATACTAATAATAGTAAATCGTATTTTAAAATAATGGAAGGAGACAGTAGTGGACATATCGAAAAACTTAACAAGCCGCCTAGCAAATTGGAGCATGATGATAGCTCTATTTTTCAACCCTCTTGGGTTCGACGTAATCCAATATTGGCTAACGACAATCACTGGAAGTCTTTGGTACGCCAATTTAGTTATGTATGTTATGGCGGGATTATTCTTTGGATTGGCTATCTTATTTCGGTGGCGGTCTCGTAAAAAGATTGAAACTTCTAATACTTCAGACGTATAAATAATAAACATCATGTTATTAATTTCTAACAGAGGTAATATTAATGGTCCTAATTCACTTTTAGAAAATACACCAGATTATATAGACTCAACGATAGATCAAGGGTATAACGTAAAAATAGATTTATGGTATATTCATGATAAATGTTTTTTAGGACAAGATGGTCCTAAAAATGAAGTTTCATGGGAATGGATTATTAAAAATGCAGATTATTTATGGGTAAATTGCATGAATACATCAACATTTTCATTTCTACTAGAAAATGCCAAACCACTAAATTTTTTTTATAATAAATTAGATTCAATAGCAATGACTTCTCAAGGATTTGCATGGTCTAATAACAATGATTTTTCAAAAGGTACAATAGTCTATAATACAGATGCAATTGAAGGTGTATTAGGTGTATGTTCAGATACTGTATCTAAATGGTCAAAACAGATAGCCATATGTTTTTATGGTGAAGCTGGTCTGCCTAACAAGAAAACCATAAAGAATCATAAGGATAATATGATAACTCCTCTAACAGAGTTAGGATATCATCTGGAATACTATGGCTCTAAACGATTAAATCACAAAGAGAATGATCTTAAATTTAATAAGATATATAATTTTAAAGGATTACGTTCTCATTTAGCTGATAACGAGAAAGAATCTGATGACTTGGATAAAACTCACATTGCTTCAATATATGAAATGATAGGTTCTCATCCATATGAAACAGCATTCTTTATACGTTGGGACCAAAAGTTAACAAGCACAGAGATAATTGATCATATAAAAACATACGATAAAAATGAAAATTAAAAAAACATTTAAAAAATTTAATTTAGAATCAATCAATGAAGGTCAATTCTCATGGATTACTTATGATACTGATGTACAAATAGGTTCTGAAAGAGAAAACACTATTGATGTATACATGTTTGATAACGAAGGTAATCAATGGCATGAAAAGAAATATGAAGGTTATGGTGTATTTGGTAACATGGATTATTATGAGTTATTAGCCAAAATGAATGGTTATACAGAAGAAGACTTAGAAGATAAAGCAGTACTTAAAGCTATTAGAGCAATGGGTAAAGCAGAAATGAGAGATATTGGTATTACTTTAGCTTTCGACCCTAAGAAATTAAAAACTAAAGCAAAAGGTAATAAAGTACTATTCCCTGCATTAGTTGAAAATCCAAAGTTTCCATGGAAAAGACATGACTTTACTGAAGAAGCAGAATCTGATCCAAATCAATCATGGTATCAAGAACCTGAGTATGATGATTATGAAGATGATGACGATTACGAACAAGGTTGGTATGAATCTAATAATTTATTTCCTACATTTGATGATTATACAAATATCAACGAAAATAAATTTGACGGTATTGCAGATTTAGTAAAATCTTTACATTTCGAAATCGATCCTAAAACTGCTGAAGAGAAAAAGATTGAAATAGGTTACAGACAAGGAGAAGTTACAAAGCGTAAACAAATCGAAGGTGGTGAATATTCTTTAAAAAGATTTAGAAAAGAAGTTAAATATGGCGATGGAACTTATTTAGGTGTATTTATACCTGGTTCTTATGATGCTGCAGTCTCTTCATTAGGAGATGGACCACATGCAAAAAAGGTTAAGAAAGTAAATTGGAACCAAAGAAAATATGACAAATGGATTTCTGATTTAGCATATGATAATGACGGTGGTGGACAAGATTCAAGTTATGGTTTTGAAATGGCACAAAATGCTAAATTTGAGCCAGGACTTATTGCTTTTGTTAAAAGAAGTAATAGAGGTGAAGATCCATTACAAAGAATTCAATGGGACATTGAAGCTGCAATGGAATCAGTAGTCATTAATGTTAATGAAGCTAAAGTAAGTTTAGAAAAACTAAAAGAATTTGTATCTAAGCATTTGAGATTCGTAAGTACTTCAGATGAATTTGATGGAACAGAAGGCGGATTATGGGCTTCTGCTGAAGATGCTGATATGTATAAAGGAAGAAGAATTTACGATTATTACTCTGAAGATCACAAAAATTACACATTCGGTGTACTCAATTCATGGGAAAAAGAACTAAACAAAAGAGGATATTATAGTGAATATTATGACGCAGGTACAGTGATGATCTGGGAAGAATAATATTTTAGTAAAATTATTTAATCTAAAAAGAGGTACTTTTAAAGGTACCTCTTTTTTTTATGATATATAGATTATAAATCACAGTTAACTATTATGAAGAAAATAAAATTATTTGAACAATTTATTGATGAAGGTGTTCATGATCAAGGAATTCTTAAGGCATTCTTTATGGCAGGTGGACCAGGTTCTGGTAAATCATATGTTGCTACAGAACTTTTTAATTTTCCAAAAGGAGTAGTAAGTTCGGTGTCATATGCAACAGGATTGAAACTAGTCAATAATGATAATGCGTTTGAAGCAGGATTAAAAAAAGCAGGTTATAGCCCTGCTGATTTATCTAAATTAGCCAAAGATCCAGAAGAATGGGAAAAAGTAATGGTAATCAGAGATAAAGCTAAAGGACTTACTAAAAGAATGCAAAATAATTACTTAGGCGGAAAATTAGGTCAAGTAATTGACGGTACTGGTAAAAACTTTGATAAAATAAAAGGACATAGAAATTTATATCGTGATATGGGATATGATTGTTATATGGTATTTGTAAATACATCATTAGATATTGCATTAGAGAGAAACAGAATGAGAGAACGTAAACTTGAAGACAAGATGGTTGAAAAGATGTGGAAAGAGGTTCAAGATAACTTAGGTAAATTTCAAAAATTATTCGGAGCAGGTAATATGTTAATTGTAGATAATTCTGAATATGGAGGTGATATTTTAGCTCAAATAGAAAAACAAATTGCTAAACAAATTTCTAAACCAATTAAAAATCCACTAGGAAAACTTTGGATTAAAGGACAATTAGAAAATAAAGATAAAAATAAACCATTCTAATATGGCAAACGATAAATCAAACAGCGAATTAGTAAGAGAATTATTAGAAGCATTTACAAGTCTTAAGGCTAAAATGGAAGATCCTAATTATGTTCAATTGGAAGCTTCAATCAAACAAGTGATTGATAACCAAAGCGACATGAAAGATGATGTATCAGAACTTAAGAAAAGGCTTCTTAATCCATATGACGGTGCAATTGTTGAAATTTCTAAAAATACACAATGGAGAAAACAACAAGAAAGGGACGAAAGAGATTACGAAAGATTAGTTGATCAACACAAAGATCTAGTAAAATGGAAGTCTACTTTTACAAAAGTATTTTGGACACTATTTACCACAACAGTTGGTGTAATAGCTTATATGATAACAAATTTAACTAACCAATAATGATATTTGATAGAATTTCTTTAGTTAGTGCATATAGAGCACTTAGATTCGTAAATGATAATGACGGAACAGTTTCTGACATATTATTTAACAGAGATGCTTTTTATGGTACTAAAACTAATTTAAGATATAAAACTTTAGCAGATCTTAAGAGACATATAGATGAAGATCTTGCATATTATCATTTTAATCCAGAATGTGATTGTGGAACTAATCAAGAAAGCATTCAAAGATTATTATCTTTTCAAATTAGAAAAAAAGATTTAAAAACACAGAAAGAAGCTAAATATGCTATATTTGTAAATAATATGCGTAAGATATTTGAATCTGGCCAAAAAGCTGAATTAAATCAACTAAGTATTAAAAAAATTCAAGAAGTATTTACAGGAAATAAAAGATTAGAATTTCTTAAAGAAAACTATGAGTGTGAAGCATATATTCAAAAACAAGGTAATTATGTTAACCCATGTGACTATACAGAGATAGTTTCTAATGATTTTTACACAGAATTAATAACTAAACATTACTATCTAACTCAAAACTACGATATTTAATTCGAGAAGATTAAAAAATTGAATATATAAAAAAAAGAAAAGTGTTAACATGCATAGCGGCAACATAGAAAATTACAATTTTATACACGGTCTTCATAGAAATTTAATTAATGGGAAATGGTTTCCATTACATCCACATACATTAGGCAGAGCACTCACACATGATGAGATGGATTATAATTTACTTTATAATCAACAAACAGTTGCAGGGTGGAGAATCTTTGGACTTAACGAAGATCTTTCATTAAGTGATGATGAGATAGGAAAATCATTAATTTTTCACAAGATTAAAATTACAGATACTGATTATGACAGATACGTAGCTGCAGGTTATAGTGAAGGTCATTATATATGGATAACTCCTATATATGATTGTTCAGAGTTTTATGTAAGTGGTACAAGTAATACAAACTCTACAGTAAGAGACTGTAGCGCATTTATAATTACTTTATCAGAAACTAGCCCTAGTATTGATAGTTGTGATATATTTGGTGTAAATAGCACAGGAACATCGAATTCAAACACTGATGCGCCAAGTTCAGGTTCAGGTGGAGGTTCAGGACCATCTCCAACTACACCACCAAATAGTGGCTCAGGTTCAGGTTCAGGTTCAGGTGGAGGTTCAGGTCCAACTCCAACGGCAACGCCAAATAGTGGCTCAGGTTCAGGTTCAGGTGGAGGTTCAGGTCCAACTCCAACGGCAACACCAGTTCCAACTGTAATACCGACGGCAACACCAGTTCCAACTTCGGTTCCAACTGCAACGCCAGTTCCGACTGCAATACCAACTGCAACGCCAGTTCCAACTTCGGTTCCAACTGCAACACCGGCTCCAATAGCTTCAAGAATATATTATTTCCACTTAGGAACTAATCAATATCCATGGGGAAGAGATTTAATTAACGATCAATTATTTAAAGCTGATGATTCAATTGCAGCTAATTATAGTGAATCATTTGAAGATATGTTAGCTAATCCTGCATCATATGAAACTGTTGGTGAATTGGCAGAATTAGTTGACGGAACAACTTTTACAATGCCAGCAAGTATTACAGCAAACTTCTACTGGATAGCTATTCCTACATCAGCAGGAATTCCTGATTTAACGGTTAATCCTAAAATAGAAATCAGTGGAGCACCAGCAGATATATGTTCAGATAAATTAAACTTCGTTAGAGACAATGGAGAAGAATATACATTATATAAATTAAATACAGTGCCAACTGCGGGATCAGTTGACATAAAATATGTAAATTAAAAATAGTTAATACAAGCATGAGCCTATTACCACAAGGAATATCTAGATCGGGTTTTTTCTCACCAGCAGAAACTACTGATGGAATTTTACACTCTATTACATTAAAGGGTGGATATCAAGAAATGTTAACCAAGGAAGATAGAAATAATATTAAATCATTCTTAAATATAACCGGTGCCGTTTATGATGGATTTACACAATCTAACGATGTGTGGTCAACTGGTAGAAGAAGAGTAGGAATGATGATATATGTCGTTGAAGATAGAAAATTATACAACTTAATTCCTATTGGTTTCTTTGGAAATGAAGGTGATTTAGGAAAAGAAGAATGGTTGGCATTACCAGAATGGGAAAGAGCATTAAGAATGGATCCTTCTGGAGCATTCACTTCAGAGTCTGCAAGTCCTTTAAATGGATTTACTGCTGTGATAAAAACAGCAGCTGATTTAGGAATTGCTCCGGATGCTAATTCTTCTTGGGTTGAATTGCCAGTAGGTGTTAATGGTTTAGATGGTTCACCAGGAGTAGATGGTCTTAATTCATATATACATATAGCATACGCAAATGATATAAATGGTTCTGGTTTTTCTAAAACAGAATCTAACGATAAATTGTATATCGGCCAATACACTGATTTTAATCCTAATGGATCTTTAGATCATACTAAATATACATGGTCACAGATAAAGGGTGAAAAAGGTGACGCAGGTGATTCAGGTTTAGATGGTTTACAAGGTAATGACGGTGCTGATGGAATTCAAGGTCCAAAAGGTGATGATGGATTACCAACTTATTTTCATATAGCTTATGCTAATGATTCATCAGGTGGAGGTTTTAGTCAAGATGCTGCCGGAAAAGAGTATATAGGTACTTATGTCGATGGTATAGAAGATGATGCTTTATCAAATTCATCTTTATGGAAATGGGCATTGATTAAAGGTATCGATGGAGCAGATGGTGAAAACGGTATACCAGGAATAGATGGTGAAAATGGACAAACTTCATACTTACACTTAGCATATGCAAACGATTCAAACGGCCAGAGCGGTTTTAGTGTAACTGATTCAGATAATAAATTATACATTGGACAATATACTGATTTTAATTTAGCCGATTCTACAGATCCAAATGTGTATTTATGGACAAAAATCAAGGGTGATAAAGGTGATCAAGGTGATCAAGGTCTTGCCGGTTTACAAGGTGATAAAGGTGAAGATGGTATTCCAGGTCCTAAAGGTCTTGATGGTGTACAAACTTATTTCCATATAGGTTACGCTGATGATGCATCAGGTGGAGGATTTAGCCAACAAGCTGCCGGAAAAGATTATATAGGTACTTATGTTGATGATGTGTCTGACGATGCAGGTTTCAATTCTCCATTATGGAAATGGCAATTAGTTAAAGGTGTAGACGGAGTAGATGGTGAAAACGGTATACCAGGAATAGATGGTGATAATGGACAAACTACATACTTACACATAGCTTATGCTAATAATACAACAGGTTTAGACTTTGATATTAGCGATTCTGCAGGTAAAGATTATATTGGTCAATATACTGATTATGTTCTAGAAGATTCAAACAACCATACAAACTATACATGGTCATTAATTAAAGGAGCTGACGGTCAGGATGGTGCTGATGGATATATTCCTGTTAAGGGCGTAGATTATTTTGATGGTGTAGATGGTCAAGATGGTGCTGATGGAGATAGTGCATATAATGCATGGTTAGCCTCTGGAAATACAGGAACTACTACTGATTTCCTTAATTCATTAGTTGGACAAGATGGTGCTGATGGTGCTGATGGTATTAGAGGTGCAGATGGAGCAAACGGTGAACCAACATATACTTGGATTAGATATGCTGATTCTGGAGATGGTTCTACTGGCTTTAGTAATTCACCTACAAATAAAAAATATATTGGTTTTGCTTTTAACAAAACAACAAGTACAGAATCTAACAACCGTTCTGATTATACATGGTCATTAATTAAGGGTGATCAAGGTGATAAAGGTGATCAAGGTGAAAAAGGTAGTAATGGTGCACAAGGTTTACAAGGAATTCAAGGAGCAGGTGGAACTCAGGGTATTGCTGGACCAACTGGTGGAAAAGGTGATGCTGGACCAAGAGGTTTAGATGGTATTAAAGGTGAAACTGGTGGTCCAGGTGAAGTTGGTCCAATGGGTATAAGTTCATATTTCCATATAGCATATGCTGATACTGCATCAGGTGGTGGATTTAGTCAATCTCCTGCTGGAAAAGATTATATAGGTACTTATGTTGACTATGACTATAATGATGCCGGAGCTGGAGATTCAAAATGGAAATGGGCACTAGTTAAAGGTGCAAATGGTGCAAATGGTGCAGATGGTATTGCAGGAACAAACGGTGTAAACGGTCTAACTTCATATTTACACATAGCTTATGCTAACAGTTCAAATGGAGCTTCAAATTTTAGCGTAGACGATTCTACAAATAGAGATTATATCGGTCAATATACTGATCAAACACTAGAAGATTCAACACACTACGCATCATATACATGGTCACTTATAAAGGGTGCTCAAGGTAGTGCAGGTGCTAAAGGTGATGCAGGTGCTAAAGGTGATACTGGACCAAAAGGTGATAAAGGAGCAACTGGTCCTGCCCCAGATACTAGTCAATATTTAACTACATCTACTACTATTGATGGTAGTAAAATAACTACAGGTGTCCTAAAAAGTGGAGACTTCAATTTAGCGGGTGCTGATTGGACAACATATTCACCTAACGGAATGGCCATTAATTTAGATAATGATGCTATCAACGCTCCAACTTTTTATATCTCACCTGCTGGTGATGCTAAATTTAAAGGTGATATTGATATTGCAGGTGATGCAAAGATTGGTGGAGTTTTAGCTAGTGGATTCTTTCAAACCAAAGTTGTAGATGGTATATCTAAACTTGCATTGTACGAGGATGTTATTATTGGTGAAGAAAC
>Ga0102825_1000180_pt1 | contig 14956 bp, 9 predicted proteins | sample ColrivemetaGS579_FD_78461 | JGI IMG/M metagenome (GOLD analysis project Ga0102825, IMG submission 78461) | Estuarine microbial communities from the Columbia River estuary - High salinity metaG S.579 | ecosystem: Environmental > Aquatic > Marine > Intertidal zone > Estuary | place: USA: Columbia...
CGATGAGTATCTTGAGGCCCGACCCTGCCACATGAGTGGAACCCCAACCACACGTCGTGTGTTGTTGGCAAAGACCTACTGATGGCCATCAACTGGAATCACTACCAACCGCCGGTTCCACTACCTGCCATATGCCAGAAGAGGAAATAAGGCCCAAAGAATCAAAAATAACACAATTCCTATCACCACGAAGCACAAAAAGGCAAAGATGGACACGATTTGCAGTGAACTCGTCGTCGGATTTTCGTATACAGATCTCGATTGGGCAGGGGGCAACCTCACGACCATGTCTTGGCTTGTGGACTTCAATGGTCGTGGTGGCGGACGTTGCCGCCGGTGCTCCGAGGGTTGTGTCATTCGACGAGGGGATTGATTGATTGGAACCCATGCATTCCCTTCAGCGTTGAGCTCGAGGCCCATCGACCTGGCGCGTTCAACCTCGTCCTTCCTTGACTGCAAAGTGGATAACCGATTTTATACCGCAATCCAGTCGTATTTAGCCATTGACCAGTTTCGTTGCCTTGGAAACGTACACAGCTGCTTCAGTTCCGGATTGGGAACGTTGCCGGGGTGTTGAGCAAGGGCGAGTTTGCCTGGGTTGGTTTCGATGCATACAAGAGCAATCCGAAGATTCCGCACACAACTGGAGCAAACAAGAGTGGTATGAGCACTGCTGCTGACTGTGTAAGCAAAATCGTTGATAATGCAAACAAGCCCAAGATCGATCCAATTGCACCCAAGAGGGTGACTTTCATTTTTGATTCAGTAACATTTCTGTTCATGTAGGAAAGAACGAACGGGAGGTATATGAACAACTGTTTTTTCAACACAACAGTGAATGCTTGGAAAATATGTTGCTGATTTGGCCTTGCAACGTAGAAAATTCGACACATTGGTCTACAAATCACATGCCGAAGGATGACGGGTCGAGGTCCATTTCTCCATCTTTCATCATCTTTCGCATTTGCTTATTCAACTTGCGATTCCCGCCCATGCCCTTCATCATCTTCCGCGAACGGTTCCACTGAGCAATCAGTTCGCGAACGTCCTTTTCGCGAACGCCTGCACCACGCGCCACACGGCGAATCCTGTCAGCCTTGATTTTGGCAGGTTCATTCTTTTCCCAAGCCGTCATGCTGTCCATGATGGTGCGGTAACGATCGAGGTTCCCCTGCATGGCTTCTTTTTGTCCTTTGGACATGGCACCCATTCCGCCGAGCATGTTTCCTGGGAGAAACGACATTAATTTGTCAATGGTTCCAACCTTCGACATCATTTCCATTTGCTTGTACATGTCGTTAAGCGTGAATCGTCCGCTCATCAAACGTTGTGTGAGACGCATTGCTTCTTCTTCATCCATGTCTTCAGGAGCCAAATCAATGAGACCCTGAATGTCACCCATGCCAAGGAGTCGAGAGATGAAGCGGTCGGATTCGAACTTCTCCAAATCCCCAATATTTTCTCCTACACCGATGTGAACAATTGGCGCGCCGGTTGCTGCAACAGCAGAAAGGGCACCACCACCGCGTGCTGTACCGTCGAGTTTGGTGATCACGATACCTGTCACGCCAGCGAGTGTGTGGAAGGATGCTGCAACGGGTCCAGCTGCTTGACCAACCTGTGCATCGATGACTAACCATCGTTCGTTGGCACGAGTCAAGCCAGAAATTTGTTCCAATTCATCAACCAGTTCCTGATCAAGTTGGTGACGGCCTGCTGTGTCGACGATTACAAGGTCGGCTGCAGCGCACGCTTTCAGTCCATTCCGAACGATTGTCGGTGCGTCCTTTGTATCGGGCTCACCATAGACTTGAACTGATGAATCCTCAAGCAATTGTGAAAGTTGTGCATACGCACCCGGACGGTGAACGTCAGCCTCAATCACAGCCACGCGGAGCCCGTGTTTACGACGGTACCATTCTGCCAATTTGGCGGTGGTCGTGGTTTTTCCTTGACCGTACAATCCGACAAGTAACAGTGTTGCACCATGCGGCTGGAATTGATGTGCTGGGCCGAGAAGTCGGACCAGTTCCGTGTAGAGGATGTTCATTGCGTGTGTTTGGAGGGTGATACCAGGCCGTGGATCTTCTTCTCTCAGCCTTGATTCCATTCGCTCGACGATTTCTTTTGTCTGCCGGACGTTGAAATCTGCCTCTTGCAATGCTCGGCGAAGACTGCGAGTCATTTCTCGCAATTCTTCATCGTCCAACTTACGTTTGCTCTTGAGCAACCCAATGGACCGGAAAATACCCCGGGAGAGACCTTCGAGTGCCATGCCTCAGCGTAACCCCCTTTCCATTTCAATGCACCCATGCCCGTGGATGAATCAGTCTTGGTCGAGGGGGACGTCAAGGTGAAGCACATCGCCGTCGAGTTTGGCCGAGACTTTGCTTGCTTTTGTCGGCACGGAGGTCACGACTTCCCGCTCCCTTCCATTCAAGCCAACATAGAGGACACCTTCTTCGCTTCTCAACGAAAGTTCATCCCTCGCAATCCCGGGGTAATGGAGTGAAATTCGCTCTACCTTGCCATCGATTTTCTTTGTCATGCCACGATGTATAGAATGTTGAAGGGCTTGACCGATGTCATGAGGACCCAAGTCTGCAGGGTGAACTTTGACGTCTCCATAGAGCCGATTGCCTACGTTTCTAAGCGAGTCGATACCGACGACTTCGTCATCCAGGAGTTCCATTGTGGCGATGTTTACGCCGGTCATTTCCTGCTTCAATTCCTCGACGCGAGCTAATTCTGCAGAGCGGCGATTTTGAAGAAATGGATGGTCAAATTCAGGTGTTAACCGATTCACAAGGCAGTTGGGGACAGGTAAATTGTATTCCTTGAGCGATGCGTGCGCCCTCAGTGTTTCATTGATGCCCATTCGTTCGGGAATGGTCACAAGCGTGAATGAGGTGATGGATTCGTTCGAGAGCACACGTCGAACATGGAGGACCCTGCGTCGGAAGCGTTCCAGTTCGTCTTTCATCGAATCACTTTCTTTGCGGCCAAAAAGCATGGAGCGAAGCCCCCCAGAAACGCGCATCATTCGAATGATTTTGTCTGACCAAGATTCGATGAGTTCAGGAAGTGAGAGGAAACGAAGCGTGTGTCCAGTCGGCGCTGTATCAAAGACGATGACGTCCCAAGTGGGATCTTCAACATGGCGGAGGAGTTCATCAAACGCTAGTGCTTCATCGAGTCCGGGAATGACCATGTCGGATGCCTTGACTTCCTCTTTTATGGCGTTCATTTCGTCTTTTGCATTTGGATCCAGCATCATGCTTAATCCACCAAGACCTCCAAATCCACCACTTCCGTTCAACCCATTCATCATCTCACCCATTTTTGGGAGCACTGAGGAAATTTTTGATTCAGGGTCCATTTCCAAGCCAAAGAGTCCAGGGACACCTTCAATTGGCGTTGGTTCCGAACCTATTTCCACATCGAGCGAGTCGGAGGTAGAGTGGGCTGGATCGCTGGACACGAGCAGGACGCGTAGACCTGCATCTGCCAACCATACCGCTGTTGCTGCAGACGTGGTGGTTTTCCCAACGCCTCCTTTCCCACCAAACAAAAGCAGACGAGCCATGACATCGCCTGTGCCTCGAGGTCTTTGAAGCCAACGCCACACAACAAATCAAGCAACGCTTTGATGAAGGGCAGGGTCCACGCAGAATCATGGCCTCGACATTCTTTCTGTTTCAGGCCGCTGCAGTGGCGTCGTTGATTGGCATGACGCTTGGTTGGCGAGGTGTCATGACCAAGTATTCTGGATTCTATGATTTGCCCACGGCTTGGAGCAATGTGTTTTGGGGTATTTTGCTTGGTGGGATCTACGCTTCGACCTCACATAATTTCATCCTCTTGCCTTATCTTAAGTTCGTGGCTGATGATGCGAGTGCCGTCGTAAATCCAATCAATTTGCTCTTTTTATGCCTGGCTGCATCTGTAGGTGCGCACATGTTGCTGCGAAGGGAGCGAGTGCGTTCGGGATCATCCCAACCTACCAGTGGATGGGCACTCGGTTTGGCCGTAGGGGCCATGGTCGGGATGGTGCACCTTTACCGTGTTTTTGAGATTCAAGACAGTCTTTTTGATCCAAAACTCTGGGTCACCGTTGCAGCATTTTCCATTTTCGCACCCCGCACAGAAGCACTCATCTGCTGTTTTCATGGACAACTCATGCTTCAAGGAAGGCGTTGGGGTGCTGTTCTGCGTTCCACATTTTGGCGATGTGCGTACCTCGTGATGTTTGCTTACGCAGTCATCAACCCCCTTGCTTGGATCTTCATCATACCGTTTGCAATGCTTGTCAACAAAAAAGCCGAGGAATGGATTTGGGATTCCATCCCAAGCGAAGGGAAAAAGCGTCTCAGGAAGATGTGGGCGCGGCAAATCAGAGAGAAGCTTGCAGCAGAAATGGAAGCGGTCGAATCATAAACTGTAGTAAAAACTTACTTACATAGGCCGCTAAACTCTAAAAGGGTTCAATTTATTGCCTCTTTGGAATTAAGCATTTATGGGGCCTTCCGCACACAACGGTTATACAACGCCCGCTCAGCCTTGTAAGCATGGGTTCCTGCCCTTATTGCCGAAGTGTCACCCTCCCCGGGGACACGATTTGCTATTCATGCGGTCGCGTGCTGGCAAATCTTAACTCCAAGTCCTTTGCACTGGAGCAGCAATTCAACAACGGTTCTGCCGATAGCACATACAAAATGACAAAAAAACCCACCGCTCCTGGCGTCATTCAAACCCATACCGGTCGATCAAAGAACATAATGAAACGAACGAGAAATAAATCTCGCATGATTGTGATGGTTATTTTCATCGCCTTTGTGTTCACTTCACCAACCGTTCAAGAAGCTTCCATCGCAAAGTTTGCGGCGGTCAAAGAATCGGTCCTCCTCCAAGCAGCACCCTACCATCTGTATCCTCTGGAAACCACCTATTCAGTCTCAAAAACCATTGAGGTGATGAACGGTGAAAGTGACGGATATCTCGTGGAACACCTCATCATTCCCTCTGATGTCCGTTCGCTGACAAATTCGATGACCCATTATGCATTTACGGATGGCTCGTTAGCCATGCCCACCCAGAGTGTACAGAAAATTTCAGCAATCACGCTCACCATTGAAGGCGGGGAAGTGTTCAACATTCCTTTGAATGGCCTACCAACAAAGTCCGTAGCGGAAAAATTAACCACAAACAACGGACACGAAATCTGGTGGCCCGGTTCAGGTGAAGGCAGTGACTTCTGCACCCTGAGTTCCTGTGTCGTCCTCAAATTCAACCTTGATGCTTACCAAACTTCTTCCTACGAATTCACCATCAGCCTCACCAGTACGGCTTACTCGTGGTGGGATAACAGTGACCGAGTCGATTCTCGAGTCAACGGCATCGATACAGGCATCAGCATGTCGAACAGTGGAACATTTGATGACGTCTCTCTTCGTAACTCATTCGGTGACGCTCAACAATATCGAACCACAAAGTGGTATGACCGAGGGACAAGCTCAGTTCTCGATAGTCGTTCCCTTGGCGGGTGGGCGATCAACGCTCAACATGAAGTGGTGAATGAAGTAGCAAACCAAATCCTCCAGACGCTTCCAGAAGGCGAGAGTGACAATGCGTACGGGTACGCACGGGCAGCCTTTGACTACCTTCATGAGCATGCCACCTATGACAAAAATGCACCAATGGTTGCGCGAAGTGGGCCGGAATGCCTCGCTGCAGGCACTGGAGATTGCGACGAGCAAACAAACGCATACCTTTCATTGCTGCGAGTACAGAATTTGCCCGGATGGTATGCCTTTGGGGCGCTCACAGACAGCAAGTACCAAGTTTGGGAAGCACATGCATGGGGCTACATTGAACTCCCACTGAGCGATGAATATTGCGAAGCGAAGGGCATTGAGTTGTCCACATGCTTTGTACAAGGACAAGTGGATGTAGTGAACAACAAGTGGCTCCTTCACACTCCAACAGCTTACATCGCTTGGATCGAGCAACCAGATCCAACAGGTGACCTCCTCAAGGCATACTACAGTCCTGTCCAACAACTCACATCAGGCACTGACCGTTCGATTCCAGTTTGGTCGACTGTTGGGGATGTCGATGTGAACGGCGGCGAATTCAAGGTACCAATGTTGGCAGAAAACCTCGGGTGAAAATCATGAGAATTATTATTGGTGGCGCTGGACGAGTTGGAACAGACCTTGCGAAGGCATTGCGAGCTGAAGACATCGATGTGGTGCTTGTTGACTCTGATTCACGCGCTGTAAAAAACGCTCAAAACCTTGACGTTCTCGTTATTCATGGTGATTTGACCAAGCGTGAAAAATTGCATGAAGCGGGCATTGGGCAATCCTCAGTGTTCGTTGCAGCGACTCATTCTGACGAGCGAAACCTTCTCGCGTGTGCACTCGCTAACCACGCTTATCAAGAACTGGCACCAGAAAATGCAGACCCATTGCTCTCAATTTGCAGGGTCAGGGATATGAACTTCATCGAAGAACAAAACAATGGGCACTTGATCGAATGGGCGAAAGTTAACCACGTGGTCAACCCCCTAGAAGGCGCGATTAAGAGATTGCATTCCGGCCTTAGATCCTCATCAATTGAAGAAGTGATTCCGTTCGGCCACGATGCATACATCATTGAGCTAGATGTCACAAGCAACGCCAAAAATGTTGTTTTTAAGACCCTGCGTGAAGCTTCAACACAAATTGAAGGTGGAATGCCATTGATTGTCGGTCTTAAGCGCGAGGGTGAAAAGAGCATTGTTCCGGACGGAGATTTTATGCTCGTTCCGAACGACAGAATCGCAGTCGCCACAACCGGTCTGACAAGTTTCAATCGAATTTTGAATATTTTTGGACACACCGCCACAGATTTCCCGGTAAGTCCACGGGTTGCCGTGATCGGAGCGAACAAAATAGGTCGACGGATTGCAGATGATTGGCTCAGTTCTGGTGCCAAAGTCACTGTAATCGAACGTGATTTGCAAATGGCCAACGAACTTTCTGGTTCAGCCACTGGAGCCCACCCCAACCTCGAAGTTATTCACGGCGACCACCTTGACCGAGACATCCTGACTGAAATTGGTATCCCTGACCACCATATTGCCATCGCTGCATTGACCGACGACCTTGCGAGCATTGCTGCTGCTCTGTTGGCAAGCGACATGGGGGTTCAACGAACTGGACTCCTGCTTTATGATGCAGATTTGGTCAAAGTCACCCAGCGGATGGGGATCACATTCGCAGTCGATCGAAAGCGAGTCGCAGTCGATAACATGCTTGCACAGATTCACACAAAGACCGCTGGCGCGTATGCGCTCTTGACGAACATCCCAAACATTGTTGGGGTCAGCATGGAAGTGAACGAGCGTGCTAAATTTTCAGGAAAACGAATCAATGAAGCCAGTTTCCCAGAATGGTTGCGCATTGCATTCATCCAGCGCAGAAACACCTCAGGCAACTGGGAATCACTGCGCCCCTCACCAGACAAAACATTGCTCAACGGAGATCGTTTGATTATCTTCTGCAGTCCAGATCGGATTTCTGACATCGAAAAGAGATTCAGGGTGTGATGGCCATGCGCTCAGACGTGATCTACCTTATCCTTGGATGGACCCTCATTGCGTTAGCGTTGCCGCTCGCTGCCTGTGGTCTCATCACTGGTTGGTTGGACTCAGTTGAACTCGCTCTCAAAGCATTTGCATTGCCCGCATTTATTTCCGCCTTTGGTGGAATTACGATGCTGAGTTTTGGGACCAGAACAAACACCAGTGAACGCTTGCGGGACAAAGAGGCGTTTGCAGGTGTAGCGCTTGTTTGGCCGATTGCTGTTTCCATCGGCTCCCTCCCATTTTGGTTAGGTGGCGTTTTCAATGGCCCCTTTACCCCGGATGTAGCATTGATCGACATGGCGAGAGGCGCTGTCAATGCATGGTTTGAATCAATGTCTGGTTTCACAACCACGGGTGCAACCGTCATATCACACAACATGAGTCCAAACTGTATTCCTGGTGTGACTGAGGACTGCATCAACAGTCAACCAAGAGGCCTTTTACTCTGGCGTTCACTGACGCAGTGGTTTGGTGGAATGGGTATCATCATGCTGGGCATGATGATTCTTTCACGCGTTATTGGCGGGGGAATGGCACTGGCACGTGCTGAACTCACTGGACCATCATTATCGAGGTTGCGGCCCAAACTCAAACAAACAGCATTCGCTCTTTGGACATTGTACATTATTCTTACATTTGCTGAATTCGTTCTCCTGTTTGGAACTGGTTCGATGGACCTCTTCGATTCGATCAATCACTCACTGACAACATTGCCAACGGGTGGTTTCTCAACACATGACGCAAGCATTGGTTACTACGATTCAGTCCTTGTCGAAATGATTGTGGTCGTGTTCATGTTCATCGCTGGTGTGAACTTTACATTATTGTGGATGTTCTGGGAGGGGGATTCGAAGAAAGCCTTGCGCGATGAAGAGTTTCGGTACTATACGATCTACATTATCGTCATCGTGTTGGCGGTGGCTGGAGCGTTAATTGGTTCGGGGACTTCCGTCGGCAAGGCATTGAGGGACAGCCTCTTCCAAGTCGTTTCTATAGGAACTTCGACTGGTTTTGGCTCTGCGGATTACATGGATCCGTCTTGGCCTTTAGCAACACACCTTTTGATCTTCATCTTGATGATTGTCGGTGCAAGTGCCGGTTCAACTGGTGGTGGCCTCAAACTACTCCGCGTCACGCTTGCATTCAAGGTGGCAATGCGTGAGTTGGTCCGAATTGCCCAACCAAGAAAAATTGAACGAATTCGCATGAATGGTGAAGTCGTCGAACGAAATCAAATTGGCCTCATCGTTGGTATGCTGTTTGTTTGGGTCGGTTTGTTTGGAATCTCAAGCATCATCCTTTCAATCTTCATGCCGAATACTGATTTCGAAACAGTAACGACGGTGGTTGCGTCATCGCTTGGCAACACCGGTCCTGCAATTGGTGATTTCTATGGCCCATCAAATACATGGGCGGGAATGAACTCTGGCGCCCTCATCATCACATCAATTTTGATGTGGTTTGGCCGGCTGGAATTACTCACGGCCGTCATTTTGATGCACCCTCATACATGGCGAAGGGAAGAAAAGGTCCAATCCGACCGCGCAGCAATTGCATTGTTCCGTCGAATTATGGACGATGATGACAAATCATAGATTTAGAACAACTTCATTTGACCCGAAGGTGATGAATCTTCATCGCTTTTTTCATCCTCAACGACTGGTTCTTCAATGATCTCAATTGGAGCACTTTGCAGGGTTTCTTGGGCTGCCATGTAAGCGGCTAACTCCTCATTGTAGGCTTCAATCAAATCCTTCGTGGATCGTCGGCTTAGCGGCAAACCTGCCATCGAAGCGTGCTCCTCGCCAGAGAAGCCAAGTCGAATGGAAAGAGAAAACTCCGTCGAATCACCTATGTTTGGCGAATCTTTGATCATGGCGGCCAAAAGTGGCATCATTTCATCGCGAGCTGCTGCCTTGCTAGCCCCAGAGAATTCAGTGAGGCGATTCACGATTGCCGGGCGCACCCACGAAGCCTGACGGCGTAAAAATGCAGGATATGAAGAATAAATTCGATCACGGAACGGGACTTTATTGGGCACTGATGCAGAGAGGCTTGCCAGTTGGCCGCTCCAATACCATGACCTGTGGGCTGTGTTTTGATACTGACCCATCAACATCTGAGCGGCAAGGGCCAAGCTATGGTTGGCACGCTTAATCGATATTTTTTCAGGAAAGAGCGAAGCGTTGTTCCAATGAACCCAGTTGATTAATTCGCTTGGAGGCTTGTCAATTAGACGGCCGAGTTCTACTGCTTTCTGCGCATCCGTCTCACGGTAGAGTGCATCGAGACCAGGGAAGACTTCCAATGTCGTATCTCGACGTCCAGATTCGGCTTGGGCCACGACCATCGCTTTCGTGATCGACCCTTGAGCCGTCGAGGCCAACACTTGCAAATCTCGCACCAATGCCCGTAAATCCCCAGGGTTACTGGTGACAAGGGCACTTACTGCCGCATCATCAAAATCGAGGTTTTCCTCACGCAATACGCGCTTGGCAATACGGCGGAGGGCCTCATTGCTCGCTCGTTCAAATGTAATAATCTCAAGATGAGGTTTGAATCGGTCTCTTGTGTTCCGCCAAGTCGAACCCTTGCCCCATAATCCCATAATTTCATTGCAGGCCAAAATTACTGGTTGCTTGGTGTTGGTGAGGAGGTGAAGCAGTTCTGCCTTCCCACCTGAGTCCCCATGGAGTTTGACTTCCCTTCCAGATTCATCGGCACCCTGCATGGCTTTGTCAATGCGGTCCTGACTCACCGCACGCAAACCACCTGAGATGTGGTCAACTTCGTCAAGCAAAATCAAAGTTCGTTGTTTCTTGGTATTTGGGTCATGGAAGAGCGACCGGTGTGTGCTCCCTTGTGTGGCTGCCTTGCGGATGGCAGCGGCATTGCGAGCATCTGAAGCGTTCAACTCGATGACATTCCAACCAAGGTCTTGAGCAATGGCTCTCGCAACCGATGTTTTTCCCACCCCTGGCGGGCCGGCCAAGAGGATTGCTTTCTTTTTCGGCGTGCCGTTTTGCCAATCGTCAAGCCATGCACGAATTTTGCGCCGTTGGACTTCATTGCCCTCGAGGTGGCGTTCTGAGGTTGGACGATGCCGTTCGGTCCAATCGCTCACCTCAGGCATATCCCAACCTTGGTCCGAGGGTCTTTCAACCTTGATGAGAAACCGGAAGGTTCCTACCGTCAGACCAAATCAATGATGGCCACTCGCTGTTGCTCACCCGTGTCACGGTCGCGTATGGTCACCGTCTGGTCCTCAAGGGATTGATGATCCACCGTCAGGCAGTGTGGTACGCCAATCTCGTCTGCTCGTGCGTACCGGCGCCCAATTGACCCGCTGCTATCGTAGATTGAAACCACATTTGGTTTACCACACAAAGAGCGATGCAGTGAACGAGCGAGTTCCCCCATGCCGTCTTTTTCGAAGAGCGGGAACACACAATAATCGACGGGAGCAACATGATTGCTAAGCCGCAGTACGGTGTATGCATCTCCATCTTTCGATTCATCATCATATGCGTGGTCAAGGATATGCCAAATGATGCGGTCAATTCCAAAAGCAGGTTCAACAACATGAGGAATGTACCACTCGCCTGTGATGGTTTCGGTCCGTTGCAGACGTTTCACATGCTCAGGAAGAACCTCGATTTCTTCACCCGAATCCAATTGAATCACGGAGGGGAAAGTCGACTCAGCCGGTAGCAATTCGACAGCTTTCTTGACAGCCCCGGCCAGCGCTCTGAAGGCAGGTCCTGCTGTGGCTCCATTCATGGTCCAACCATCAATTTCAACTACTTTTGGCTCTGAAAATTCACGCCGCGCCCTGAGTGTTTTTCCAGTTGCTTTTTCGTGGGCTTCCAAGTCATAACAGCCTCGGTGTGCGATACCAACGCATTCAATCCAACCGTATGACCCATGGATTTCAGCATCCCAACAGTCTGTTGCATAGTGAGCCATTTCATCCGACTCATGTTGTCGGAAGCGAAGACGTTCTGGATCGATGCCCACCTTCAGGAGGAAGTCATATGTTTGTGCCATGAAGTAACCAACCGTATCATGACGCACCGTATTGCTGTCAATGGCTTCTTGAATGGTCATGTGTTGCTCTTCCTTCCCATCTGCAACCAAACGGAATGGTATCGCAGACCAAGGAGAAAAGTCATGCTTCGAAGGCTCATGTGGATTGATAAAATATTCGAGTTCCGCCATGTTGAATTCGCGCAATCGAATCATACCTTGGCGTGGGGAGATTTCATTTCGATATCCCTTTCCAACTTGAATGGCTCCAAACGGGAGGCGATCCCTGTTATGGCGTAGCAATGCTGGGAAGGAAGTAAACATCCCTTGAGCAGTTTCAGGACGCAAGAAACCTGGTCGCCCCGAAGAACCTGCACCTATGGTCGTGTTGAACATCAGGTTTTGAGCCGTAACTTCACTCCAAGCCTGTTCACCACAGTTTGGGCATTCAGGATTGATTTGTGTGAGGAGTGTTTGCAGTTCGGCCTTGGAGAGTGCATCTGGATTTGGGTGAGAGGGTTCGAGCAGGCTGTCGGCCCGGCTTGCTTCATCACACTTCGTGCAAACGGTCATGAAATCAGAGAATTCACCTACGTGGCCCGATGCTTCCAACACAGCGTAGGGTGTTACAGTTGGGCATGAGAGTTCGACGATGTTACCGAGAGCCAGCCAATGATTGATCCATGTTTGATTGACACGGTTTCGGAGGCGACCACCAACGGGTCCAAAATCGTAGAGACCCTTTGCACCGCCATGAATTTCAAACGCTGGAAGAATAATTCCTCTGCGCTTTAGCATCCCGGACATACGTTCCAAACGGTCAGCCTCGGTTTGCATCAAATCCACACTCATCCTGCCTAAGGCAAGCCACCTTTCAACCTCACCGTTGAAATTGACATCAAACCCCATAACCGTAGCGTTAAGAAGCACGGCGGTGTGCAGAAATCATGGGACAGTCGATGGTGGCAATCATTGAAGCAGATTGCACGGGTTGCGACCTGTGCATTCCGCATTGCCCCTTCGAAGCATTGTTGCCTTTACTGAATTCTCCAGAGCATCGGACAAAACCGAAGCGGCCCGTTGTTGTCGTTGAATCCCAATGCGTCGGATGCTTGTCCTGCATCGGTTCATGCCCGACCCAAGCTCTGCATGAGGTGAAGACGCCACCAAACGCCGAAACATCTCCCCTGCTCAATCCCTCACCCCGCCCACCGACTGAACCTGTAAATCGGTGGAAAAAAGGCGGACTGCGTTGGGCATAGAAGCATCCCCGACACGATTCCGCTCGACGGATAAAATCAACAAGTTCATTTACTCCTTTCGTTGGACTCCGACTCACGGGCAAGTGAGAAAAAATATGGCAGATATTCACTATCTAGACCAACCTTTGGAAACAGAGGCCTTGTTGGAACGGTTATGCCCACCCGTTCGAAACTGGTTCAAGGATACATTTCCAGATTTTACTCGCCCACAAAAATTAGCAATTCCTGCCATTATCGATCAAGAACACTTGTTGCTCTGTTCGCCAACTGGTTCCGGTAAAACATTGACTGCGTTCCTCACGATCATCGACCAACTCGTGCGGAGGGCACTTGATGGAAAACTCGACAAAAGAGTCTATTGCGTCTACATATCACCAATCAAAGCCCTCGCTAATGATATTCAACGGAACCTGCTTGGACCGCTCAAGGAAATATCAGAGCGCTACCTACCAGACCGTGCACAGGAAATCAAAGTCGGTTTACGAACAGGTGACACGCCTCAAAGCGAGCGACAGAAGATGCTGCGAAACCCTCCGCATATCCTCATTACAACGCCAGAAAGTTTGGCTATTGCCATCACCTCACCACGGTTCCAACCAATTGTGAGTGAAGTCGAATACATGATCATCGACGAATTGCACTCGCTCGTCCCAACCAAACGTGGTGTCCACCTTGCACTCACGCTTTCGTATCTTGACACCCTTTTGACGCGGCCCGTGCAACGGATCGGAATCTCTGCGACCATGGAGCCCTTGGAAACTGTGGCCGAATTTTTGGTTGCAAGTGACGATCAAGAAAGCAGATCAGCTGCAACGAAAGTCTGCATTGCGAAGGTCTCTGGATCAAGAGAACTTGATTTGGACATTCTGATTACTGATCCAAAATTCAGTGACTTGTCCGTGATGAAAATCTTCGACAAAAACATCGAAGCAATTGCCGATTTTATCGCGGCACACAACACCACCATCGTCTTTGCCAACACGAGAAAAATGACAGAAAACATTGTCTTGAAACTCCGACCCTACCTTGGTGATTTGGTTGCAGGGCACCACGGTTCAATGGATAAGAAAATCCGATTGGATGTTGAAAAGAAACTCAAACATGGCCACCTGAGAGCCGTCGTCACCTCATCTTCACTGGAAATGGGAATTGACATTGGGTCAGTGGACTTAGTCCTTCAAATTGGAAGTCCCGGTGATATTGCCACAGCATTGCAGCGAATCGGTCGTGCAGGCCACCATGTAGGTGGTATTCCACGCGCCCGTTTCCTTCCTTCAAGTGTCGATGATCTCCTCGAATTGGCTGCCCTTCAAGCTGCGATTCAGACAGGGGACATGGATCGTCTGGATTTCCCAGAAAACTGCCTCGATGTTGTGGCTCAATTCATGATTGGATTGGTGATCATCAATCAAATCGATATTGATGAAGCATACGAAATCATTGTCAATGCATGGTCGTATCGAAATTTTGAATACGACGATTTCATCGAAGTCTTGGACATGCTCGAAGAAGAGCGACGTGTGTGGGTGGATTGGGAAGAGAACATCTATGGAAAGCGCGGCTATTCGAGAATGATTTACTACACCAACATCGGTACCATTGCTCCCGACAACTCCTACCTCGTGTTCAACGCAGAGGGATCCATCCTTGGACAACTGTCGGGTTCATTTGTCTCAAACTTACGCGGTGGCGATGTCATTCTGTTGGGTGGTTCGACCTACCGAGTGACCAACATCCAAGGCACTCGTGTCAACGTGGCATCGGTCACAGGCCATCGTCCTACAGTCCCATCATGGTCTGGTGAAGCACGGTCACGCTCTCGAGAACTCTCCAACGCCTTGCTCGACTTGATAGGCCACTGCATCGTTTCCTTGCGACGAGAAGAAGATCCTCGAATCGTTCTCAGAGACGCCTATGGACTTTCCAATGATGTCGCTAACGCCATTGCGAGGCACTTGGAAGAACACAGCCTCGATTCGTTCCAAGTTCCAGACCCGAACCGAATCCTTGTCGAGCAAGTGCTCACTGGAGGCCATCC
>Ga0102825_1000238_pt1 | contig 13366 bp, 9 predicted proteins | sample ColrivemetaGS579_FD_78461 | JGI IMG/M metagenome (GOLD analysis project Ga0102825, IMG submission 78461) | Estuarine microbial communities from the Columbia River estuary - High salinity metaG S.579 | ecosystem: Environmental > Aquatic > Marine > Intertidal zone > Estuary | place: USA: Columbia...
ATGAAAAACAGAAAAGCAGGAATTAACAAAAAAGGGCCTAACAGCAACACCCAAAATAAAAAAGATCTAAAAAATAACTTAGATTTAACAGGGCTAAAGTTGGCAGTTGTCCTAAAAGGTTGAAATTGTTTCACATCAGCAACGTTAGTGTTTTTATTCGTTTTACCTTCAGGCCTGTTGCTTTGTTCTGCCCCAGCATTAACTGTGATAATTAATCGCTCCGACCTGAGTGTTTTATAGCGCTTTGATTTAAGGTCAAAATAAGAAAAAGAAACACTAGGAATAGGATAGCTTCCTGGGTCATTTGGCACGACTGTATAGGAGTCTGTTATTCGACCTCTCATTCCAGAAACAAGCGTTCTTACTTTTTCAATGTGTTCTGGCTCATAAACCTCTAATGCACTTGGTAGAATTAGCGCCGGAAGCTTAAAAAGCTTTAAATTTCCATTTCCAGAAACTTCTAAATTAACCTCAAAGGCCTCAGAGGTTTTTAGCTCTTTTTTGTTTGTTTTTAGCTTAAAATCAAAAGACCCTACAGCCCCAGAAAAACCTTCTGGTTTTCCTTTTTCAGGAAGTGGTTTTACGTTAATAGTTCTCTTGCCAGCGGAAACTCTTCTATTGACAGTATTTGTAAAAGATCGGCCAAAGACATCTCGTCTGTTAGACGGAACCTCAACAGTAACATCAAGAGACAGCGGCTCTATATTTAACTTACCTGTTTTTTGAGGATATAAAACTGTTTTCTTAAGGACCACATAAAGGTAGTCTTCCCCTTTGTAGCTTCCTTGTTGCGCGCCCAAGCCTTCTACATCAATGTTTTGACTCCAAAAATCACTATATCGCGGCTTGTCTATTTCCCTGGAGTTCCGAACTCCAACCCCCTGAGCGACATATAATTTATACACCACGGTTATCGCTTCATTTAAATACGGTTTTGAATTTGAAACCTCAGCAACCAGGTGTATTTTTTCAGAAGCAATGTAATTGGGGTCATTAGGGTCTTTAGGCTTTTCTATAGCGGCGCTAACGCTTATTTTTACAGGAAGTGTTTTATAAACCTCTCCATCAATTTCAATAGTAGCTTGCCCTATGGTAAACACCCCTCTTTTTTTAGGAGCTAAAAAATAACTGTACGTTTTTGAAAACGACCGAACTCCATTAATCCAAGAATTATTTATTGACTGACTTGGCCCGCCAACCACACTAAAGTTTTTAAATTCAGGAGGCTCAAATTCGTCCCCATCTTTATTCATTGTAAAATCAATTCTAAGACGCTCATTAATCCCAAGCCGTTTCTTGCTTGTCTTTGCATTAAAAGAGACTTGTCCAGACAGAAGGCCTGAGATAAAAAACATAAATACAAGTAACTTTATTTTCATTTTACCAGTCTTTTTCACTTTTAACCTTAATCCCTTTTGTTTTGGACGCGTTCATTTTTTCTTGCACTTTTTTTTCTTCGTTATTCATCGCTTCAAGAAGATTTTTTACCTGTTGGGGAGATATTTTTCCAGGCTGAGGCTTTGGCCGTCCTTTATCTTTGTTTGGGTCTTTGTTCTCTTGGTTTCCAGTGTCCTCCTTTGGTTTTCCGTCTTCATCTTCTTTATCGTTTCCTTCTTTTTTGTCTTCGTCTTCACCTTCTTTGTCTTTGTTTTTTTCTTCTTTATCTTTGTTTTCGTCGCTGTTTTCTTTGTCATCCTTGTCTTTATCCTTATCCTTATCCTTGTCTTCGTCATCTCCATCTCCATCTCCATTGCCTTGCTCTTTTGCACATTCTTGAGCGAGCGCTAAATTATAGCGTGTCTCATTGTCTGTGGGGTTGTTTCTTAAAGCATCTTTATAGGCTGATACAGCTTCCTGGCAACGCTTCTGTTGCATGAGTGTGTTTCCAATGTTATGATATGCGTTGTGCTTTTCTAATTTCGAGACGCTATTTTTAATCGCCTCTAAATGTCGAAGCATAGCTTCGTCGTAAAGCTCAGACTTATAGTATGCGTTTCCAAGATTATACGAGCCCACTACATTGTTTTGTTTTGCAGACACCCCTAAACGGTATTTTTTTTCAGCTTCTATAAAATCATCATCAACGATCGAATTTCCTTCAAAAATATAGTTATTCGACATAGAGAGCTGAGCTTCATCCTGAGCACTTCCGTAAAAGCTTGCTAAAAGAAAAAAGATTAGACGGACGTTATTAATTCTAAACCATCGTTTGTGCGGGACTTTAAAAAACAATATTAAACCTTTAATCATGCTCATAAGTTCTCATTAAATAAATTAAGACGCTTTAACCAAGCTGTTTTTCGTTCTAACAATAAGATGTCTAAAACCAATAAAAACAACCCGATTCCTAAAAACCACTGAAACTGATCTTTATATTCTGCGAATTCTTTTGCCTCAAACTCTTTTTTGTCCATAGCGCTTAAAACAGTTCTTATTTGCTCAACTACAGCAGCTGTTTGATTTCCAACGATGTAGGTTCCTTTCGCTTCGTTTGCAATTAACCTCAACGTTTTCTCATTTAACTTTGTAATAACCGTTTCGTTGTTTTGGTCTTTTTTATAACTAATTATTACACCATTTCTTTTTAGGGGGATAGGCGCTCCTTTTTCACTTCCAACCCCTATGGTATAAATTTTTATTCCTTCTTTAGAAGCGGCCCCTGCAACCTCAACACTTAAATCGTTGTGATCTTCTCCATCAGAGATTATAATTAAAACCCTATTTGTTTGCTCTTCATCATCAAAATAATTTCGTGACAACTGAATTGCGTCATTTATCGCTGTTCCTTGTGAGGACAGCATATCCGTGTTCATGCTTTGTAAAAACATTTTGGCGGATGCATAGTCGGTTGTTATTGGGAGTTGCGGGAATGCCTTTCCGGCGTAGGCAATAATTCCGACGCGATCACTTGTTAAATTATTGATTATTTGTGTTACAAGTTGTTTGGATTTTTCCAAACGATTAGGGGCTACATCCTCAGCCAGCATGCTTTTAGATACGTCGATAGCAAAAACAATATCAACCCCTTCCCTTTTTATAGTTTCAAGCTTTGTACCAATCTTCGGGTTTATTAACCCAATTACTAAAAAGCTAACTGCTAGGCAGAGAATTACAAACTTAAGCGCGGACTTAAAAAATGATAAATCAGGGCTCAACCTCTTAAGGACAATGGCGCTCCCAAAAGATTTTTGTGTTCTTTTTTTCCATAAAAAAGTCCACAAAAAGAGCAGTAACATCACAGGGATGATAATGAACGCCCAAAACCATATTTTTTCTTCTAATTGATACATTAAATAAAACTTCTAAATAAGGTGAATCTTAACAAGAACTCAAATAGCAACAATCCCAAAGCAAGCAAAATTAAAGGCCTAAATTTTTCTTCATAATTATAAAACTTAAACTCCTCTACTTCTGTTTTTTCGAGCGCATCAATTTCTTTATAGATTTCTTTTAATTTGCGATTATTAGTGGCTCTAAAATACTTACCTCCAGTTACCTCGGCAATTTCTTTTAGTAGTTTTTCGTCAATCTCTACTTGGATTCGCCCATACTGAAAGACACCATTTCTGAGCGCCACAGGGGACAAGGCCATTCCGTTTGTGCCAAGCCCAATAGTATATGTTTTAATGCCATACTCCAAGGCAAGCTCACTAGCGGTTTGAGGGTCTATAAACCCAGCATTATTTACCCCATCTGTTAACAAGATAATTATTTTACTTTTCACCCGACTGTCTTTTATTCTGTTGACAGCTGTTGCCAACCCCATACCTATTGCAGTCCCTCCAGTAATGATCGAGTTATACTTTATATCTTTTAAGGATTGTAGCACAACACTTTTATCACTTGTGACCGGAGTTTTAGTATAACTTTCACCCGCGTATTCCACGAGACCAATCCTATCGTTAGGACGCCCTTTAATGAAGTCCGCAGCGACATTTTTTAACGCTTCAAGACGGTTGGGTTTTAGGTCTTTTGCTAGCATACTTGCTGAGACATCAATGGCCATAACAATGTCAACCCCCTTGGTTGTTTTTGTTTTTGAAGAGACATTTACAGTCTGCGGACGTGCAAGGGCGAAGATAATAAGCATTATGGCTATTAAACGTAGGCTAAACAGTAGATGTTTAACGGTTGTCCAAACTGATTTATCTTGGAGACCTTTTGTATTAGAAACCTTTAGTTGCGCTGTTTGTTTTTTGTTTTTTAAGACATACCAAAACACCAACAACGGAACTATTACAAGTAGCCATAGAAATTCTGTTTGAGTAAAATCGATTTCTTTAAACATTATTTTTGTTCTTCTGTTAGTGTAATAAGCTCAATAGAGCCTAAGATACGTTCCATGATCTGATCGGCATATACATCATCTTCTTTCCAGGTTAAAACAACCTGTTGTAATAAATTAGGGGTGGAAAAGCCTAAAACAATATATGCTCCTTTGGAAAGCACATTATTAGTAACAAAATCTGCAGTTCCGAAGGTTTTAATACCCTCCTGTCCGTTGGGAGTTATAAATTGCTCATTTCTAGAAATAATATTTTTTGCCCCTTCTTTTTCAAATCGATCCAGAACCAACTCAGCAAATTTTAAAACATCAATTGGCACCTCTTTTTTGTTTTCGTTTTGCTTTGTTTTAGAAGCATACTTAGAACTTGTTACAAACACGTCTACTGGAGTGTCTTTCCCAGCATAAGCGAAGCTAACGAACTGAACACTGTCTTTTATCTCTTCAGGATATTTAATAGTTTGACGCTCTAGAACAACGGGAGTTGAAAGGGTGATTCCGGGCGCCCCATACTCACTTTTAACCCAATGTGCTTTTTCTAATAACAGTTTACTTGGGTTCCTAAGAACGGTGTCTTTTACGTTTGTAAACCCAGACCTAACAACAAGAACGGCAATTGAAATCACTAAAACCCCAACAGCACCCATTATGATCTGCCTCTGTTTTTTTCTTTTTTGTTTGTCTTCAATAGCCTTTCGGTATTCTAAGTCTCTCAACAACTCTTGCTCTGTAGGCTCAGGCAACCCTTCTTTGACTTGTTTAATTTCAAGCTCAATAGTACTTTTGTCTAGTTTTGCTAGCTCAAAGTCGGGCTGAGACTTTGCAAACTTAACTAAGTCTGCACGTTTTAATATTGTATCAATATTCCGAATAGTATTTGCGCTTAGATTAATTTGATTAGCGGCTTGAAGTGTTTTTAAACGAAAGACAAGCTCGTCTGTTGTGCTTTCTAGTGATTGGTCGTAAACTTTTTCGTCAAGATATTGCCTTAAGATCAGCGTTAAATCGGAGTAAAACTGTTTAACATCGTCATTTCTAAAATATTGATCTTCATTTAGTTTCTCAAGAGCAATTCTAGCACGTTCATATGGTGGAAGCGCAGCAACTTTCTCAGCTTCAGTTAAGGGTTTTTTATACCATATAAACCAATATATTATACCGGCAAGGACTATTATTATTAACAAAAAAAATGCGATCCTAGCCCAAAGATTAGATAGCGTTTTTTCAACTTGCGTTATCGGCTTTATGTCAAATAGTTTTTGTTTAGTTGTGTCTACAATAACTGGATTTACCTGAACCTTTAGCGAGTCTGTATAAAATATTTTGTCACCAATTACAATTTTTTGTTTAGGAATTGTGTAGGTTCCAGAATCAAACTGAGTTAGCCCGTACGTTTTAGTTAACCTGTAATAACTCTCTTTTTTCGTGCTGTCTACAGGGTAACTATTAATAATTTCAAGCGGTTGAAACGTTTGTTCTTCAGAAAAAACAACCAGAGCTGTAGAGTCTGTGTCTACCTCAATACTGTATCGTAATTCTTCGCCAATTTTTATGGCGGTTGAGTCTATACTAGATGTCACTTGGCCATTTCCCGACAGAGAAAAAAGCATACAAAAAACTAGCCAAAGACCAACTTGGCTTGAATATTGTTTTATGTTTGACGTTGACTTCATAGATCTATCCACGTTGTTTAAAATAGCCCAATAATTTTTTCACATAACTTTCGTCTACCCTGCAATCAAGAGCTCCAGCGCCAGATTTTTTAAAACTGTTAGAAAAGTAATCAACGCTGTCTTTGTAGCTTGCCTGATAGTTCCTACGAACAGATTTGGAAGCGGTGTTAACAAGAAAACTGGCACCCGTCTCTTGATCCTGAACCTGTATCATTCCCAAGTTAGGAATTTCAGCCTCATATTTATCATAAACTCTTATTCCTGTAATGTCGTGTTTACCAGACGCGATTTTTAGGTTGTGTTGATAGTCTTTAGCCATAAAGTCAGAAAGAAGGAATACAATTGCTTTCTTTTTCATCACATTAGACAGGAACTTTAAGCCTTGAGCAATATTTGTTTTTTTACTATTTGGCTCAAACTCAATCAACTCTCTAATGATTCTTAACACATGAGAGCGCCCCTTTTTTGGGGGGATATACAATTCAATGGCGTCAGAAAACAAAATGAGGCCAATTTTGTCATTGTTTTGTGTTGCCGAAAAGGCAAGCGTGGCTGCAATTTCAGTAACGATTTCATTTTTAAATTGCGCTTCTGATCCAAATATTTTTGATCCAGACACATCCACCATCAACATAAGTGTAAGTTCGCGCTCTTCTTCAAAAACCTTAATATGGGGCTCATTACAGCGGGCCGTTACGTTCCAATCAATGTTTCGCACATCATCTCCATATTGATACTGTCTTACTTCTGAAAAAGTCATCCCGCGGCCCTTGAAAGTAGAATGGTATTCACCACCAAACACATGGTCGGAAAGCCGACGAGTTTTAATTTCTATTTTTCTAACTTTTTTAAGTAATTCCTTGGTGTCCATTAAACAAGTGCACTATTAATTAGGTACGGATTAAGCTATACAATAAACGCAACAACAACTAAGGAACCTCAATAACGTTGACAATTTGACTAATAATATCTTCTGAGGATATATTTTCCGCCTCTGCCTCATAAGTGATCCCTATTCGGTGACGAAGAACGTCGTAAACGACCGCACGAACATCTTCTGGTATGACATACCCTCGACGCTTTATAAAAGCATAACACTTTGCGGCGGTAGCTAAATTAATACTCCCCCTAGGTGAAGCCCCGAAAGAAATTAAAGGCTTTAACTCTGGCAAACGATATCTTTCAGGATATCGGGTGGCAAAAACAATGTCTAAAATATATTTCTCAATTTTTTCGTCCATATAAACTTCCCTAACAGCAGCCTGCGCTCTTAAAATTTGTTTAACAGTCACTACGGGTTTAATTTTTTCAAAATCACCTTTAAGATTCGCTCTAACAATAAGTTGTTCATCTTCAATTTTCGGGTAATCTATGACTGTTTTTAACATGAACCTATCTACTTGTGCCTCTGGAAGGGGGTAAGTTCCCTCTTGTTCTACAGGGTTTTGAGTAGCCATTACAAGAAACGGCTTATCAAGGACAAAAGTTTCATCTCCAATAGTAACCTGCTTTTCTTGCATTGCCTCTAAAAGAGCGGATTGAACCTTGGCGGGCGCACGATTAATTTCATCCGCCAACACAAAGTTTGCAAAAACAGGACCTTTTTTTATACTAAAATCATTTGCTTTTATATTGTAAATCATAGTCCCGACAACATCTGCCGGAAGTAAATCTGGTGTAAACTGAATTCTGCTAAAACTACCCGCTACCGCTTTAGACAAAGTGTTAATGGCTAATGTTTTGGCAAGACCAGGAACCCCCTCTAACAGGATATGTCCCTGTCCAAGAAGACCGATAAGTAGTCGTTCAATCATTTGTTTTTGCCCAACAATTACCTTGTTCATTTCAAGCGTAAGCAAATCTACAAAGGCACTTTCTTTTTCAATTTTTTCATTGATTGATTGAATATCAACCCCGTTTTTATCTCCCTCCATTATGATGTTTAGTTTAACTAATTATTGATCTGATAAGTTATAGTTTGCAATTTGTTAAAATATTTTCGTTCCCCTTGTTAACAAATGGTTAAAACTTAAATTCATTTCAATTCATTTACTCTGTTTGTTTATTAACTTTAAGAGACTAAACATGACGCAGTTTGTTTTTAGATTTACAAACAACACAAAGGCACCTCAAAAATGATCAATAAGCGACTTCTTATAAAAAACCTACTTGCACATAATGACGAGAGCAGTTTTTATGACAAAAAGCTGCAAATTAATATTAGTAGCAAAGAAGGAAAAGCCAAGTTTTTGAAGCATATTTGCGCATTATCAAATAGCAACCCCAACAACAATTCTTATATTGTTATTGGGATCGACGACCAATATAATCACATCATAGGAGTTGATTTTTTTGACGACAGCAAGATTCAAAACCTTGTTAATGCATATTTGAGCCACCCTCCTGTAATTCAATATGAAAACATCCCATTTCCGCACCTTAACAACGATAAGGTCGTTGGGTTAGTTACTATTCGCCCAAAAGAAACAAAAGAAATTACATCTCTAAGAAAGAATATTTGGAAATATTGTATTGGGTCTGTTTTTTTTAGAGAAGGGAGCATGAGCATCCCAAAAAACAGCGTTACCCAACTAACTGATTTTAATTCTGAAATTGTAACAGCTATTGAAGCTCATGCGCAAAACAATATTGAATACACTTTAGATGGAGTATTTGATTTTATGGTTCAAAGAGAAGATTATGATCCGAAATATAAAGTATTTAAAGAATATTTTGTTATGTGTTGGTCTGGTCTTAGAAAAAGCGTTAAAAATCAAACGTTCTATTCTAGGGTTGATATCGCTCTAATAAACGAACAAGTTAGATTGTTTTATTCTGCTTTAGACGCTGTCGAAATTTCATATGACAAGGACTCCTTTGAAATTACAGAATACGTTAATCTTGGTCTTGATGGAGAAAACTCATATTTCAAGTTAGAAAAAACCACCATCACTTTTGGAAATAATGCGACCTATAATATCGACTCAGAATTTCTTTTTTCACCCCCTCAATACGACAAAAAAGCGTTACGCCACACATTTAATTCAAACAACGCTCTTATGGATCGGCTGAAACTAGACGCTGAACTTACTTTAGAGCAAATTAGCGATTTAAAAAATGCCCCTGCCACATATCTTATCTGTTATTTCAACGGCATCGAAGAAGCGATTACAAGGCTTAAATCATCAAAAAAGCTGCTATACAACTACAGCGAAGAAGCTTACGATCTTTATAAAAAAAGCATGCGTATTTTAAGAAAAGTAAAATACAACTAGTGACATTTTATTAAGTTTTAACCACTAAAATAATCCAACCCAAGCGCTTACAAGTCGAACTTGATTCCTTGTGCTAGAGGTAATTCATCAGAATAATTTATTGTATTTGTTTGTCTGCGCATGTAAACTTTCCAAGCATCAGAACCAGACTCTCGCCCACCCCCTGTTTCTTTTTCTCCACCAAAAGCACCGCCAATTTCTGCTCCAGAAGTTCCTATGTTTACGTTGGCAATTCCACAATCTGACCCCGCATAAGACAAAAACTTCTCTGCCTCTTTCAGCTCATTAGTCATAATTGCAGAAGATAACCCTTGGTTAACTCCATTTTGTTTATCGATAGCGTTTTCTAGAGAACCAGAGTATTTTATTAAGTACAAAATAGGTGCAAATGTTTCATGTTGTACAATTTCAAAATGATTCTCGGCCTCAATAATTGCGGGCTTTACATAGCAGCCGCTTTCATAGCCATCCCCTTTTAAAACACCACCCTCAACCAACACCTTGCCGCCTTCAGATTTAGCTTTTTCAATAGCTGCTAGATAGGTGTTTACAGACTCGCGGTCTATTAATGGGCCAATGTGATTCTTTTCATCCAAGGGATTTCCGATTGTCAATTGCCCGTATGCACCAACGATTGCATCTTTCACTTTGTTATAAACAGACTCGTGAATAATCAGCCGTCTAGTTGAGGTGCAGCGCTGTCCGCAGGTTCCAACAGCACCGAAAATAGCGCCAGGAACTACCACTTTTAAATCGGCAGTTGGGGTGATAATAATAGCGTTATTACCTCCTAATTCTAATAAAGATTTCCCAAAACGCTGCGCAACAGTTGCGCCAACAATTCGCCCCATTCTTGTAGAGCCTGTAGCAGAGACTAAAGGCACTCTCGTGTCAGTAGTCATCATTTCTCCGACAGTATAATCTCCGTTAATGATACAGGAAATCCCTTCAGGTAAATTATTCTCATTTAATATTTCAGCAATAATGTTCTGACAGGCAATTGAGCATAAGGGTGCTTTTTCAGACCCTTTCCACACACACACATCACCACAAATCCACGCTAAAGCAGTGTTCCACGCCCAAACAGCTACAGGAAAGTTAAATGCGGAAATAATACCAACTACACCAATAGGATGCCATTGTTCTCTCATCACATGGCCAGGGCGCTCAGAAGGAATGGTCTGTCCATTAAGCTGTCTAGATAGCCCAACCGCAAAATCACAGATGTCGATCATTTCCTGGACCTCTCCAAAGCCCTCTTGGAGTGATTTCCCCATTTCGTAAGAAACGAGTTTTCCTAATGGTTCTTTTAAGTCTCTCAGTTTATTTCCAAATTGACGAACAATCTCTCCTCTTTGAGGCGCGGGCATAGTGCGCCATTCAACAAAAGCTTTTGTTGCGGCAGTCATTACAGCTTCGTAATCTTCCTTAGATGTACAAATGACACTTCCAATTTTTTGGCCATCCACAGGAGAAAAACTGTCTAGAATAGGCCCGTTTGCAAAACAATTAGTGCCAGTTGAGGTTCCTAAATTTGTGTTTTTTACTCCAAGGGCATCTAGTGCTTCTTGAATTTTAAAATCAGTTGAGGTTGTATTCATCTTTATAATTTTTGGACATATTTAGTTTGCGAATATAATAATTTTAAGGCCGATTTAATGATAATTTACCAATCAATCCCAGTTGGTGAAAGGACGTTTACTTAGGCTGGAGTTGTAATATTTTTTCTCTCCGGTCACTTCGCGCCCTAGCCAGTCTGGTTTTGAAAACTCTTCATCTTCAGAAGTAAGCTCAACTTCTGCAATGACGAGCCCTTTATTAGGTCCGGCAAACTCATCAACTTCAAACAAATGGTCTGATACGGCTACTTTAAAACGTGTTTTACTAACAACGGTTTTTTCACAGAGCTCTAGAAGCGTTTCAGCCTCGAGCTTAGAGATTTCTTTTTCCCATTCAAATCGACTTACCCCACTATCACAGCTCTTTCCTTTGATTGTGATGTATCCTATTTGATCTTTTATTCTTACTCTTACAGTGCGCTGAGGGTCACTATTTAAGTAGCCCTGAACAATGACAGACTTGCTTGAAGCTTGTTCACGATAGCGATTTGAGCTTACTAAAAATTTACGTTCTATCTCAACCATAATATTACAAGGGGCTTATTAAAAATATTAAATTTACATTAAGTCAACGGATTTACCAATTCATAAAAACAACAATTTTAAGTTTTTGGATAAGATCAGCGCTTGTTTTTTACTGTAGGATATTGAAGGATTTCAGGAGTTTGTTAAGATTTTGTCTTATGAAGTCATTCATTACGCGAATATTCGTAAAAATCTCCAAATTATACCCGAAGTCTGAAGGCGCTTTAGTAGTTTTGGGAGAAATTTAATAGATTAAATAAATGTCTACACAGCCAAAAATCACGAGGTTTAAACAAAATGTTTTATCAAAATATCAAATGTACAATAGTATATTTATGACACTGCCTTTTGACACAATCACCAAAACAGGCGTTCTATTACCTCTCTTTTTTGAAACTTGTCAGAAAGGTTTTTCAAAAAATCAAACCCCTACGGCAATTGTAGAGTCATTTTTTAAAAAATACCAAGCGAGGCGCTCACCCAAGAGCCAAATTAATCTACTTTTTAGATTTATACAATATATTGAAAGACAAGTGGTTTTGTTTGATGCTATTGAAGACGCGGCCTTTCCTGTTGTTAATAATATGGACGGAATAGGGACCTTGCGAAGTTTAAAGGAAACAGCAAGTGCGGGAAACAAACTAGAACTTTTAAAAAAATACCTAGAGGAATTTAAAGTTCGCATCGTTCTAACTGCGCACCCGACCCAATTTTATCCAGGCTCTGTATTAGGAATTATTACAGATTTAACAGAGGCAATAAAAGAAAACAATTTAACCCGAATACACGAGTTGCTTGCACAGCTAGGGAAAACACCCTTTTTTAAACATAAAAAACCAACTCCTTACGACGAAGCTGTTAGCCTTATTTGGTATTTAGAAAACGTGTTTTATAAATCGTTTGGGACGGTATATGATTATATCCAGCAAAATATATTTGAGGGTGAACACATTCAAAATGACATTATAAACATTGGCTTCTGGCCAGGAGGAGACCGAGACGGCAACCCGTTTGTGACCCCAGAAATCACTTTAAAGGTGGCGTCGAGGCTGCGAGAAACAATAATTAAAAATTATTATCGGGACTTAAGACGGCTGAAACGTAAAGTATCTTTTGTAGGAGTTGAAGACCGCATTTCTGTGCTTGAAGGAGAAATGTACAAAATGACAACTAATAAAAAGACGGATTTGACTTTAGATCATTTAGTATCTGAGTTAAAAGAAATTAAAACTGAAATCATTCAAAAACACCAGTCTCTTTACGCTTCAGATGTAAACAGCCTTTTGAACAAAATCCACCTATTTGGATTTCATTTTTCGTCACTAGACATTCGTCAGGACAGTCGTGCACACGCCAAGGTCTTCAATGATATGGTCAATGTATTAATCGAAAGTGGAAGCTCTATTTTCCCTACCAACTACCAAAGTTTGTCAGAGGCAAAACAGATTGTGATTTTATCCAAAATTAAAGGGAGTTTAGACATGAACTTGATTTCAGATAAAGAAACTTTAAAAGCTTTAAAAACAATGGCGGTCATTCGTACCATTCAAGAAACCAATGGAGAAAGAGCTGCGAACCGCTATATTATAAGCAATAACCAAACAACACTTAATGTTATGCAATTATATGCGATGCTTAAGCTTGTGGCTTTTGAAGATAAATTATCGGTTGATATTGCTCCGCTTTTTGAAACAATCACAGATCTAGAAAACGCCTCCTCTGTCATGGAGGACTTATACACAAATCCAAACTATATTGCCCACTTAAAAGCCCGAGGAAACAAACAAACCATTATGCTTGGGTTTAGTGACGGCACCAAAGACGGAGGGTATTTAATGGCTAACTGGGCTATATACCAAGCAAAAGAGCGTTTAACTGCTATCTCTAGAAAGTATGATATCACAGTAATTTTCTTTGATGGCAGAGGAGGGCCACCCGCAAGAGGCGGCGGAAAAACACACAACTTTTATGCTTCTCTGGGGCCAACTA
>Ga0102825_1000247_pt1 | contig 13074 bp, 10 predicted proteins | sample ColrivemetaGS579_FD_78461 | JGI IMG/M metagenome (GOLD analysis project Ga0102825, IMG submission 78461) | Estuarine microbial communities from the Columbia River estuary - High salinity metaG S.579 | ecosystem: Environmental > Aquatic > Marine > Intertidal zone > Estuary | place: USA: Columbia...
CAAAGTGGAAATACCATCACCACCATTCATACCGACCATACCATCATTTCCAGTTACACCATCGGCTCCTGAAATCTCAATGACTTCCCATCCGGATGTTGAGCAAACTTGGAATTCACCATCTGCTTCAACATAGTAAAGACGTCCGTTGGTATCATCGTTGCATTCTGGTAGATCAGAAGAAGAGGCTGCGAAGTGGACTTGCCAATCGTCAAGCGTTTCTGAAGGCGCTTCCTCGTTCGAATCACCACCATCTCCACCGAAACATCCGGCAAGAGAAACGGTCATCATCATCAGGGCAAAAAGCAAGACGTGTGCTTTGTTCATACTCTAAGGCGAAGACTGGCAACACATAGCCCTTGGGATGAATACAAACAAAATCCCATGAAATGATGAAATCTATAGAGAAGTGCTCGTACCGAGAATCTCGCAAGTTCCGTCCGGACAATTTCAATTACTTACGTACCACTCTTCGTACCGGGAAACTCGATGATTTCTTACGTATCTCGGGGAATTATAGGGTCAAATGAGATATGCCCTTTGCCAAACGCAAATTCATGTTCAATCCAGATGATAGAGATAACAGCCGTGTCTTCAGACAGAAATCCATGAAAATGTTTCATGCGACACTTTTTTCGTTTCTTCTTTTAACAATTTCTTTAGCTGGGTGTTTAGAATCAAGTGAAGATCAGGGTATTCCTTCCTCAGAATACGAAGATAATATTGCCTCTTTAGAAGAGGAAATTGAATTGCTTAATAATGAAATTGAAAATAAAAATAGTGAGATTGCTTCCCATCTCAATCAAATAGAATCTCTTAATTCAGAAATTTCATCCCTCAAAGCAAACATTGCTTCTCTTAATTTGGAAATTGCTTCTCTACATGCGAACAATGATTCAGCAGTGGACGACAGTAAAATCTCAGAATTGGAGAATTTAAATCGAGATTTAAACCTAACAATCGTCAGTTTGAATGCACAGATTTTGGAATACCAACAAGCTTTGTCAGATAGAGATCAAAGCATCAGTGATTATATCGAACTTCTTGGTGGTTTACAATCCGAGAATACAAATCTCACGAATGAAATCTTGGAACTCAATTCATTGATTCAGAACATGCAATCCACAATTGACGAACTCCAATCAGCTTTGTATCCATATTCTTGTCCATTGGGCAGTGTACTCTCAAAAGTTTCAATTCCATCGATTTATGCTAATCCAGGCGTTGTTTTCTCCAATGTTTCAAATTATGAAGACCATAACCCTCAATCGATACAATACCAAGTTACACTCAACGGCACTCCACTCGAAGGCTGCGAAGTTCGATTTGAAATAGAGGAAGATCATGGTTGGTTTTTCCCTGCTAACAGACAGACGAATTCTGAAGGTATGATATACGGATATTGGACAGCTGGGCGAATCATCGGAGAACAAAATATGAGCGCATACATTACATGGCCAACTGGTGAGAAAATGTACCAAAATATCTCAGGCGAGGTTACTGACGTTCGACTCATTGCAGCTTCAATTTGGTCAAGATATCAATTCAGTGGAGAATTTGATGAATTTAGTATTCGTGCTACTCCTGGCACTGGTCCTCGGGGCACGTATTATTCAACAATCAACTGGAAGGGTTCTTATGGTGGAATTCAGTTTAACAACGCAGATACTACGACAGTACTATTTTCAACTTGGGATACTAGCGGGAGAGATGCTGAAATCACTGATAACGGTTCATGCAACGAAATAGTTGGTTTCTCGGGAGAAGGGACTGGAGTTAGTTGTCGGCTAAAATTTCCTCCCAGTCAATATGGAGCAATAACGGGTCTTCCCGATGATTACATGCTTGTTACAGGGCATACATATCAAACTTCGATACAGATTCAGGATTGTGGAACAAACTGTCAATCTTACACTTTCATGTTTGAAGATATTACTCGTGGTTTTGGGCCAATTAGTCTAGGTACTCAAGAGTACAAATCCGACTCAGTTAATGATAGAGCATCTAGTTTCGTTGAAGATTTTTACCGACAAGGAAACTGTGTAACAGGATATCAAGGAGAATCTGCAGAGCGTTCCGTTTTGTATCATGATATTAGGGCCAGAGTGGATGGTGTGAATGAAAGTAGCACGCAGGATACATTTAACGCAATTTATGACGGATGGGACGAAGAAATCTGTTCAAATTACTACTCAGAAAGAACCGAGTCCGGAATTTTTCTTTCCAGCGGAGGAGATCGATTTGTCGGACCACCAATCATTGCTGGCGACTCAAATTTCCCAGGCTACAGGCCTATAGTTTAGGGCTACGCATCCCCAGATGTAGCTTGAAGAGGTTATTGAAAACCTAGGACTTAGAATCAGTTTCAAATTTGTTTTTGTAGGATTTTGGTTACCAACCAATTCCAGAAAGAGAGTGCTCGTACCGGGATTTGAACCCGGGTCGAAGGAATGAGAGTCCTTCATGATGGGCCACTACACTATACGAGCGTGGATGTTCTTGCCACCGACCTTTCGTATTTAGCCATCTCGCATCATAGGCCTGCGACGGGGTTCAGCAATCAATCACATTTGCTTCACTTTTCGTTTTGATTGAAAGTGAAAACCAGACGACTGCGCATGAAAATTTGGTTTAGTTTCAATTCAGGGGTCCTTCGTCGCTTGATATACGGGTGCCAATGAGTTTGCATCATGGACAACCAAAATCACCCACTGGACTCTTTGTCATTCAGCGATTTAACATGCACCTCTGATGAACCCCTGGCACCTTCTTGGAGTCAGACCTCCACCACACTCTACGCTCACCCCAGCGGCGAACTCCCATCCCGGTTTGCCGCTGTGGGTTGGCAACCTCTGTATGTTCCAGGACGGAACGTTCCAACCACCCTTCTCTCGAGGACTGTACAAGGCCTTGCTCGACGTGCGAACCGGATCATCCGAGGTGAGGCATGATGAGCAGAACCATGCGCTTGCGAACTGAAATCGCCACGTACCTCGGCAACGTGGGTGAAGCGAACACCACCGATATCCTCGATCATGTAAACCAGCGATTCCGCTGGGGTGCAACGATGAACCAGCTTGGAAATGTGCTCGCACGAGACCGACGATTCGTCAAAGTTGGCTTTGATGAAGGAACCGACATCGGTGGCTTCCGTATGCGGGTCTGCGTTTGGTCAATTGCTGCTGCTTGATAGCAAAGGGATGAAAACCCACGCCGAGCACAGGTTGCAACATGGCAGGGAAAACCTTGGCTTTGGTCGAATTAATGCGACCGAAGAACATGATTCTCGCAGCCATCACTGTACCCTTAGGTGCTCATTTCGGCATCAATGGCGACTGGAGTGCGAATGATGGCATGGCTGTGGCCGTGCAGATTTTCACAGTCCTTACATTCATGGGTGCAGGGAATGCGATGAACGACATCAAAGATGCTGCCATCGATCTCGTCGCCCACCCTGCAAGGCCGCTCCCCTCTGAACGCATCACAGAAACTGAAGCCAAGCGATTTGTTGGCGTATTGTGGTTTCTCAGTGTGGGAAGCATGCTCACTGGAGCCTTCTTCCTCCATTCGAATGGTGATGCGTGGTGGCCTTTGACCACCATCTACGTGATTGCTGTTGCACTCATGTTGACCTATGACCTCGGACCGGAAACCAAAACAAAAGGACTCATTGGAAATGTCTCTATCTCATTGATGGTCGCCGCTGTCATTGGCTACGGTGCTGCAACCATTGGAAGCATGAACTCTCTTGTGTTCTGGGTTGCAATGGTGGTGTTCTTCACCAACCTCGCTCGTGAAGTGGTCAAAGATTGCCAGGATATGTTGGCTGATGAAGGCGAACGGATGACGCTTCCCATGAAAATAGGCGCAGAGAACGCTCGCATGACTGCCTATGTGATGATCATGGCAGGTCTTGTGTGCCTCTACATACCCTACTGGCAAGGCCCCTTCAACCTCAATCAATTGCTTTACCAGACACCTGCCATTCTGGTGCTCATCACGCTCAATGGACCGTTGTTCAAAGCAGAAGACGCTCGAGTCTCCATGCGAATTCGAGTCGCAATGCTTCTTGGATTGCTTGGCTTCATGCTCACAATGGTAATGTGATCAGTCGAGTCCCATGAACTCGCCCATGGCTTGCCAAGCACCTTCGTTGATGAAGTAAGCAAGAAGTGACATTTGAGCCCACATACGATTTTCGGCTTGATCGAAGACAATTGATTGCTTGTGGTCCATGACCCAATCGGTGACTTCGTCACCACGGTGTGCTGGAAGGCAATGCATGAATTTCCATGTGCTGTCCATGTTTCCTACCATTGCTTCGTTGACTTGATAGCCGTCAAATGCTTGGACCTTATCGGTCATGTGTTCTTCACCCATTGAGATGAAAACATCCGTGTAGACGACATGAGCGCCACTGACTGCTTCGATCGGGTCGTGGGTCATCATGACCTTCGATCCGTTTGCTTCTGCCAGAACCTTGGTTCGCTCCACCACATCTTCTGCTGGTTCGTATCCTTCAGGCACTGCGTAGTTGATGTCGATGCCAAGCATTGCGCAAGCCAGCATCAAGTCGTGAAGAACGTTGTTCCCATCACCAACCCAAGCCACTGTGATTTCACTTGGCTCGTCGAAGTGTTCCAACACAGTCATCAAGTCAGCTGCTGCTTGGCAGGGGTGGTGCTTGTCAGAAAGTGCATTGAGCACGGGAACATCTGCATGCTTTGCAAGTTCAGCAACGTCATCATGCGAGAAACATCGATAGGTCATTCCACCGAGGAATCGGGAAAGCACTTGAGATGTGTCGCCGACGGTCTCAGATTTTCCAAGTTGAATGTCGTTCTTGAGGAGGGTAAGAGGGTAGCCACCCAAGCGATTGATTCCAACTTCGAATGAAACGCGGGTTCGGGTTGAAGGCTTTTCGTAAATCGAACCAATGGCAAGGCTGTCAAGAGGCATGAAGTTCATGGCCACCTCGTCACTTTGCTTCCAAAGTCGCTTGAATTCAATGCCCCAGCGGAGGATTTTTTCAAAGTCTTCGGCAACGTCGTCAATGGCCAACAGGTGCTGGGGCATGACCTTTCCACGAAAGGACGGTTTCTAACTGTTATGAGCGAAGTGTTCGCTTCAATTCTTCTCGTCATCGTTGTCAGCAGCGAATCCATCACGGGCATCACTCATGCCACCGAACAGTGCTTGAGCAAAGGTGAGAATGTCGGCAAGGCCTTCTTCGAGTTCAGAAGACAGCGGGGTTAAACCGGGTGCTTGTGCGAACTCTTGCATCATGCGCAATTGGTTGATCGCAAATTCCGTACGCTGGCCGCCAGCCTCGTCATAGAGTGCCATTTCGAGAATCTCGAGTCGTTCCGACCATTCAAGGATTTGAGCCAGTTCGTCAGGTTCGAGAAGATCTGCCTTGGACAGGAAGTTCTTGGTTGGCAAACCGAGCCTAAATTCAACGATGCTCGAGAGAAGCATTTGGGATACGAATCCGGATGGTGAGCGTGAAAGCATTGGGTCGAACAGGTAGATAATCGCCGACTGCTCCCGTCCAATCACTTCGATGAGATGGTTTGATGCTTCGCGGAATGCGAACAATTCGACTTGCCCCGGTGTGTCGACAATCATCACTTCACCCGTGAGGGCGTGCAGTTGCGCAGCGACGTCTCCAGCTTGTGCTGCGAGCAGATCTGCTGCGAGAATTTGAGCCCCGTTTGGACCCAAATCATACTCGCCCATTACTTCAGTGAGGGAAATCAAATCACGGACATCGAATTCAGCGTCATAATGAACACGCTCGGCTCCCGGGTCGAGGTTGACTGCAATCGCATCGGTTTCAAGGAACCGCGACCAGCGTTGGAACGATGTAACCAACGAGGATTTTCCTGCACCTGCTGTTCCAACCACAAAGAGCACTGGGGGTGTGCCACTGTCCATGCCTACCATGCTTGCTCGTCCAGCCCACCCTACATCAAGTGCACGGAAGCAACCCGTCCAAAAGAGTCCGAATCAACACATTAAATGAAAACTGAAGGGCAGAACGGTTATGTGCTCGATGGATATGGACTTGATACCGCCTTGTGCGGTCGCCACGGAGGAATTGTAAATGAGCGACGAAAAACCACCTATGCCACCCGGACTACCACCTATGCCACCAATGCCGCCTGCACCACCTGCACCACCGGCTGATGGCGCTGCGCCACCAATGCCACCTATGCCTCCAATGCCAAGCATGGATGCACCACCTGCTCCGCCAGGTCTGCCACCAATGCCGCCTATGCCCGCTATGGAAGCACCGCCTGCGCCTCCAATGATGGACGCACCTGCCGCTCCACCAATGCCTCCAATGCCGCCTATGCCCGGAATGGATGCGCCACCTGCTCCCCCAATGATGGACGCTCCTGCCGCTCCACCAATGCCACCAATGCCAGAAATGGATGCACCTCCTGCACCGCCTGGCCTCCCACCAATGCCGCCTATGCCAGAAATGGAAGCACCGGCTGCACCTCCAATGCCTCCTATGCCAGAGATGGATGCACCTCCTGCACCGCCTGGCCTACCACCAATGCCACCTATGCCAGAAATGGACGCACCGGCAGCACCACCAATGCCACCTATGCCCGAGATGGATGCACCACCTGCACCACCCGGCCTACCACCTATGCCACCAATGCCAGCAGATCCACTTGCTCCACCAATGGAAGCACCGGCTGTTGACCCGCTCATGGCACCTCCTATGCCACCAATGCCAGCCGACCCACTCGCTCCACCAATGGATGCACCTGCTGCAGATCCGCTCATGGCTCCACCAATGCCACCAATGCCAGCCGACCCACTCGCTCCACCAATGGAAGCACCGGCGGCTGACCCGCTCATGGCTCCACCAATGCCACCAATGCCAGCCGACCCACTCGCTCCACCAATGGAAGCACCGGCGGCTGATCCACTCATGGCACCAGTCGAACCAACAGCGTCTGATGACGTGTTGGGCAGCCCAATGGACCTGACAGGCGAACAAGCTGGAGCAACCATCCGAAGCAGTGCTGAAGTTGATGAAATTGACGGAGATAAGCTCGAAGGAACACTCCATGAAGTTGAGAAATCGACCCTCACCTCTGATGGTGAAATCATCAAGCAGACCGTGAAAGGAACCTTGGTGGTCAACAATCCATCTGCAGAAGACCGAATCTACGACATCGATGTGATGCTCGACCACGCCGATGCAACCGACATCGGTGGTGACCATGTCTCCGTTGATGAACTCGAGGCTGGCAAGAGTCACAGCATGAAGTACAAGGTCAACGGCAAGCGAATGCTCGTTCTCCGAGAACGCCTTGACACAAACCCTGCTCGAACCTCTGCCCGCTCGTTGTCCGTCGCTTCCAGCGAGGATGGTGGACCAATCTCCCTCGAAATCGAAGTTGAAAACGTCGCAACTGTCCCTGTTCGTGACGTCATGGTCACCCGACCACTGCCCGATGAAATGGCATTCACTCACGCAGCAGGTGCCGAAATTGACAACAACACCTTGAATTGGAATGTTGGCGTTTTAGCCGCAGGCGAAAAGCAAGTCCTCACCATCGAAGGCACCATCACCGTCACAGGTACTGCAAAGATCGATGCTGGTGCAGCAACAGCCACCTACGCAGCTGATTCAACCCTCTCTGACCTCAACTTCCGAGAACTTGATGCGTTCTGCCGAGGTTTCTCATACATGCGTGTGCGTGAAGATGAGCGACCAGACAACTGGTTGTGCAAGACCACGTTCGAAAACCGCTCCTCCTTCGCTGTCGATTTGGTCAAACTCCAAGTCCGCATGAAGGGAAGCGACGACTTGCTCTTCGACATTAAGGATGTCAAAGAGGATGTCCCACCCCACGGAAAGTGGGAGTCGGAAGAGCGAACCGTCATGGCACAATCAAAGCCTGATTTCGCTACCGATCTTTCCTACACCATCCTTCCTCGGGCAACCCGAAGCACCGAAGGAAGCATGACCTTGCAATCCAGCACCCTTGAAGTGGTGGAAGCATCTCTTGGAAAGACCTACTCAACCAACAGTCTCCGTTCCTATAGAGCGCAAAAGGTCAGCGCATGTTTGACCTTTACCAACAATGGTTCATCGAACATCAACGTGGCGCGTTTCACTGACGACATCCCTGGCCTCTTCGCAGCGCCAGACTTGTCCACTTTCACTGTGAAGGTCGATGGAAAGGAAATTGCTGACGGCCAGTTCAAATCGGAAGTCGCAGAGGGCATCACCCTCGAAAAGACCAACCGATCACCTGACGGTATTGGCTACACGATCACCACCACTGTAGGGATCACGGCCCCAATTGGACTCAAGCCTGGAAAGTCATTGACGATTGAGTACGACCTCTTCGCACCGGACCCAACGCCAGAAAACACTGCAGTCAGCGCACCGGCCCATTGTGAGTTCAGTGCTGAGAAGGCGGGACCACGTTGTGGCAGGGATGCAGAGGACGCACCAGTCATCAGCGTCGTGCACAACCGAAGGGATTTCTCCGCAGGAAAACAAACGATGCCTGTTGGCGGCAAAGGCCGCTACGAAGTGCTCATCCTGTTCGAGAACAACGGTGACACAGCGTTGAAGGACGTTTACATCAACGATGTCATGCCAGCCAACTTTGAGATCAAAGATTGGCACATCCGGGGAACCGGTGGCGACAAGCGAACCGATTGCGAAATGAAGACCGAAGACGGCGTCGGTGGCACCCACATCAGTTGGATGGTTCCAATCGTCGGCAAGGGTGAGCGTCTTGATGTGTTCATGGAAATCAAGGGCACCGGTGAAATCGATGCTGAAGCACTCAACAGGTTCCACGGCGTTCACTTCGGTGACGAAGTCGAGTCGGATGACCTCCCAGCCCCTAAGGCTGAAGAGGAAGAAGCACCGGATGAAGAAGAGGCTGCAACTGAGGAAGCACCTGCTGAAGAAGAGGCTGCAACTGAGGAAGCACCAGCTGAAGAAGAGGCTGCAACTGAGGAAGCACCGGCTGAAGAAGAGGATGCAACTGAGGAATCACCAGCTGAAGAAGAGGCTGCAACTGAAGAGGCACCTGCTGAAGAAGAGGGTCCAGCGGTCACCTGGCGAGAAGATGTCTTGCTCCGTGTCATGGAAGCCAAGGGCATCAGCGTTGATGACCGAGATGCATTCGTAGCACATGCTGCAAACTATGACCTCGACGACAATGGTTACCTCAAGAAGGCAGAAATCGAAGCCGCAGCTGAAGCATGGGGCGAAGACGCCGATGCTTCTGAAGAAGCACCTGCTGAAGAGGCTGCAACCGAAGAAGCACCTGCTGAAGAAGCATCCACTGAGGACAAGATGTGCTCCATCTGCATGTCAATGAATCCACACGATGCAACAGAATGCAGCGCTTGCAAATTCACCTTTTGAGCAAACCAGCGTGGGCAGAAATGGCCATTGATGCTTGATCACTCAGGCAGAACCCATTGTGGCCAGTCCTCATTGTCTGACGAACGGCTAACAAGAATAAGGACTGGGCGTCCAACTTGAGAGAGAACGGATTCAAGGGATTGAGCGGTTGAGGGCGGGATCACGCCATCACGCATGTCAACAGCGAGCCAAGCATCAGGGTACTGCCCCATCCATGCATTCAATTCAGCTTCAATGCCCTCCGGAGGAACACCTTGCCGAACGCTTGCAATGTAACCCCACCCGGGGAGACAACGTCGCTCTGAATCGGTCCACAAAAACATACGAGGCGGGCGTGGGAGCCGTGCCAACTGATCGATGGCCTCGTGCTCTGTGACGCACACCGGGCGGTTTGGCATTGGAACAGGAACTGAGTGTTGCCATGTACGGTCGATGTTCATCGGTTCGCGGCGGCGCATGTCTCTGCGAGGAAGACGGTCCTGTTTGAAACCCTCGCAATATTGGAATCGAAACTTGAATCAATCCGGGAGAAAACAAACCCAACCTTCATGCCCCCCTTGCGCCGCCCTTACATTATGGCTAACGGCAGCGCACCGCCCCCTCCCCAGCCGCCGGGAGGCTCAATGCTCATGATGTTGGGTGTCATGGTCATGATGACCCTGCTCATCATGAACCCGGGAATCAGAGGAACCCTTGGCTCAGTTGCCGACCCAATTCTCTCACCAATCCTCCCCGAGGAATCCTACTTCGTCTTCACCGTGTTGATCCTCGGTACTTTTTCCATGACAATGAATACGGTGCTTCGTAACCTTTTCACAGACCCGATGGCTCAAGCCCATATTGGTCACCGTCAACGCCAAGTGCGAATGATGATGAACGATGCACGAATGAGCAGGGATCCAATCCTCCAAGAGAAAGCGACGACGCTTCAACAACAAATGATGCCTGAGCAATTGAAGGTCCAAATGGGCGCCATGAAGCCAATGATGTTCACCATGGTGTTCATTATCGCCATCTTTGCGTGGCTCACCACGACCGTTGAGAACTTTCGAGTGGACTATGTATCCCTTCCATGGCACACAGAATGGAACCTTTTGGGTGACAAATTCCTTTTCTTCCCGGCATGGATTTGCACCTACATCTGCATGAGTGCGCCCCTTGGCCGAATCGTCGACCGCCACATCAAACTGCTTCGCTATCGAAGCCACCCAATGGTTAAGTCGGGTGAGACAATTAAGGAACCATTGCTGCATTTGATTGCTGGCCAAAACAAAGCAAAGAGCGCCGATGCGCACCGACGTCAACAACGCAGTCAACGCCAATCTTCAAACCGTAAAACCAGCAAGGCCAAAGCAACTCCATCTGTTTGGGATGAAGAGGATAAGAAGGCATCCGAATCGTCGAATGATGAGTGCCCTGAATGTGGATTGGACATGATCTCAACCCTTGGTCCTCGTACAAAGCGATGCGATGTTTGCAGGCACGAATGGGTGTGAGCATGGTTCGCATCACGGTATCAGGCCATCCTGGCAGCGGCACAAGCACACTTGTGAGCGGCTTAATGGATCACTACGGCTGGTCTTCACTCAACGGAGGCGATGTCTTCCGTGGGGAGGCAAAGCGACGTGGCATGTCTTTGTCTGATTTCGGCGCCTTGTGCACCACCGATTTGGAAGTGGACCGCCAACTGGATGCCTTGCTTCAAGAACGAATGTCCGCAACTGGAGCTGAAGAGATTGTTGAATCTCGACTCTCAGGATGGTGGGCTTACAGGCTCAATCTTGACTGTGTACGACTCTGGGTCGATGTCGAGGATGAAGAGCGAGCGCGACGCGTTGTAGCAAGGGAAGGCGGCACAATTGAGGAGGCACTGGAAGCCAATGCTAAACGCACCTCGGTTGATGCAGAACGATTCACTGAACTGTATGGCATCTTGCCGGAGCAGCGCGAACCCTATACCATAGTACTCGATGGAACACACCTAGGCAGGGATGAAGTCCTTGCCGCCGTGATTGAACACTTGGAGGCCACAGCATGACACACCACGCACTTGACGCAACATCCAAAACCAATCCATCTGTTGGTACCGCACCCGATGACCGCACCGTAGAACAACGACTTGCTGGCGGGTTCATTCTTCTGGACAAACCTGCAGGACCAACTTCGCACCAAGTTGCGGCTTGGGCTCGTGACCTGTTTGGGCTGGAACGTCTTGGCCACGGAGGAACGCTCGATCCTTTCGCCACAGGTGTGCTTCCGCTCATGGCTGGTAAAGCGATGAAGGTAACCAAGAAAATTCTCAACCACAAGAAATCCTACATTTGCGTGTTCCGCTTTGCAAGCGAAGTTGATGAAGATGCGCTCAATAAAGCCATGCGCCAACTCACTGGCCGTGTCTACAACGTTCCACCAGAAGTTTCCGCTGTGAAGGTGCAAGTCCGAACAAGGAAAATTTTCTCCTTCGAACAATTGGACCGTTCCGGCAACGATATGATCGCTCGCGTCCATTGTGAAGCAGGAACCTACATTCGAACCATGGCACGGGACCTTGGATTGTTACTCAACATGAAAATACAACTCAAGGAATTGCGCCGTGACATCTCCGGTGTGTTCACCCTCGATGATTGCGTCACCTTGCAAGAACTCGCAGACGCCGTGTGGTTGTGGAAGGAATGCGATAAGCCAGAGGCACTTTTGCGAATCATTCACCCAATCGAAAAGTTGCTGCTCGACCTGCCATCGGCGACCGTCAAAGACAGCGCAGCCGCTGCATTGGCGCACGGGGCACCACTGCTCCGCCCCGGCTTGGTAAGCATTGCTTCAGGCATCCCATCTGGCAAAGAGATCTACGTCCAGACCATGAAGAATGAAGCAGTCGGCGTGGTCACCCTTACGGCGAACACTGACGACATAGCATCGATGAGCGAAGGTGAAGTGGCACGTCCGAGCATGGTGCTCCTTGACGGCGATGTCTACCCTCGACGTTGGAAATCACCTGAGTGATTCCAAGCGTGCGTGATTTGATCACGCTTCGATGTATTCTTCGTAAATGTATTCCTCGGTTTCTATTCTTATTTTCAATACTGACATGATTCCCACATCCACTTTGTCAACCGGAGTTGAACGGTCCCCACGACCTCAAAGCAAATTTTTGTGAGACAGTCCCATTATCAAGTTTGAGGACCTTTTTGGCGTTATCCGACATCGGATGTTTCTATTTGACCTAACAAGGAACAGTTGAGAAGGACCCTTTCGTTGAAGAATCTGAATCGCATAGGGAATAAATTTCGCCACCGCTAGCAAGGAGATTGCAACCCAATAAACAAGGGGCTAGCCAACCTTGTAGCAGCCATTCGTTTGCTCACTCGAGTTTCTTAATTTTCGCAGGTGCGAGCATAACGAAGGCACCAACAATGGCAACCAGACCGAACACTGTTAATGCATAGAAGGTGCCATCTCCAATCTCGATTCCAGACGAAGTGGAATCATCTGCCAATTGTTTCGGAAAAATCTCGACAGCAACCACTGCTTCGTTGTTGGCTTCGTTGCCTTCGTCGATTTCCAATCCACGATCGACCATTGCTCGAATTTGAACCGTTCCTGCTTCTTCGGGAATGGCCCAATCACAGGTCACTTCACCGAGTTCGCCGGGTTCG
>Ga0102825_1000262_pt1 | contig 12643 bp, 7 predicted proteins | sample ColrivemetaGS579_FD_78461 | JGI IMG/M metagenome (GOLD analysis project Ga0102825, IMG submission 78461) | Estuarine microbial communities from the Columbia River estuary - High salinity metaG S.579 | ecosystem: Environmental > Aquatic > Marine > Intertidal zone > Estuary | place: USA: Columbia...
ACGTATAAATAGAACTATAGAAATTAGGAAACTATAATGGCACGTGCATTTTCAATCGAAGACGGAGGACTATCAAAACAGTCCAAAGTAAACGCAACCAAGAACAGAGAGTTTATTGATCTGGATCTTAGTTTTGCTGTGAAAGGAGCAGGGGACGTTTATAAAAAAACTGCTGTTAGTGCTGTTAACCAGTCGTTAAAAAATTTGTTAATGACCCAACGTACAGAGATTCCTTTTAATGCATTCATGGGTGCTAACCTTAACTCTTATCTCTTTGAATTAGCAGATGATGCTAGTGTAGGGCAAATCAAACATGCTATACAGGAGCAGATACGGGTCTTTGAACCCAGAGCACAAGTGCAAGAGATTAAGTGTATACCAGATGCTGATAATAATCAACTGGATATATCAATAATATATAACATAATTAACCAAGGAGACCAACTTGAGTTCTTCTTTAAACTAAGTAGGTTACGATAATGGCAACAACAATCAATTCATCTGATTTAGACTTTGACTCGATAAAGACTAATCTAAAGACGTATTTAAAACAACAATCAGAGTTTAAAGACTATGATTTTGATGCGTCTGGATTATCTAATCTGTTGGACGTTCTAGCATACAATACGCATATCAATGGTTTGACTGCAAACATGGCATTGAACGAATCGTTCTTAAACACTGCTCAGTTAAGGTCTAGTGTGGTATCTCATGCAGAAACTCTAGGTTATATTCCGCAATCAAAAACATCTGCTCAAGCAACAATTAATTTATCGTTCAACATTGGTGTTGATCAAAATGATGTACCAGAGAAACTACAAATATTGTCTGGTTATAAATTCACTTCATCTGTTGATGATGCATCGTACACATTCCAAACACAGGGATTGATTGAAGCAATAAATGACGGCAACAACTTCTTCCAATTTAAAACACTTGATGGAAATGTAAACATTCCTATCTTCGAAGGTGTTTCTAAAACCAAAACATTCTTTGCGGGAGAAGACGCAGAAGACACAGTCTATATTATACCAGATGCCAATCTGGATAGACAGACCGCAATCATTAAAATATTTGATAGTCCAACATCATCTGACTTCACGACTTATATCAACCTAGAGACAGCAAATAATATTACTGCTACAACACCGGCATATATTCTTAAAGAAGCACCTAATGGTTTCTTTGAATTGACGTTCGGTAACGGATCCACACTTGGTGCGGTACCAAAAGCAGGTACTAAGATTACTGTTGAGTATCTATCTGTCGATGGTTCAAATGCAAATGGTGCAAGGTTGTTCGAACCACTGAACACAGTAGAAGTAACTGAACCAGTTTCTGGTACGGGTCTACAAAGACTACCTATTGTTTCTACAGTAAATCGTTCTGTTGGTGGTGACGATAAAGAGTCACTATCATCTATTCGCAGAAACTCACCATTCAGATATGCATCGCAGAACAGAATGGTAACACATGCTGATTACTCTAATCTAATCCTCCGTAATTACGGTGCATTGATTAATGATATTATTTCTTGGGGTGGAGAAGACAACCTCATACCAGAGTATGGTGTGACGTTTGTGTCTATCGACTTTAAAGAATCACAAGGAGTCACTTCTGCACAGCAACAAGTGGTAGAAGATACTGCCAAGTCTAATATACGAGTGCTTGTTGATCAGTTATCAATTGCTTCTTTCGCATTGAAGTTTACAGATCCAATCGATACTTTTATTGAGACTAATGTGTTCTTCCAGTATAACCCAGATTACACCAACTTGTCAATCAATACTTTGCAGGAAAATGTAAAAACTGCAATGACTGCATACTATACTAGCAATATTGGTAAGTTCGGTCAAGCATTTAGGGCATCTCAATTACAGACTAAGATCGATGACGTGAGTCCTGCGATTTTATCATCTCGTATCGAGACTAAAATGCAACAAAGGATTAATCCATCTTCGGGTGTTGAACAGGATTTCTATTTCTCTTACCCATCACCGATACAGGTTCCAGATGATCTTAACTTAGTGGTACAATCATCTATATTTAAAAGAACATTTGGTGGTCAGATATTAAACTGTCGTATTCAAAACGAGTTAAAGACAGATACTACAACTGGTAGAAGACTACAAGTAGTAGACACTGCTAGTGGAGATATTAAAGTAGATAACGTAGGTTCATATGATGCCGGTGCAGGTATTGTCAATCTAGTAGGATTTAAATCAGATACTGGAGATGAGATTAAACTATCAGTATCACCTGCTAACCCATCTGCTATTGTACCATCTAGAGAATATATTCTCAAGCATGACACCACAAGACTAAGTGCTAAAGGTATTCGTACCACAGCATCAAACTAAGAGTAATTTATGGACACTGTTTTTGATAAAACATTAAAGGATACTAATAGACGTGCAATCAATCTGCGTGAACCGCAGGTTGATGCCGTTTTACCCAGTCATTTTTTATCAGACTATCCTAAGTTCGTATCGTTCTTAAAAAAGTATTATGACTTCGAGAATGATAACAAGTCTCTAACTCGTTTCATCGATAATGTTTTCGAAACAAGAGATGTCTCACAAACTGATTTAGCACTATTAGAATACTTTGAAGACGAGTATCTATTGGGGCAGAATTACTTTCAAGGGTTTATCGATAAGAGAACCGCAGTAAAGTACTCTAGTTATTTGTATCGTAGTAAAGGTACTAAATACTCTATAAGACAGTTCTTTAAGACATTCTTTGGTATTGAACCAGATGTAGTGTATACCAAACAGTATATATTTAATCTAAATGAATCTAAGATAGGTTCAGAGAGTGCTAGATATTTAACCGATGATAAACTGTATCAGACATTTGCATTGCAGATCCGATCAGAATTGTCAGTGTCACAGTGGAAAGATGCATATAAACTATTGGTGCATCCCGCAGGTATGTATCTTGGGGGTCTTACACAGATAGTAGGAGAAGGTAAACTTGAAGCATTACAGTTCGATCCAGGCGAAGCAATCAAACCACCAATCGTATTGGAGGGTCAAGCAGACTTTGATGAAAGAGCATATGAGCAACATACTGCATTGTTCAATGTTAATAATCCTATAGATCCTGTGAGTGAACCAAGAAGAACATTTAGAATGAGGATGGGTAGTAGTTCTGGGTTTGCACAAGACTCGGCACAACTATCATTGGGTATTCCAAGAGGTAATGACCTTAATGATCTTGAGAACTTAACTATTGATAACCTCGATAGAATGTACTCAAGTCTTGGTGAGTACCTCACACCAGATTCACCGACATTCGATGATGACAGTGATGGATCTACACAGTTTGCAGGATTTGATTTCTCTAGTTCAGAGACAATCGACCAAGAACAGTTTACTTGGAATCCCGCAGTATCTAGAATAGATTCGGATCACAGTACATTCAATACACCTGTTGGAGATTCTGACAGTGAAATTTCTCTAAGAGAAGCAATTAATCGTAACTTCTAGTATAAATAGAAGTACTAATCTTTAGGTAGATAACATGACATTACAAGTATTAAACAGAGGAACGGTAGCAAACGATGGTACAGTAGATACACTCCGTACTGCCGGTTTAAAAATAGGACAGAATTTCTCTGAAATATATAACAAACTAGGTGACGGTGCATCTTTGATGGCACTGATCGACTTTGATTCTTCGGGTATTATATTCGATGGAACAACTGCTAATGTTCATAAAACAGCACTTCGTGTAGTAAACCCAACTGGGTCTAACACAGTACAGATTCCGGATCATACTGGTATCCTTACTATGGACACCAACACGCAGACTCTTACAAACAAGACTCTGACTAGTCCAGTGTTAACCACACCGCAGATCAATGACACAAGTGCAAACCATCAATATGTGTTTGCCGTAAGTGAATTGACTGCTGATCGTACTGTAACTCTACCTTTGTTAACGACTAATGATGAGATAACATTCAATGCTCATGCACAGACACTTACTAGTAAGACAATCAATACATCCCTTTTAAATGACCCGAAGGTTGTGGGTGCTATTGATGATGCTAGTGGTAACGAATTACTCGAATTTGGAACAACTGGTTCGGCAGTTAATCACGTTAAAATTACCAATAGTGCTAATGCTAATGATCCAAAGATCTCTGGTACAGGTGGTGACAATAATGTAACACTTGCACTTGATGCAAAAGGCAATGGTGCTATTGCATTAAATAGTAGAGTTCAACTAAAAACACAAAGCATAGCATCAACTGGTGGTACAGTTAATGCAAGTGATCCAGTAACTCTATTTACTTCTGGATCTACCGGAACACATTCACTAAGTAGTGCAGTACAAGGTACAACTGGAATAGTTAAACATATTGTATCAAGTGGTGCCGGTGTACAAACAATCAACGAAAATAATAATGTTGCCGGTGGAGGCACACTCACAATTCCACAGAACGGAAGTGTCACTTTAATGTGGTTCACTAACACTTGGATAGTAACAAACTTACAGGGTGGAGCAACCCTAGCATAATATAGGAACACAAAATGCCAGTAATTACCGATAAATTTAAAAAACAAGTCCTTGATGATCTACTAGTAGACTTCTCGGATGCTGACTCTGATAATGTACGATATTATGCCGCTATAGGTCGATCTGAAGATTGGAATGATTCGGATGTTCCTACTGTGCCCCTTAATAGTTTACGAGATGCTCGTGTCACACGTGGTGGTATTCAATCACTTAAACTTATTCAAGATGCAACATACGTGATACCACGTAGAACTTGGGTTGCTAACTTAATCTATGATGCATACGATGATGCAGATGTTGGATTCCCAGAGAACCCATTCTATGCTATTAACTCTAATAACGAAATTTATATTTGTTTAGAGCAAGGTAAGAAGCAGGATGGCAGTACTAACCTATCTACTATTCAACCTACAGGTAATACTGAGGGTACACCGTTTGCTACTTCGGATGGTTATACTTGGAAGTTCTTGTATTCTATTGGTGCGTTACGTGCCGATAAGTTCCTATCTTCTGCGTTTATGCCAGTAAGATTCGTTACAGGAACAGACTCAGATTCACCTGCCGAAGATCTACAGCAAAAGATTGTACAGGATAATGCAGTTGGTGGTCAGATCGTTGGATATAAAGTTACAGATGTAGGATCCGGTTATACTTCTGCACCGACAGTAACCATTGTCGGAAATGGTAGTGGTGCTACAGCAACCGCAATACGTGCAGGTGAAACCGTCATAGACATTAAAGTGAATAACTTAGGTTCGGGATATGATTATGCCAACGTAGTTCTCACTGGGGGTGGAGCAACTGCTTCCACTACTGCAAGTGCTCGTGCAATAATCGGTACTCCTAAAGGTATAGGAGCAGACCCAGTTGTTGATTTGAAAGCAAGTGGTGTGATGTTTAACTCTAAACCAGAAGGTATAGAGGGTGGGGACTTTATTACAGGTGACGAGATTTTCCGTCAAGTAGTATTGTTACGTAACCCACGTGTGGATAGTGCAGCGGGTACATTGTTGTCTACTACCACTGCTCGTGCGGTTGATAAGATTGTAACAGATGGAAACAGTTTTGTCAAGTCAAATGTACAAAAATCTACAATACTAGGAGGCACAAGTGGTGCACAAGGTATCATTGATGATACTAATGATTCTTCTAGTGTTTGGTATCACCAGAATGAAACTACAGGATTTACACAATTCGCAGTCGGAGAGTCTATTTCAGTAGTTGGTAATGCGTCTATTAATGGAACTATTCAGTCTATAACAGATGGTGAGTTCAATCCGTTTACAGGGGATCTGCTATATATAGATAACCGTTCGGCAGTGACACGATCCACAGACCAAACAGAAGACTTGAAAATAGTAATAACTATCTAGGAAATAAGAAATGGCAACTACTTTAACTGAACAATCATTACGTTCCACATATAAGGACGATTACAAGGATAGTGATAATTATCATCACATCCTGTTTAACGCTGGTCGTGCTCTACAGGCACGTGAACTTACCCAATTGCAGACTCTTCTTCAAAAGGAGATAAATCGATTTGGTACTTATGTTCTTCAAAAAGATGGTGTAGAAGTATCTGCCGGTGGTAGTTCTGTCGCTTCTGTTGATTTTATTAAGATTTCCAATGACGCAAACAACTCTTTTAGTGATATAGCATCACTCAAAGGCACAATTCTTACTGGTGCTACATCTAGCATTAAAGTAAAGGTAACCGATGCGATTGCCGGTGTTGACGGAGATCCAGATACTTTATATGTTGAATATAAAGACAACCCTAATACTATTTCTCCTGGCGATACTTCTGTTACAACACAACCTAAAGTAACACTAGGTGAAATTTTATCTAATGGTTCTAACATTAACCTAACAGTACAGACAATTAATACTAGTGTAAACCCTGCTCTTGGTCAAGGTTCTTTATTAGAAACTGCTAAAACAGATTTCTTTGTGGCAGGACACTTCGTGTTCGTACCTGCACAACAATTATTCTTATCTAAGTACACCCCTAATATAACTTGTGACTATGGTTTTAAAGTAGTTCAAGATATCGTAACAGTATCTGATACAGATGCACTATATGATAACCAATCTGCTACACCTAATAGATCATCGCCTGGTGCAGATAGACTACGTATACGTTTGATTGCAACAATGAGACATAAAATTGTACAAGGTGACACGTACTTACATATAGGTCGTGTTGTAAATGGTGTACGATATATTCAGAGTGAAGCAGTTCAACACGAATCATTTCCTTATGTTGATAAAAGAGTAAATGACCTTGCCGGTGATTTCATTAAAAAATATTGGAAGATACGTGTTTCTCCAAATGGTAAATCTATATACAAAGCAGACGGTACTGCCGATCCATATTTTAAAATGGACGTTGACCCAGGCCGTGCTTACATCAATGGTAAAATGGTTGAGACACTTTCGACCCAAACACTTCCATTAAAAAGAGCAACTACCACAGTCACACGTGAAGAAGACCAGATCAGTATTACTTATGGAAACTATTTCTATTTTGCTTCTGGTGTCGGTATGCTTGACGTTGATACTTGTGAAGAAGTTCAACTTAGAACAGGTACCACTGGTGCAGGTTCTGTAGTTGGTACTGCAAACGTTCGTGCGATTACTGAAGGTAAACCTTCTGGTGTAAGAACTGTTCAGAATGGTAATGTATCGGTAGTATACAATACAGATATACCTTATCGAGTACATCTATTTAACATTAGAATCACTGATATCACTAAAGGTATCGGTGACGTTAAGTCTATCAAATCTGCGACAAACACTCACTATGTTACAGTAGGTCAAGGTAAGGCAGCGGGTCAAAGTGCCTTTATAGGACATTTGCATGAACAGAAAAAGAATGCATTAATTTTTGATACCCCACTTGCTAGACCTAAAGGGTTTACCGATGTAACAATGACGTTTATGAAGAAGTATAACTTTACTGCTTCTGGAACAACACATGACATTACATTAACAGATAGTGGTGAATCTTTCGTAAACGTCAATGACGTAATGATTGCAAATGCCGCTGCATTTGCCCCTAGTGGAATAACTGCATCATTAGTCTCTAACAATAAAGTTTTACGTATTAGTAGTGTTGTTAGTGGACAATCATATGAAGTAATTGGTTTTATTAAGAAAACTAATGCTACAGTTAAAAACAAAAACCTTGTTGAAACCACTGTTACTACCACACTTGATAGTGATGGTTCTGGTTGGAAAGGTATACCTCTTGGACAATCTGATATCTACGAAGTCTCTAGAGTTAGAATTGGAGATTCAAATGGTACTGACATCTTCCCACATTTTGCATTAGATGCCGGTGCTCGTATGGAATCATACAGAGACGGTAGATTGATGTATCAAGGTGGTGGATTAGATAGTGCCGGTCAAAGTGTATTTGTCAGATTCAAACATTTTAGTACAGATCCGTCTGGTGCATTTTCCGCAGTCAACTCATATGATGGTGAAGTTAACTATCTAAAAGTACCTGCTCAAAGTATGCCAAATGGTAATAAAGTATCTCTCAGAGATGTTATTGACTTCCGTCCTGCAACAAATGGTAGTGGTACTTATACAGATGTACCTTTACTTCCTGTGCCGACTGATACAATTACTGCCGATGCTGAATATTATTTACCACGTCTGGATAAATTAATCATTACCGAAAACGGTAAACTTCAGATCATACAAGGATCTCCATCTTTAAATCCAAGATATCCTGCGGTTCCAACAAATGCAATGGATCTATACAATATTAAGTTAGAACCTAATACCATGCATACGCAAGATATGACTACCAAGATAATCCATCGTAAGGGTTATACTATGGCAGACATTGGTAAATTAGAAAAGAAAGTAGATAGATTACAAGAGATGACTTCATTGTCATTACTTGAGTTGAATACCAAATTTATGAATGTTTTAGATTCGTCTGGTAATGACCGTGCTAAATCTGGTTTCTTTGTAGATACTTTTGTAGATCACTCGCATACACAAAATAAAGGTGAGGGTGCTAAATCAGCAATTGACACTGGAACATTAAGACCTAGAGCACCAGAAGAATCAGTTGATTTGTATTACGATAGTGCTAACGCATTGTCAGTTGGTATTGTCAATAATGGTGAAGACCAATTAATTCTTGCACATACTACTCAAGTGTTTAATGCACAAGAACTTGCGTCTGGTACTATTAACTTAGCACCATTCCATCAAAGCAAATCACTACTAGACATGAAGATATCACCAGAAACAGATAACTGGTGTGATCGTGAACGGGTTGGTGAAGAAGTAATTGGTGAAACCACTGAATTAGATTTAAGAGAAGCACTCAACTGGAATAACTCAGCAAACACTTGGTTTGGTGTAGACCCTAATACCTTAAACGTAGGTATGTCGAGTTCCTTTATTAGTGGAACTAGTACAAGTGTTTCTTCGGAAAGTTTTGATCCGATAATTATTGGTGAAGAAACTACAACCACACTTGGAGAATGGGTAGAAGTTGGTAACACCACAGACGTAGAAACATTATATACTGAGACTGTAGTAATATCTACCGAACGTGAAGAAGAGATATCACGTACCTCAATCGATTCATACTGGAACTGGACTGATGGTACTTGGGGTGACTGGACTGGTTGGTACGGTGGTTACGATTGGAATACAGGATATCTTACCGGAGACTTCGGTCTAGGTGGATCAAGTTACGGTGGAACAAATACTTTTTATGATGGTTTCTGGAATTGGGGTGTGTGGGATTGGGGTGATATCATTACTACAGATATGTGGGATGTTATTACAACTCAAACACGAACTGGTATCAATACTGTAAATACTACTACATATGAAAGAACTAGTAGTATTGAAACTTTAACTACATATCAAGCACTTACTGACACTACTATCACGACTGATACTACAACTACTGTTAATAGAGTAGCAAGTGAGTCATTCATTCGAGATGTTGTCGGTGAAAAACAGGTCGATGTGGTAGTAATTCCATTTATGCGTCCGGTAGAGATATTCTTCCAAGCAGATGGTTGTAGAGCAAACACTCAATACTTCCCATTCTTTAATGGTTCTAACGTATCATCATACTGTAGAGAAGAGACTTCTTTCAAAACTAAGAGTCAAAGAGATGAAACAAATGCCTCTGGTACAGGGGACAATGAAGGACTTCATAAACCGACTCAAGAACACAGTAGAGGTAAGTCAAATCTAGTAGCAAATGCCGCTGGTACTATTATAGGTTCTTTTGAATTACCTAATAACAATGCTATGTCATTCCCAACTGGTACTAGAGACTTTAGTCTTTTAGATATCAACAAGCATGATAAGACTGAGTCTATGTCACATGGTACTATTCAATTCCATGCTACTGGTGTATTAGAGCAATATAAAGATCTAATACAAATCACTCGTGTTCTAAAAATTGTAGGTGGTGAGACAACCGAATCTACCAGTACTACTACTACAGAAGAAACAGTTTGGACAGAGTCTGTAGTTACTGCCGGTGACGTTGCTACCGATGTTGTTATAACTGAAACCCAAAGTGTAATTATGGGTGATACAACAACTACTAGAGAATACGTTGGTCAAACAATTGAATATGAGTATGCTGATGTAATCTATCCAATTGAAGACCACAGTATATTTACCGACATACCGCCTGGTGGTAGTGCTGAATCTAACCCAACTGGTGCCGGTGGTAACCCTGCTACAACTTCAGAAACTCGTCCTCAACTAAGAACTGGAAGAGGTGAAAGAGGTGAAGGAGAACGATATCATGATCCTATTGCTCAGACATTCCAAGTTCTTGAGTCAAGTGGTGTATTCGTAAAAGACATAGAAGTGTTCTTTGCTACTAAAGGATTAACTGGAGTGGCATGTGAGATTCGTCCTACTGTTAATGGTTCACCTTCAGCAACACAAAGTATAGGTAAAGTTGTAATGGCAGCGGGTCAAATTAATACCGTACCGGCAGGATCAACTAATAAACAAATGCTACAGAATGGAACTACTTTCTCATTCCCTGCAATGTTCTTATCGCCTGGTGAATACGCAATATGTCTGAAACCATTAGACAATGACACAGGATTTAATGTGTATGTTGGTGAAGTTGGTGAATTCCAATTAGGTACAACAGAAGCACGTATTTCACAACAACCTACTCTGGGAGCATTCTTCCAGTCTCAAAACGGTAAACTTTGGGAACCAGTATCTGGTACAGACTTAGCATATAGATTAAGTGTTGCTATATTTAATAATAGTGGTACTGCAATATGTCATAACGTTAACGTACCACCTGCTCCATTGAATAAAGATCCATTACTATCTGGACAAATTGCAGGTGATATGGATCAAATCAGAGTTATGTTTTCTAACCACGGACTACGAACAGGTGATATTACAAACATTCGTGGTATCGACTCTGCAACTAACTTCGGCAATGGACTTACTGGTGCAGATGTTAATGGTGTGAGGGTTGTTACTGGTGCAGATAATAGTGGTTACACATATAATGCATCTACCAATGCTACTTCACGTAAGTGGTTCGGTGGAAATCAAGTGACATCATCACAGAATGTTAACTATGAGTACCTAAGACCATTAGTGGGTATAACACAACCAACAACAACTAACGTTACTGTATCATTGAAGGGTGCAACTCAGCAATCACTTGCGGGATCTGAAACTAGATTCACAAAGGATCTGACGTTCATACCTGTACAGGATAACGTGGATATTTCATATAATAATGCACGTGCAATCTATAATAGACGTACCGAATTACAAACTGGTGCAAATAAACTTAATGGTGCTCGTTCATTAGATATGCAGATCAACTTGACTACAACTAATCAATATGTATCTCCACAGATCGATCTAGAGTTACTTGCTGTAAAAACCATGCATAACTTGATTACACGTCAAGACTCTGCCGCTACTGATGGGTACAACGTACCGTTAACTTATATCTCAGAACTGTCACCAAACAGAGGTACAGAATCTGCGAAGCATATTACTAAGGTAACTACTCTATCAGAACCGGCAGTGGGATTACAAATTCTAGTTGCCGCTAACCGACCACCACAGTGTGACTTCCAAGTATACTATAAGGTTGCCGGTGCAGGTGAGGTAGGATCTATTGATAAAATGGGTTGGTTTGAGGTAGTCACAGAGACTCCTCATGAAGCAGATAATAATCCAAGTGTCTTCCGTGAATATCGTTACTTAGTTGGTGGAGAAAATGGTACAGTAAAACCATTTACACAATTCCAAACAAAGATTGTAATGCGTAGTACCAACTCAGCAAAAGTACCTAAGTTCCAAGACTTGAGAGTAATCGCATTGGCAATATAATGAAAAATACAAATGAATACATTAAAGTAAAAGATGAACCAGATTTGGCAAGAGATCCCGAATCTGGTGCCATTATTAATATAAATAGAAGTAGTATTCAGAAAGCACGAGATGCTAAGAAGAGAAGACTGGCAGTTCAGTCGGAAGAGGATAAACTGAGAAACAAGGTTGATGCATTAGAGAACGATATCTCTGACATCAAATCATTACTCTCACAACTAGTAGAGAAACTATAGATGTCTAGACCATTTACAAAATTAACCGACTCGTTTAAAATATTACGTGACAAATTAAATATTGTTTCGTATAATGTGGGAGATCCGGATGACTTGCTTACCCATGGTGACAGTGATGTCGTTATGGCAATCAATGAAATTGAACGAGTGTTCGATGCTTCGGCAGGTGAGATCTTATATCCTACTGGTAATTCTTTACAGGGGGAGACTCAGACTCGACTATTGCTAAGTACTGCACAAAACAGTGGTACGGACATTACACTGAATGCAGGAGTAGATATTAATCTTGATGCAGTGGGTGATATCAATCTCGATGCAGGTGGAGCAAACATCAACTTCCTTGATGACTCTGTCGCACGATTCAATTTCACATTAGGTGCCACTAACGTATTAGATGTTACTGGTGTCCTTGATCTTAACATATCAAGCAACCTTGATGCAGACATTGCAGGTAACTCTACACTTACAACTACTGGATCTCAAACACAAGAGGGTAC
>Ga0102825_1000288_pt1 | contig 11899 bp, 8 predicted proteins | sample ColrivemetaGS579_FD_78461 | JGI IMG/M metagenome (GOLD analysis project Ga0102825, IMG submission 78461) | Estuarine microbial communities from the Columbia River estuary - High salinity metaG S.579 | ecosystem: Environmental > Aquatic > Marine > Intertidal zone > Estuary | place: USA: Columbia...
GAGGAAGAATTAAGTATACAAAACTATTTTATCGATCAACAAGAATTGTTCTCTGGGCTTAGACATGGATTAAAACTAATGAAAGAAGGTGAAGTAGTTACTTTTATATTCCCATCTCAAATAGCCTATGGTTACTATGGAGACAACAATCAAATTGAAAGAAATCAACCTATTATTTGTAAAGTCACTTTAATCAAACATCAAATAAACTAAACTTTTAAAATTAATAAAAAGAGAAATGAATTCAATAAAAACAATCATTAAAGTATTTGTCTTTCTACTACTGGTAAGTGCTAGAACATGCAAGGAAAAATACCCTGAATTAGGAGAAGGACTCTACGCAGAGTTAATAACAACTAAAGACACAATTGTTGTTGAGTTGAATTATAAAAAAGTTCCCTTAACTGTTTCTAATTTTATTGGACTTTCAGAAGGAACTCACCCAATGTTAGTAGACTCATTAAAAGGTAAACCATACTACAATGGAACTATATTTCACAGAGTTATTAATAAATTTATGATCCAAGGAGGCGATCCTTCTGGAACAGGATCAGGAAGTCCTGGGTACAAATTTGAAGATGAGTTTAACGACAGTCTTTCACATAATCAAGCTGGTATACTTTCTATGGCAAATTCTGGGCCTTCTACAAACGGAAGTCAGTTTTTTATTACAGATGCTCCAACTCTTCATTTAGATAACAAACATTCTGTTTTTGGAAAAGTGGTTAAAGGACTTAAGGTAGTAGAAGCAATCTCCAGTGTAGAGGTTGCTCCTGGATCAAACAAGCCATTGGAGGATATTATCATATTGGAGCTAAATATTGTGAGGCAAGGAGATGATGCGAAAAAGTTTGATAATGTAAGTAAATGGAATAAAGAATTGCAATTGTCGCAAGAAAGAAAAATGAAAATACTTGAAAAAACAAAAAAGATAATAAAAGAAATGAAAACTGTCTTAAATGACTACAAAAACAAAGCTAGTAAATTAAATTCTGGTTTGTTAATTCATACTATTTCTTCAACTAAAGGAATTAAACCCCGTACAGGGTCTAAAGTAAAGCTAAATTATGAAGGATATTTCACAGACGGTAAGTTATTTGGAACTAACGTTAAAACTATTGATCAAAAATATGGAAGCTATGACCACCGCAAAGATACTCAAGGCGCTTATAGCCCAATCTCAATGCCTCTGGACGATGAAGCTAAAATGATACCTGGGTTCAAGGAAGGTGTTTTTAGGATGTCATTGGGAGACAAAACATTTTTATACCTTCCATCTCATATTGCTTATGGCGAAGAAGGTCGAGGTAAAATAAAACCAAATACTGACTTAATTTTTATTATAGAAATGTTAGAGATAATAAATTAGGTGACTAAAGATATTTCTCTATTCTTTTGGGATATTTTTTAAAATCTCTAACAGAAAATTCCAAAACTTATTAACGGAAGATATTTGCACACGCTCGTCTGGCGAATGCGCCCCCTTAATATTAGGTCCAAAACTAATCATCTCCATTTCCGGATAATTAGTTCCCAGAATACCACATTCCAATCCTGCATGACAAGCAGCTACGTGAGGCTTTTCGTTGTACATTGACTCATACAAACTTCTCAACAACTGTAATATTGAAGAATCCATATTTGGAGCCCAACCTGGGTAATCACCTGACATTGTTACCTTACAACCAATTAATTCAAAAGTTGACCTCAAAGTCATAGCTAAATCTATTTTTGTTGACTCTACTGAAGACCTAGTTAAACAACAAATTTTAATATTGCCGTCTTTTACTACTACACGCGCTATATTATTAGATGCTTCTACAAGGCCTTCAATATCAGGACTCATTCTGTAAACACCATTCCATGCAGCATAAAGTGCACGCGTTAGCCCCAGCTGAACATCTGAGTCCATAATTAACTTTGGAGTATCAATATTAGTCAAACTAATCACTAAACCTGGCTCTGTGGTCTTAAGTTCTAATTTAATGGATCTAATCAACTCACCTAAATTGTGTAAAAATGAAGATTCATGAAGACTATCAATAGCAACAACGGCTCGACTCTCTCTTGGAATCGCATTTCTAAGGCCTCCGCCATCAATCTCATTTATTCGCAAACCGTATTTTTCGAAACTATCAAAAAGAATCCTGTTCATAATTTTGTTTGCGTTCCCAAATCCTTTATGAATATCCATTCCTGAATGTCCCCCTTGTAGTCCATTAACTACAATCGAATATCCGATTTTACCTACCGGAGTAGACTCTTGTTTGAAATCTTTTTCGGCTGTAACATCTATACCTCCAGCACAACCAACTCCTATTTCATCATCCTCTTCAGTATCTAGATTTAATAAAATGTCGCCGTTTAAAAGCCCTTCCTTTAGCCCCATAGCTCCAGTCATTCCTGTTTCTTCATCTATTGTAAATAAGGCTTCGATAGCTGGATGTGAAATATCTTTACTTTCTAAAACAGCCATAATTGTAGCTACGCCTAAACCATTATCAGCTCCTAAAGTTGTTCCATTTGCTTTGACCCAGTCACCTTCTATATACATTTCTATTCCTTGAGTTAGGAAATCAAACTTAGTATCGTTATTTTTTTGATGTACCATATCCAAATGAGATTGCATAACAATAGACTTACGGTCTTCCATCCCAATTGTAGCCGGTTTTTTAATGATAACATTACCAACTGAATCTTCGATTACTTCAAAGCCTAAAGATTCTCCAAAATCAATCATAAAAGCGATGACACGTTCTTCTTTTTTAGATGGACGAGGAACAGCATTTAAATCGGCAAACTTATTCCAAACCGATCTGGGTCTTAAATTGCGTATTTCATTACTCATATTAGGTTTTTTTTAGTCATACAAAGGTACGTATTACTTCCCATTCATAAATTAAAATTATTACTTTTGAAAAATGTCACAAAAACTGAAATACATAATTATTTTTAGCTTAATACCTCAATACTTATCGCTACTAATATTGAAAAATAAGCCAGGTTTTGTAGAAAATTATTACAGTTCAGGACTCTATCCTATTGTTTCTAAATTATTAAATACAGCATTTAAATGGATTCCAATATCAATAGGAGATCTATTATATATATCGTTTATTATATACACTTCAAGATGGTTTTTAGTGAACTATAAGCGTATTAAAACTCAGACTAAGTCCTTGTCTACAGATGTATTATCTACAATTTCTATTATCTATTTCTTATTTCACTTTTGTTGGGGGCTTAACTACTACCGCAACTCTTTACACGCAACATTAAATCTTAAAACAACTTATACAACACACCAACTAAAAACTATCACGAATGAGTTGGTATCAAAAACAAATAGTCTTCACTTAAATATTACAAATGATTCATTACAAAAAACTGATATCCCTTATTCATTTAATGAACTGACAACCCTTAGTCAACAGGGCTATAGAGAGCTTGAGATTAAGTATCCTCTTTTTAGACATCCTGGCCAAAACAGTAAGAAGTCACTCTTTAGCACCCCTCTTAGCTATATGGGTTTGGCGGATATCTCAATCCATTTACGTTGGAAGTACAAGTCAATAGTTTAATGCCAAAATCAAGTCTTGCGATTACAATAGCCCATGAACAAGCTCACCAGTTGGGCTATGCCGCAGAAAATGAAGCAAATTTTATAGGATTTTTAGCATGTATTCACAATAAAGACCTCTACTACAAATATACCGGTTATTCATTTGCACTGCGTTATTGTTTACAAGAATTAAGCCGAAGAGATATCGATTATTATAAAAATATAGTCAGTTCAATTAACCCTGGAATTTTAATAAATTTCCAAGAAACTACAAAGTTTTGGAAGTCTTATAACAATCCGCTAGAACCAGTCATTAAGGGTGTTTATAATAATTTCCTAAAGGCTAACAATCAAGAAAAAGGAATTGAAAGCTATGGCTATGTTGTTGCTATGATTGTTAATTATCTACAAATAAAATAATACATAATAAAAACGTAATTTAGATGATGCGTAATTAAAAAAACTGTGATGAAATTATTTGCCTTTATTTTGTTAATTAATTTCACCAACTTAACATCATCTAAATCATTAAATATTATTGACAAAGCGCAATACTTCTTCTCACATTCAGATCCAGATTCAGATTCAAAACTACATAAAATAACAGTTGAAAAAACAGAGAAAGACCTACTGATTTCTATAATAATACATTCTAAATGGGTTGATTTTAGTTCCATTGTAAAAATGACTACTCATGACCTAAGAGTTCTGTTAATTACACAACTCAACATACGGACAAGTGAAACTATCAAATATTTAAATAGCAAAACTAATCATGAATTATCTTCTTATTGTCTAGTTTATACTTTTATTAAAACTGCTGCCATTCGTACGGAAAGTGAACTAAAAGCAATGAATTTTGAGGACTTAAGAAACAGCTTAATTATTGAAAATTCAAAGTATTTAGACATTGAAACTATAGAAACTCTTCAAGCTCTTGCAACAAAAAAACTAGTCCAACTAGGATACAGTTGGTACCTACCAAAAAACTATAACTCATTCATTAATTTTGATGAACTTCAAAACTCTACATCCAACTTACATTCTAAATTTAAATTAAAAGATGACCTAGGGAGAGAAATGAATGTTATAAAAATTGTAAAAACAATTGAGATTGATTCTAATAAATTCTCTTATTTAGGGCTTTATCACATAAGGGTTTCTAAAGATAATTTTAATTTACAATTAGCAGGCTCAAACGACTTGTTTAATTGGAGCTTTATCACTGAAATTGATGACAACGCTCATCAAGGAGATATCGTAAAGTGGAACAACGGTTATCTTTTAGCTTATGAAGAAGATAAAATTCAAGGAGCTAATAATATTGCCTTAAAATACTATAAGGATTATAGTAATTTAATATTAAATCATAGCATATATAATAAACATCTAAACACATCAATACATAAATTTGGAGTTGAAGGAACACCAGATATTAGAAAAGTAACGGGGGACTCCCCATTAAATGGAAACATCTTAATTGGATTTCATTATTACGACGGTGCGGTCGATAATTTAGCAATGGGAGTATTGCAAAATGGTGAAACTTGGACAACCTGGAAAAACGTTTTAGTTGTAAGTAATTTAAGAGACCAGAATTTCAAAGGAAATATTGGAAGCCGAAAAGGGTTTCATTGCCATGGAAAAACGTTAACTCTGCAAGAAGCTAGACTTATTAAAGGCGATTGGAGTAGCTGGAAAATAATGCTAGGTCTTAACGGATATTTTACCGAAGTTTCAATTTCTACCCCAAAGGGATCTATATCATTTGCGAATCCATCAATAACTGAAATCGAAGCTAATAAATATGCTGTTTCGCTATTCCTTCCCTCAGAAGGAAATCATTACAGCGAAAACGGAGAAGTCATTTTTTTAAAAAATAAATAACATACTAAACTAAACAATACAAACTATATAATGAACAAACAAAAAATATTATTTCTACTTTGTCTAGCACTGACAATATTTGACACTTCAGCGCAAGCATGTAACGAAGAGCTAAGATTCACAAATACCGACTATTTTTCAGAAACACAAATTGATTCTCTTATAAATGTAAGATATAGTGAAGCGAAAGATTACAAGGGAAATCTACAAGACTTGAAGATGGATGTATATTATCCAAATACTGAAATTGACTTACTAAATAAGCGACCTTTCGTACTTCTAATTCACGGAGGTGGATTTACAGGTGGGACTAGAAAAAGAATGACTTATCACTCAAAAGAACTATCCAAAAGAGGATTTGTAGTGGCAACAATAAGTTATCGCCTAGGTTTTGATAATGAAGATTTTAATGGAGTTCAAAAAGCAGCTTACAGGGCTCAACAAGATGCAAATACAGCTCTCAGGTATATTGCTAGTCAAAAAGAAAAACTAAAAATTGATCCTTCATGGATTTTTATTGGAGGATCTAGCGCTGGTGCAATCACCTCATTATCTACAAGCTATGCAAGTCAGGAAGAATGGAATCTAATGGTTCCTCAATTTGAATCTGAAATGGGCCCTTTAGAGTCCACTAACAATAGTCTAAATAAAATTTTTACAATAAGGGGTATTTACAATTTCATGGGTGCAATTCCACCTGTTGTTTTTAGTTCAGGAGATTTAATTCCTACTATTTCGTTCCATGGGGATCTCGATACTAGAGTTCCTATTGGAAAAAATGTAATGACCGGTTTTGGGTCAAGACCAATTCATGAAATTCTTACTGAAGCTGGAATATGTAACGACTTAACTATTGTTCCTAATGGAGGTCATAATATTTATTGGTCTAAGAGAGATGTTGACTTTAGAATTAATAGGGTTGCTTGTTTCTTTAAAAGCTTAATTTGTAATACATGTGTGGATTTTATAGCAGAAGAAAGTATCCCAGCTACATGTGCTAATTAAAAATAAAATAACTTATAAAACTAAAATATTTTAACATTTTGATATTAAAAAAATCTAATAAAATAATAGTATTTTATTTACTTTATTTATTAGCAATTCAATACACAGGAAGTACAATTGCACAATGTGAAGAAGAAGTCACCATTGAGAGTTTATATAATCCCGGACCTTTTGAGGTGCAAACTCTTAATGAGTCGGATGGAATTCGCAATGGTCCGGACTATTCAGGAGCTACTATCTATTTTCCTACAAATGCCAGTCCTCCATTTGCTAGTGTAGCAGTTGTTCCCGGGTTTAATTCATTACCATTTACTATTGAACAATGGGGTCCATTTTATGCATCGCATGGAATAGTAACTATAGTTATAGGGACTAACAGTCTTTTTAATTTCCCCGAGGCACGTGCATTAGCCTTGTTAGATGCCCTTGATACAATTAGAGCAGAAAACAGTAGAGTTAATTCTCCACTAGAAGGAGCTCTTAATTTAAATCAATTAGCTGTTAGTGGATGGTCAATGGGTGGTGGTGGTGCTCAAAGAGCAGCTGTCTTAGATGATAGAATTTCAGGGGTTGTAGCATTATGCCCTTATTTATTTAATGCGAACCTAAATCATAATAGTCCAGTATTAATTTTTAGTGGCGAAATCGACCCTACAGCACCTCCTGAATTACATGCAGATGTTCATTATAATTCTACTCCAAACGAAACCAATAAACTACTTTTTGAAATTGATAATGGAAATCACTCTGTTGCTAATTCTCCAAACGGAGGTAACGGAATCATTGGGAGAATTGCGCTTTCATGGTTAAAATTATATGTAGAACAAAACAATTGTTATTGTTCTTTACTTATTGAAAATCTTTTGGTGAGCCCCCCTGAAGCTTCTAAGATAGAACAGAGTTTTGAATGTGAGTTTCTTGGTACTAACGCGACGGAATTATCTATTAAAGTCTATCCAATCCCTACAAACAACTTCATAAACTTAAAAATAAAAAAGGACGTTGAGTATGAACTTATTTCACCCTTAGGTCATCGCATGTTTAAAGGTACTTTGAGAGGAGAAAATAAACAAATTGACCTATCTAAACTACAAGTAGGATTGTATTATTTAAGAATAAATAACCATAGTATTAAAATAATAAAGCAAAATTAATTAGCTGAGTATCTATTATGTAAAATAGATTGATGGTTAGAGAACTAAATTCAATAAATAACTAAAGTCTAATTTGTTAAATTTATTGATATAACTCTCTTTATTTGTTTGTCGCTCTTAAAATATAATAATTATAATTTTTTCATTTAAAGTTTATACCTAAATTTATAAACTATCAAAATCATATATCATGTTAAAGAAACTTTTATTTTTTTGTATACTTTTTATAGATCTTTCATTGTCAGCGCAAGATTATTTTCCAAAAAATGATGGTGTAAAATCAAAAAATACAAATTTCACAGCTTTAGTTAATGCTAAAATTTTCATCACACCAACCAAAAAGATTGAAAATGGAGTTTTACTAATTCAAGAAGGTCGCGTGATTGAAGTTGGAGAAAATGTTAAACTTCCTCAAAATACTGTAATAATTGATTTAAATGGGAAGTTTATATATCCTTCTTTTATAGATATTTATTCTGATTTTGGAATTCCAAAGACAAAACGCAAAAGTAGTGGCTCTGGCTCTGCTCAATATGGACCAAGTCGAGAAGGTTTTTATTGGAATGATCACATACGCCCAGAACAAAATGCAATTGACCAATTTAAATATGATGAAAAAATAGCTAAAAGCTTATTAAAAGCAGGCTTTGGTGTAGTCAATACCCATATCCAAGATGGAATTGTACGGGGAACAGGCGCCTTAATCGCCCTAGACTCAAAAGGGTCTGATTCTCAGCGCATCTTGTCTGACAAGTCAGCACACTATACATCCTTTTCAAAAAGTGTAATTTCCCAACAATCATATCCATCATCCATTATGGGCTCAATGGCTTTATTAAGACAACTTAATCACGATGCGGAGTGGTACAAAAATGGAAACATTCAAACTAAAGACCGTTCTATAGAAGCCTTTAATGTAAATAAAAACAAAGTTCAGATTTTTGAAGCTGGCAGTAGAGCTAATGCTTTGAGAGCTGATGCTGTTGGAGATGAGTTTGGAATCCAGTATGTAATTTTAGGAGGTGGAGACGAGTACGAACGTATTAACGACATTAAAGATACACAAGCCACATTCATCCTTCCTTTAGACTTCCCTAAAGCCTATGATGTTGAAGATTCTTTTTTAACAAGTTCGTTAGAATTGGAAGCCATGAAAGAATGGAATCAACGTCCTGGGAATCCTGCAACTTTGTATCAACATGGAGTGTCTTTCACATTTACAACAAAGGGTTTAAAATCCATTAAAGACTTTAAAACTAACCTCTTGAAGTCTATAAAATATGGCTTAAATAAGACCGCTGCTTTACAAGCATTAACCTCTCAACCTTCAAAAATTTTGGGAAATTCAAAACTTGGTAATTTAAATGTTGATAGTTATGCAAACTTCTTAATTACTTCAGGAGATATATTTGAAGCTGAAACAACCCTTTATGAAAATTGGGTTAATGGCTCAAGAACGATCATTACCCCTATTTCCAAAACTGACCTCAGGGGTGACTACCTTTTTACAATTAATAAAGACTCCTATAAACTAAAAATCAGTGGCACATTACTTAAACTTAAATCCGAAGTTACATCAGATTCATTGAAATTGAGTAGTGTTTTAAATTATAAGAATGACTGGATGCAATTATTATTTTCGTCTAAAGATACTACTAGTCTAGATTTTATAAGGTTCAATGCTAAAATTTTATCAAATATAAAATCAATAAAAGGAAAAGCAATCTTAGCTAATGGCTCTAACTCTAGCGTGGAACTGAAAAAAATAACAGACACAACCAAAACATTAAAACAAAAAACCAAAAAAGAGTTGGCATCTCCATTCATAATTCCTGTTAGTTATCCAAATGGTGCCTATGGCTTTTCAAAAATCCCTGATAAAGAAACTCTCCTGTTTAAAAATGCTACTGTTTGGACTAATGAATCTGAAGGTATCCTAGTGGGTGCAGATGTACTTGTCCAAAATGGTTTAATTTCAAAAATCGGAAAAAATATTAAAAGTAAAAAAGCAATAGTAATTGATGCAACTGGAAAGCATTTAACAAGTGGAATTGTTGATGAACATTCACACATAGCGGCTGCTAGCATTAATGAAGGTGGTCAGAACTCTTCTGCAGAAGTAAGTATTGAAGATGTAATTGATGCTGATGATGTTGACATTTATCGAAACTTAGCAGGTGGTGTAACCTCAATTCAAATATTACATGGTTCTGCCAACCCTATTGGAGGTCGCTCCGCTATTATTAAGTTAAAATGGGGCTCTTCAGCAAAAGAATTAATTTATAATGATAGCCCAAAGTTTATAAAGTTTGCTTTGGGAGAAAATGTAAAACAATCTAACTGGGGTAGTTTTAACAGATTTCCACAAACGCGAATGGGAGTTGAACAACTTTACATTGATTATTTTACACGCGCTAAAGCATATGACGCCAAACAAAAAAGCGGTAAATCTTATCGAAAAGATGTTGAAATGGAGGTTCTAGCTCAAATACTTAATAAAGAACGGTTTATTAGTTGCCACTCCTACGTACAAAGTGAAATTAACATGCTTATGAAGGTCGCTGAAAAATTTGATTTTAACATCAATACCTTCACGCATATTTTAGAAGGCTACAAAGTAGCTGATAAAATGAAAGCTCATGGAGTTGGTGCCTCTACTTTTAGTGATTGGTGGGCCTACAAATTCGAAGTAAATGATGCAATCCCATACAATGCTTCCATATTAAACGCTATGGGAGTTGTAACAGCTATCAATAGTGATGATGCCGAAATGTCTAGACGTCTTAACCAAGAAGCTGCAAAGGCCATAAAATATGGTGGGACTTCTGAAGAAGACGCCTGGAAAATGGTTACTCTTAACCCGGCTAAACTACTTCATATCGACCATCGTGTGGGAAGTATTAAAGTTGGAAAAGATGCCGATCTTGTACTATGGAGCCATAGCCCATTGTCAATTTATGCGAAAGCAGAAAAAACAATAATAGAAGGCACAACCTATTTTGATAGTGTAAGGGATAAAAATATGAGAACTTCTATTCAGTCAGATAGAAACACACTTATAGAAATGATGTTAAAAGAAAAAAATAAAGGCATGAAAACTCAGCCAATTAAGAAAAAAGATAAGCGATTACTTCACTGTGATTCCATGGATTTTAATAAAATATAAACACAACAACTATGAAAATTATAAAATTAATATCTATTGTAACTGTTTGGGTAACTGCGCTGAATGCACAACAAACGCCAGGCAATCAACAATCAAACTCAATAGCTATTATTGGAGCCACAGCACATATTGGAAATGGAAAGGTAATAGAAAATAGCATCGTTATTTTTAAAAATGGAATTATTCAAAATATCTCTATGCTTAAAGGTGGCGAAGATATATCAAAGATGGATGTTATTAAGGCATCAGGGCAACATATCTACCCTGGGTTTATTGTTCCTAATTCAACACTAGGACTGATTGAAATTGATGCAGTAAGAGCCTCTGACGACAATGAAGAAATCGGAACATGGAATCCGCACATTCGGAGTCTTATTGCATATAATGCAGAATCTAAAGTTGTTGAAAGCATGCGCCCTAATGGCGTACTTTTGGCGCAAATAACCCCCAGAGGGGGGCGTATTTCAGGGACATCTTCTGTTGTACAATTAGATGCTTGGAACTGGGAAGATGCAGTAGTTAAACAAAATGATGGCATTCATCTAAATTGGCCCAGCACATTATCTCGTGGTCGTTGGTGGCTTGGAGAAAATTCTGGACTCAAAAGCAATCCAAAATATAGCAGTCAAACTGCAGAAATAGAAGCATACTTTAAGCATTCTAAAGCAAATTCAAAAAGCAGTAATGGGATGCAAAACCTTCCTCTGAGTGCTATGAAAGGTTTGTTTAACAATTCAAAAACACTTTTTGTTCATGTAAATGATGAAAAAGGAATCATTGATGCAGTTGAATTTTCAAAAAAACAGGGCATTAAAAAAACAGTAATTGTTGGAGGCTATGAAAGCTATAAGTTAGCAACATTTCTGAAAGAAAATAATGTATCTGTACTTCTTCAACGTATACATTCTAGACCTAGTAACGACGATCATGATTACGACCTTCCATTTAAAATGGCAAAAATATTGGTTGATAACGGCGTTACAGTGGGCTTGGAGACAAGTGGAGACATGGAGCGCATGAACTCTAGAAACTTACCTTTTTATGCAGGCACAACAGTAGCGCACGGACTTTCAAAAGAACAGGCGCTTCAGTTAATTTGTTTAAATACCGCAAAAATATTAGGAA
>Ga0102825_1000293_pt1 | contig 11808 bp, 9 predicted proteins | sample ColrivemetaGS579_FD_78461 | JGI IMG/M metagenome (GOLD analysis project Ga0102825, IMG submission 78461) | Estuarine microbial communities from the Columbia River estuary - High salinity metaG S.579 | ecosystem: Environmental > Aquatic > Marine > Intertidal zone > Estuary | place: USA: Columbia...
AACCTATTTAATAGGCTTAGGCTTATTAATCGGAAATCTTATTGGGACTGGAATAATATTTTTTCAGAATCTCACAGGATTTATAAAATTAGATCCCCAAACTTACTATGTTTCTGAGTTTCCATTTGACTATAATTTTTTATCGCTTGTATTATTGAATTTAGGGGTATTGTTTTTTTGTTTTTTAATGTTGATTATACCATCATATATTATTACAAGAATTTCTCCTTCAAACTCAATAAGAACTAAATAAAGAAATTTGCTTTAATGTAATAACCATGTATATTATTACATTTGCAAAACTATATGAATTATTACAAAAATATTTTAGAAACAATTGGAAATACTCCTCTTATAAAATTAAATAATTTAACAAAGAATATAGATGCTTTAGTTTTAGCAAAAGTCGAATTTTTTAATCCAGGTAGTTCAATAAAAGACAGAATGGCTTTAAAAATGATTGAAGATGCTGAAAATGATGGTCGTTTGAAGCCAGGATATACTATTGTTGAGGGTACATCTGGAAATACTGGTATGGGTTTAGCATTAGCTGCAATTGTAAAAGGATATAAATTAATATGTGTCTCAACTGATAAACAATCAAAAGAAAAATTTGATGTTTTAAGAGCTGTGGGTGCTAAAGTTGTTGTTGGCCCAACTAATGTAAAACCTGAAGATCCAAATCATATTATTCCACTTCAAAAAGAATCGGAGAAGAAACACCTAATTCCTGGTATGTAAATCAATATGATAATCCTTCAAATTCTATTGCTCATTATGAAACTACTGGACCTGAAATATGGAATCAAACAGATGGTAAAATAACACATTTTGTAGTTGGAGTTGGTACTGGTGGAACAATTTCTGGAGTAGCAAAATTTTTAAAAGAAAAAAATCCAAAAATTAAAATTTGGGGAATTGATACATACGGATCTGTATTTAAAAAATATCACGAAACTGGAATTTTTGATCAAAACGAAATATACCCTTATATAACAGAGGGAATAGGGGAGGATATTCTACCTAAAAATGTAAATTTTGATTTGATAGATGGTTTTGAAAAAGTGACAGATGAAGATGCTGCAGTTTATACACGAAAATTGGCTAAACAAGAAGGCATTTTTGCTGGTAATTCATGTGGTGCAGCTGTTAAAGGTGTCTTACAATTAAAACATAATTTTAAAAAAAATGATGTTGTTGTAGTTTTACTACATGATTCAGGAAGTCGATATATAGGAAAAATATATAATGATGATTGGATGAAAAAAAATGGTTTCAGCTTAGATTAATGAATGATTTTATTATTAATAATTGCTCAAATAAATTAGATAATAATCTTACACATTTAATACTCAAAAATAGTAACTCTTATCAATTTCATATAAAGCAAGATTACTACAATAAGACCCCACTTATTCAACTAAATTCTTTGTCTAATCATTTAGGCTTGAACAATATCTATGTTAAAGATGAATCAAATAGATTTGGTTTAGATGCTTTTAAAGTTTTGGGCTCAACTTACGCACTTTATGAGATTTTAAAAAAAAACTCAAAAACTGATGTGTTCTGTACGGCTACGGACGGTAATCATGGAAAAGGTGTAGCGTGGGCTGCTAAAAAGTTCAATAAAAAAACAGTTGTTTTTGTACCAAAAGATACATCAATAAATAGAATTAAGGCTATCAAATCATTTAATGCAATTGTTTATCAGCTTGATTTAAATTATGAGGAAACCTGTGCGTATGCATCTAAAAAATGTGATGAAAATGGCTGGAAGTTGGTTCAAGATGCCTCATGGGAAAATTATGAAGAAATTCCATCTCTAATTATGTCTGGTTATCTAACTCATTTTAAGGAAATTGAGTTCCCAACCAAAACTAATATTAAATCTAAATTTGATGTTATTTTTTTACAATGTGGTGTTGGAAGTTGGGCTTCCTCTTGTATTTGGTATTATTTAAATTATTATAAGAAAAATCGTCCAAAAATAGTTTTAGTTGAGCCTGAAGAATCGTGTGGCGTTTTTGAATCTTTTAAAAATGGTAATAGGATATCTCCTAATACTTTGTTTAATACTATTATGGCTGGTTTGAATTGTGGAATTCCTTCTAAAAATGCTTGGGAAATTATTAAGAGTGGATGTGATGCTGTTATTAAAATATCTGATAAAGAAGTTAAAAAAGCGATGAGACAATTTTACAATCCAATCGCAAATGATATTAAAATAATCTCAGGAGCATCTGGTGCAGCTGGTTTAGCTGGTTTAATTAAAGTTCTAGACTTTGAAAAATGCAATGATTTAAAAAAACATCTTAATATAAATCAAGATTCAAAAATTCTTTTGTTTAATACCGAGGGTGATACAGATCCAGATAATTTTAATAAAATTGTATCAAAATTTAATTGAATACATCTTTTGGAAATACTATAATACTTTCTTGATTATTAGTACCAACACTGGAAACTCCAAATAAAAAATTATCTATAACTATTCCCTTTAAAGTAAATTCATTAGTATCTCCAACAAACCTACTATTTTCCCAAAAAGCTGAGGTGGTTTTTCTCCAATATAATTTATAACCTAATATTTTAGAGTTTTTTGGTTTTTCCCATTTAAGCTTTGTAGAAGGTTTTACCGCGCCTCCAATTTTTACATTTTTCGGTTCTTCTGGACTCCAACCTAAGCTTGCTAAATTTATTGCATTTACTGCTGTTAGTTTTTTTGCATAATTAAAATTAACTCCAGAGATAACATCACCATATTCGATACCATTTTCAGTTCTAATATCTTGATGTTGTCTATTGTAATTTTCGTGTGCCTCCATTATTCTTACACCAGCATATCCTAAGTCATTAAATGGTCTGTGATGCCCCCCTCTTCCAAACCTATCCAATCTGTATATCATCATTGGATTCATTTCTGGCATATAGTTACGAACTGTATTATGAATGTATCTTGCAAGTTGTCTTGAATTACCATCAACTTCTCCACCATAAAACCTTCTTCTTCTAATAGACACTTCTGATTCATTAGCTGGAGTGGGTTCAGAGAATATTCTAAAACTAAAATTATCAATTACACCGTCAACACCTTCAATATTTCCAATCATATCATTATTTAATATTCCAATAATTTCCCAATTATTTTTTTTTGCATAATTAGCCAGTCCAGCTCCACCATATAGACCTTGTTCCTCACCTGATAACCCTACGTATATAATACTGTTATCAAATTTATATTTGCTTAATACTCTTGCTGCTTCAATTACCCCAGCCATTCCGGAAGCATTATCATTTGCGCCAGGGGATGGTGATGTGTAGTTGTTAGGATCACTGATTCTACTATCAATATCTCCACTCATGATTATGTATCTGTTAGGATTAACTAATCCTCTTTGAATAGCAATTACATTATTAATCCAAACATCTTTGATTAATCTTCTTTTGTTTTTTACGAAATAATTTTTTTGATAAAAAACCTCTAAGCAATTATTACAATTTGTGGAAATATCTTTAAAAGATTTCTTTATCCACCTTCTCGCTGCGCCAATTCCTGTTGTATTTGATAAAGTGTCACTTAATGTATGCCTTGTTCCAAATGACACTAATTTTTTAATATCACTTTCAATTCTATTTTCGGAAATTGAATCAATAATATTGTAATAATTTTCTTCGCTTTGCGAATAACATAATGAAGTAAAAATTAAAATAGGTATGATTTTGAAATAATTCATGCCTAAATTTAATGCAAAAACTTTTAATTTGTTAAAAACAATATTTATTTTCTTCTTTTAGTTTGTCTGCAATATTATTCTTTAATTTAATAACGTTTGGATATTCGTAATATTTTGTAAACCTTTTAAGTCCCATCAATAATCCTTTTTGTTCATCTCCTGATGCGAAAGACACTATCACTTCTTTTCCTTTTGATTGTATAATATCCACAGCTTTATAAAGATATAACTGAGTCATAGCAATTTGGTTAGTTTGAGTTTCTTTTCCAAGTCTATTACAATTTTTTTCAGTTCTTAATAGTGCAGATTCTGTCATATATATTTCGATTAGAATATCTGATACTGCTAATAACATTTGTTGATGCTCTTCAAGTTTTTCTCCGAATTTTTTTATTCCAGCCCCGGCTAACATTAGAAATACCTTTTTAAGATTTTTTAATATTAATTTTTCTTGAGCGAATAGTTCAGTCAAATCAGGCACTTCAAATGATGGAATTCCCATCAATTCATCAGCTACTTTAGTGGCCGGATTGATAAAATCAATATGACCTTTCATCGCTTTTTTGATTAACATTCCAACGCTTAACATTCTATTTATTTCATTAGTACCTTCGTATATTCTACCAATTCTACAGTCTCTCCATGCACCTTCCATCGGGGTTTCAGCTGAAAAGCCCATACCACCGAATACTTGAATACCTTCATCAGCAATATTCTGCATATCCTCACTTATAGCTACTTTTAATAATGAACATTCAATGGCATACTCTTCTACTCCCTTAAGCTCTGATTCCTGAAAGCTATTACCACTATCATGTCTAATTTTAATTCGATCCTCAATATCCTTAGCAGCTCTATATGTTGCTGATTCACCTACATAAGTGTCCGTAGCCATGATAGCAATTTTTTCTTTAATAGCCTCAAAATCAATAATTTTTGTATTAAACTGAATTCTTTCGCTGGCATATTGTACAGCATATGATGTCACTCTTTTTTGAGCATCTAGGCATGCTGCTGCTAATTTTATTCTACCTACATTTAATGAGTTTACTGCTATTTTAAATCCACTTCCTCTCTCTGAAAGCATATTTTCAACTGGAACTTTTGTTTCATTGAAAAATACTTGTCTAGTTGATGATGAATGTATACCGAGTTTTTTTTCTTCATCACCTAATGTAATTCCATTATCATCTTCGTTTGGAACTATAAATCCTGTTATGTTTTTATCATCTTCGATTCTAGCAAAAACAATGAATAATTTTGCAAATCCAGCATTTGAAATCCACATTTTTTGACCTGTAATTTTGTAATGAGTTCCATCTTCACTCAAAACTGCTTTTGTTTTTCCACTGTTAGCATCTGATCCGGCACTTGGTTCAGTCAAACAATACGATCCGAATATTTCTCCACTTGCAAGTTTCGGAACAAACTTTTTATTTTGTTCTTGATTTCCATAAAGAACTATTGGCATTGTACCAATTCCAGTATGTGCTCCAAATGCTGTTGATAAAGAACCTACAGCTCCTGAAATAGTCTCGCATACTAACATTGTTGAAACAAATCCCATTCCCATTCCCCCATACTCTTCTGGAACTGCTACGCCTAAAAAGCCTAGATCTCCAGCTTTTTTCATAGTATCTTCAGTTAATTTATAATCTTTGTTTTCAAACCTTTCTCTATGAGGCATAACTTCTTTATCGATAAAATCTGAAACGGCTTGCTTCATCATTAGTTGTTCCTCAGAAAAATCTTCTGGTGAAAAGATATTTTCACAATCAGTTTCTTTAATTATAAATTCGCCTCCTCTAGTTATATTTTTTTCATTTGTACTCATAACAATATTTTAATTTAAAAATTCATAAATTCCTGCTGCTCCTTGCCCTGTTCCAACACACATAGTAACCATTCCATATTTTGATTTTCTATCTCTCATTTCGTTGAATAATTGGACAGATAATTTTGCTCCAGAACACCCCAATGGATGACCCAGAGCGATAGCGCCTCCGTTAACATTGATTATTTCAGGATTTAAATTTAACTCCCTTATTACTGCTAATGATTGAGATGAAAAAGCTTCATTTAGCTCGATTAGTTCAATATCATCAATTTTCATTTTAGCTTGATTTAAAACTTTTGGAATAGCTTTAACTGGACCAATCCCCATTATTTTTGGAGGTACACCAGCAACTGCATAGTTAACAAGTCTAGCAATTGGTTCAACATTTAATTCTTTAACCATTTTTTCACTCATTATTAAAACAAATGCTGCACCGTCACTCATTTGGGAAGAGTTTCCTGCTGTTACACTACCATTCATGGTAAAAACTGGTCTAAGTTTATTTAAAACCTTAAGATTTGTATCTTTTCTAGGTCCTTCATCAGTATCAACAATATATTCTCTAAATGCCTTTTTCCCATTTTCATCAAGATATGTTTCCTTAACTTTTATTGGAACTATTTGAGATTTGAATTTACCATTTGAAATAGCATCTACTGCTTTTAAATGAGAATTTAATGCAAATTCATCTTGATCTTCTCTGTTAACATTAAATTGTTGTGCAACTTGCTCAGCAGTTAAACCCATTCCCCAATAATAATCTTCTTTGCCTTGTTGAGCAATAGCATAGTCTGGCACAGGTTTATATCCTCCCATGGGTATAAAGCTCATGCTTTCAACTCCTCCAGCTATAATACATTCAGCCATTCCAGATTTAATTTTTGCAGAAGCCATTGCTATAGTTTCTAAACCTGATGCACAATACCTATTAACCGTAACACCAGGAACGTCCTCTACTTTTAATCCCATTAAAGAAATTACTCTTCCTATATTTAGACCTTGTTCTGCTTCAGGTGTTGCATTTCCAACTATTACATCATCAATTCTAGTTTTATCAAGTTCAGGAATTTCACCCATCATATGATTAATTGTTTCTGACGCAAGTTCGTCAGGTCTTTTAAATCTAAATAATCCTTTTGGCGCTTTTCCAACAGCTGTTCTATAAGCTTTAACTATATATGCTTCTTTCATAATTTAATTTCTTAAAGGTTTACCTGTTTTTAATATATGCTGTATTCTTTCTAGTGTTTTTCTTTCAGAACAGAGAGAAAGAAAAGCTTCTCTTTCTAAGTCTAATAAATATTGTTCATTTACAAATGTTGCTTTTGATAAATCTCCTCCGCTAATAACATATGCAATTTTATTAGCAATTTTTTGATCATGTTCAGAAATATATTTTCCTGCTTTCATTGTGTCAGTACCAACCATGAACATTCCTAACGCCTGTTTTCCCAAAACTTTAATATTTTTTTCACTGCAAGGTGGTAAATAACCATAGTCTGACATTAAAATTGCTTGCTTTTTAGCTATTGAAATTTGATGATTTTTATTCATTATTATAGTATCATTATTTGGCTCTAAATAGCCTAAATCAATTGCTTCGTGAGCTGAAGTAGATGTTTTAGCCATTCCAATATTTAAAAAATATTCTTGTAGAACATTAAGTTCAACATCATTTTTACTAAATTTTCTTGAAGCTCTTAGTGCCATTTCTTTACAACCGCCTCCACCAGGAATTAGTCCAGCACCTACTTCAACTAAACCAATATAACTTTCACTGTAAACTACCGCTTTATCACAATGCATTGTTACTTCACAACCTCCTCCTAATGTAAGACCGTGAGGAGCTGCAATTACAGGAATATTAGAATATCTTAATTTCATCATACTGTCTTGAAAGTATTTTATTGCTAAATTAATTTCATCATATTCTTGTTCGGCAGCTGCCATAAATATCGCTCCTAAATTTGCTCCTGCAGAAAAATGTGATCCTTCATTTCCAATTACTATTCCTCTGTGATTTTTCTCGGCTAAATCAACAGCTTTATTTAAACCCATTAACACTCCCTGTCCAAGAGTATTCATTTTAGTTCTAAATTCTATATTCAACACACCATCTCCTAAATCTTTAATTATTGAATCACTGTTTTCCCAAACGATTGAACTTTTATTTAAATTATTAAGAATTATTAAGGAATCTTGACCTGGTTTAATAAGAAAAGATTTAGAGTTCAAATCATAATATTTTATTTTACCATTTTCAATTTTATAAAAACAATCAATATTATTATTTATCATTTCAGAAACCCATTTAGCTGGTTTGTGCCCCAAAGATTCCATTATTTCAACACCTTTTTTTATACCAATTGAATTCCAAATTTGAAACGGTCCATTTTTCCATCCAAATCCAGCTCTTAATGCATCATCAATTCTATATAGTTCATCAGAGATTTCAGGAATTCTGTTTTGAATGTATGAAAACATTGTACCAAAATTGAATCTGTAAAACTCTCCTGCTTTGTCAGTTCCATTAATCAATATTGAAAACCTGTCAATGACTTTCGTAATTTTTTTAGCACTATTTAAAGTTTCAAAAGATACTTTTTTAACAGGTGAATATTCTAAAGTTTTTAAATCTAAAGAAAGAATTGTTGATTTTCCGTTTTCATCTTTAACTCTTTTATAAAATCCACCATCAGTTTTAGAACCAAGCCATTTATTTTCTAACATTTTATAAATGTATTCTGGAAGTTTAAAAGTTTCTCTGAACTCGTCGTTTGGACAATTGTCATAAATTCCAGTTGCAACATTTACAGTTGTATCTAAGCCAACTACATCACTTGTTCTAAAAGTAGCAGATTTTGGGCTTCCAATAATCGGTCCAGTCAACTTATCAATTTCTTCAATTGTCAAATTTAATTTTTCAACATTATTTAAAATGTTTACCATTCCAAAAGTCCCAATTCTATTTCCAATGAACCCAGGTGTGTCTTTAGCTAGAACAGAATCTTTTCCAAGAAATCTTTCTCCAAAGTCGTTTAAAAATTCAATCGTATTTGGTTCGCAATCAGGACCCGGAATAATCTCAAATAATTTTAAGTATCGTGGCGGATTAAAAAAATGAGTTACTGCAAAATTCTTTCTAAAATCTTCAGATCTTCCTTCATTCATTTGCTTAATAGGAATTCCTGAAGTATTAGAGGTTATAAGTGTTCCTTTAGTTCTATGTTCTTCAATTTGTTTAAATACAATTTGCTTAATATTTAATTTTTCGGTTACTACTTCAATAATCCAATCTACTTTACTTATTTTATGTAAATCATCAGTAAGATTACCTAGTTCAATTCTATTGGCAAAATTTTTATGATATAGAGGAGCAGGTTTTGATTTTATACACCTTTGAAACATTTCATTTACTATCCTATTCTTAACTTTTTTACTCTCAAGTGAAAGTCCAAGTTTTTCTTCTTTTTCGTTTAATTTATTTGGGGCTATATCAAGAAGCAAAACATTAATTCCAATATTTGCGAAATGACACGCTATGCCAGATCCCATAACACCAGATCCAATTACTGCAACATTTTTTATATTTCTTTTCATTTTTATTCTTTAGTGAGTTAAAAATTGAATACTTTTTTATTTTTGATTAGATTATTGATTTTTTCAATAGTATTATGAAAATTTTCAAAAGCTTCTTCTCCAATATCGTCCTTAATAGCCTGATTGAATTTTAAAACAGCTACTCTTGAAACATCTCTATTAACCTTACCTCTTTCAGTTAAATAAATAAGTACACTTCTCCCATCATTAGGATTAGCTCTTCTTTCAATTAATTTCTTTTCCTCAAGTGTTTTAAGTGTTCTAGATAAACTAGTAGCTTCCATTCCCATTTTTGGACCCAGTGAAGTAGATGGAGTACCTTTTTTAGGGTCTATACTTAAAAGAGTAAAGCCAGTAGCCATTGTAGATTCGTACTTAGAAGCTTCTTCATTGTACATCCTTGCAATTGCTTGCCAGGTTGATCTTAGAAGTTGGTCTATGGTTTTTTTCTCCATTTGACCAAATTTAATAAAAAAATACTATGCACGCATAGTATTTTTTCTATTTTTTTTAAATACTCTTATTGATCCAGTTTTTTGCACTTTCAAATGCTTTAATCCAAGGAGAAACTTCGTCATTTCTGTTGTTTGGGTAGTAGGGCCAATTCCAAGGGAAAGTTGATCTTTCCAAATGAGGCATCATTGCAATGTGTCTTCCGTTAGAGCTGCTAATTATTGCTGTATTGTAGTCCGAGCCATTTGGATTAGCAGGGTAGGAGCTGTATCCATATTTTCCTATTATATTGTAATTTGTTTCCTTATATGGAAGTTTAAATTTTCCTTCACCGTGTGCTGACCAAATACCTAGTTTTGAGCCAGATAAATCTTTAAACATTATTGAATCATTTTTTTGTATTTCAACAGATGTAAAAATACATTCAAATTTATTAGAATCATTGTGATCCATTTTAGGTTTTATCTCGTGCTCAGGATGAAGTAATCCAAGCTCTACAAATAATTGACATCCATTACAAACTCCTAAGGATAACGTATTTTCTCGTTTGTAAAAATTCATTAAACTTTTTTTAGCTTTTTCATTGTATAAAAATGAGCCAGCCCAACCCTTTGCAGACCCAAGAACATCTGAATTAGAAAACCCACCTACAGCTACAATAAAATTGATATCCTCTAAATTTTCTCTTCCAGAGATCAAATCAGTCATATGAACATCTTTAACTTCGAATCCTGCTAAAGTCATAGCGTAGGCCATCTCTCTTTCAGAGTTACTTCCTTTTTCTCTAATTACCGCAGCATTTACTTTCTTTGTATTATGGTGATTGATTTTTCCATTAAAATTATTAGGAAATTTAAAATTTAGGGGATGCTTTTTAAAATTTTCAAATCTTTCTTTTGCTTTGATTTTACCACTCTGTTTTTGATCTAATAAATAGGATGTTTTAAACCAAATATCTCTGTATTTAGATATATCTATAATTATATTATTAGAATTAGATTTCAGTCCTAATTTAGAATTATTACTAACCTTTCCAATATTTATAAAATTGATATTATTTGTATTTAAAACTTCTTCAATTTCTGTTTTACCTTGAAAAACTATACCCAGGCTTTCGCTAAATAATAATCTTATTAAATCTTTTTCTTTAAATTGGTTAAGATCAATATTTGCCCCTATATTATTTTCAGAAAAACACATTTCTAATATCGTGGTTATTAATCCACCTGAACTAATATCGTGACCTGATGAAATTAGATTTTCTTTTATTAGATTTTGAAAAACATTAAATGTTTTTTTAAAATAAGAAGCATCACAAGAGTCGATTGTTGAAGATCCTATAAAATCTAATGTTTGACTAAAAGCAGAACCTCCAATATTAAAATTATTATTTGCCAGATTAATGTAATATATGTTTTGATTATTAGGCTGAAAAACTGGTTCAATTATATTTGAAATATTATTGCAATTTGCTGCTGCTGAAATAATTACCGTTCCAGGAGATATAACCTCTTTATCGTTATATTTCTGTTTCATTGAAAGAGAATCTTTTCCAGTAGGAATATTTATTCCTAATCCAATTGCAAAATCTGAACAAGATTCAACAGCTTCATACAATCTAGCATCTTCACCAGGATTATTACATGGCCACATCCAATTTGCAGATAATGTAACAGATTCTAAACCTTTTTCAAGCGGAGCCCAAATTATGTTAGTTAGCGCTTTCCCAATTGCTAACCTTGATCCAGCTCTCGGATTAATTAATGCAGGCAGTGGTGCATGTCCTATTGAAGTTGCTACTCCGTTTTTGCCGCAATAGTCCAACGCCATGACTCCACAATTGTTTAGAGGAAGTTGTAAAGATCCGACACATTGCTGTTTTGCAACTTTTCCGGTAACACACCTGTCAACTTTATTTGTTAACCAGTCTTTACATGCAACTGATTCTAAACTTAATACATCGTGCAAGTAATTCTCAAAAAAATCTACGCTATAATCCTTGTCAGAAAATTTTGTGGTTATAGTTTTATCATTCATTATGGTTTTTGGAGAACTTCCAAAAAAGTCTGATTACGACAAGTTTATTGGTAATGAATTATTTTTTTTAGATTTAATTTTAAATTTTTCGTCATTTGTAATTTTACCAACCTTATAACATGGAGCTTTTTCTCTGTCAGCTATTGT
>Ga0102825_1000295_pt1 | contig 11806 bp, 15 predicted proteins | sample ColrivemetaGS579_FD_78461 | JGI IMG/M metagenome (GOLD analysis project Ga0102825, IMG submission 78461) | Estuarine microbial communities from the Columbia River estuary - High salinity metaG S.579 | ecosystem: Environmental > Aquatic > Marine > Intertidal zone > Estuary | place: USA: Columbia...
GATTGTGTCCATCTAATTTTTTGATTTGTATCGTCAAAATAAACTCCTTTATATTTCATTTTTTAATTTTTAAATTTCATTATTAAAATATTTGTTTATAGTGTCAATACAATCGTCAAAGTTATTATGCCAATTAACCGCCCAATTGCAATTTTCAAGCCATTTAAGCCACTTTTTTTGATTTGGTGTGGGTTTGTTATATTTGTATTTTAATTCAATCGCTAAACCGCCTCTATTTGCATTTGGTGTAAAAATTAATAAATCGGGAATTCCGGGTTTTGCTCCAAGGTATTTCATTTTATATTGTTCAAATGGCGTTCTTTTACCTTCGTTCATTGGATGGGTGTAAATCGTTCCGGGATATTGCATTTCGATGTAATTCATAACGGCCCGTTGAAGCTGATCTTCACCCTTTAAATATTTTTGATATGGATTTGATTTTGCCATTTTTAAATTTCGTTATCCAAAACGCCTATAATATTTCTAATTTCAGAGCGTTCAAATTCACCAATAAATTTATTATTTTCAGAAATAAGTGTTAATTTATAATAATCTTTTTTTGTTTTTTTTATTTTAATCTCTAAGTGCATTTTTTAATTTTTTATTTTCGATTTTTAATATATCGTTTTCAATTAAAAGTGAATTATATTTATAAACCATTGATTCGGCGCTGATAGTATAATCATTTATTTGATTAAAAACAAGTTTTTTTAAATTTTCAAATCTTTGATTAAATACTTTGTCAAATCGAATCCAATCATCAATGTTTTTTAAACTATGAATTACTGAAGCGTGATCACGGCCAACGGCTTGTGAAATTAACTTCATTGAAAACCGTGTTGTGTTACGCGCTAGCCAATAAAATGCAGCGCGGGCCATTACAATATCCCTTTGCCTCGAGTTTTCACGAATATCAACGTTGTAATAATTATTTACATTTTTTATTAAATTATCTAAAGTCATTTTTTATAGTATTAAAGAGCCATCATTATTAAATTCATTCCAAATAAAACCAGATATGATTCCGGTTTCAGCATATATTTTCCAATCATTAAAGGCACGTTGCCAACCTTTGCGCCCTTGTTGAATCATTTCATCGCTTAACGCGTAAACCTCAACAGAAAACGGCCAATTAGTTTCAACGGCTATAAAGCGAAAGTTTTCAGCCGGAACGCCTAACATATCGGAATAAAAGGCGCATTGTAAATGATAGCCATATTTGTAAACATCGCGACGAAATGCAACCGGTGAATTATCTTGGCACGTTTTAACGTCTGAAATAAAGTTTTCAACGCGATTTAAAACATCAGGGCGAATCCTAACATCAACATCATCGTGCTTTTTATAATGCGATAATTCAATTTCGCCTTGACAATATTTTTGAGCCAAATCGTGATTTCTAAAATTTTCTAATATTTTAGTAATTTTATTATGTTCGTCAAAACCTAATAACAATTTGCCTTCGGCTTTTTTAGATTCTATTTCAAACGCTTCTTTTCCGGCCTTTGTGCGGCGGTCAATCTTTGGCATAACGTGGTAATCCTTATAATAAAGTTCGGGTTCTAACATAGCGCAATGAACCGCAGAACCTAATGCCATTGCAGATGATTCAAAAGGTTTTTGTTTTAAGAAATGATAAACTGATTTCTTGTATATTGTTTTAAGGCCCGAAGCGCTTATTCCGGGCGATGAATGATAAACTTCATTTGTGTCAAATTGTGTTTTCATAATTACGCCTCGTTTATAATATAATCGTTTTGTTCTTCAACAATATGTTTTAATTTATTGTTTTCTCTTTCTAGTGCTTCAACTCTAAATTGAAGAAATTTAATTGTATCAATGTTCATAGTGTTTAAATTAAAAGGGCCGCGTTAACGGCCCGGGTTGTTATTATTAGTATATAGTTCTTATACAATTAGCGATTGAATTAACAGTCGTGTATTTTTTAGAAGCATATTCAAAATGAATATTAATCATTTCTTTAACATCATTTATGTTGTTTCCGTTTTTAATTAATTTTGCTATTACTTTATTTTTTAGTGTTGGCATTGTGTTTTTGTTTTGTGGTTGCTTCGTTGCAACACTTCAAATATATATATTATTTTAGTTATAAACAAATAATAAACAATTTATTTTTAAAATAATGTAAAAAAAAAGCGATCCCCGAAGGAATCGCCATTTGTTTTGAATGTCATTTATTAGTTAAAACGGTAAATCATCACCGCCTTCAGCAACCGCGGCCGCTTCTTGTTTAACATAGGGATCACTTAATTTTAAAGAAAAGAACTTTCCTTTTGCGCCATCTTTTACCCAAGCAGCAATTTGTTGTTCCGTTCCATCTTGTAATTTAATCGTTCCTGAATATTCAGGTTGGTTGTCTGAAGTTTTGTTTGTGTTTTTAAACAAACTTCCGTTTCCGTTTTGGTGTTCATACTTTGTACTCATCTTTTATTTATTTTAAATTAAACTTACTTACTATTTTTTCTCTATACTCTTTTTTCATTTTAAAGGTGTTTAAAACCTTTTCCGCTTGGTCTTTGCTAGCTTTTAACGTGGCGTTCAATTGCGCCTCTGTAAGCCACTTTTTATCATCTTTAACGCTTGATTGATTTTTAACGGCGTTTTGTACTTCATTAGCCGATGCAATTGATGTATCGATTCCAATGCCTAAATATCCCAAGGCGCGGCCCAATGCTGAAGTGAATCCGTTTTCAACAAATGATGTTTTATTTATATAACTAGAATCTCTGTATTCTTGTGAATGTGCCGTTGCAACAAAATGACCTTCATTATTGCAGATGGTTACTTTAAATATTGCTTCTTTGTCATCAATTGAAACAATCGTTTCGTTGATTTGCCATCCTTTAAACTCTGGTTGACTTCTGAAATAAATTAGTCGTTCGTTAACTGTAATGTAATCTTTTCCTTTAATGTTTATTGTTTTCATTCTTTTATTATTTTGTTAAAAATTATAATTCCTAATAAATCAAAATCCGAATTGTGTAAAGTAATTATTTCGCCAACAGTAAATGTATCGGAATTTTTTAAACGTGATTTTAACGTCGGCATTGTGCAACCTAATAACTCGCAAACGTCGTATCGTTTTAAATTAAGGCGTTTTAATTCCGCCTTGAAGTGTGTTTCAAACATATATTTAAGTTTTTATTTGATACAAAAATAAAAAAAAACTTTCAATAAAAAAAAGATTATAGTAAAAAAAACCGCCGCAAATCAATAAAGACAAACGACGGCTGACAAACAAAACAAAAAAAATTCTTTAACTAATTGTGTTTATTATAGTAACATCATCATCGTCATTTGGAATGTGTGCCTTTATTTTATATTCAGCATTTTTAACATTGTAAGTCATTCGGTCAATGATGCTTGTTTGCAAATCATAATCAGTTGCTGACCAATTAAACCAAATTTTATTGCTGAATGCCAATGGTTTGATTTCTAAGTTTCTAAATGAACCCTCATATCTTAAAACAAATTCACGATAATCATTTGCAATGTTTTGATTTTCCAAATCATACAAAGTTTTAAATTTATTAGGCGTTTGAAACGTTCCGTAATTGTCGCGAGATCTAACAAACGCATCAATACGGTTTGTAAATACTGTATTGTAACGTTTAAATTCTTTTTTATATGTGTTAAAATTACCATCGTTTATAACACTTACTAAAGACAATGAGCTTGCGGCTTCTAATTCAGTATTTAAAACCTCTAAATTGTCAAAATAAGTTGTTTCATAAAACGTGTTTTGTGTTGTTGTGTTTTGTATAATCACACTTAAAATGGTAGCGCTAGGATTTACCCAAGTAATGCCATCATTTGTAAAATCAATCTTTAATGTTTCAAACTGATTAAATTCAGTATGTGTTATTGAATTGTTTTGTAACGTTTGATAAACCCAAATTTTATCATCAAAATTCCATTCGTGATAATTACCCGGTGATCCTTGGAGTTCAACTCTAATTCTAAATTGAATATTTGCGGGCGGTGCAGTTGCGTTATCTTGTATATTGCATTTAATAAAATACTTACAGTTTAATTTGTAGTTGACAATTTTTTCAAAATCACTAATAACAACATTATCTGGACTAAAACAATTTGATTGGCTTGTCAATGGCGCTGATGAACTTAACTTCATTGATTTATTGCCTTGTGCTACAACTTCATTTGTTGCTATTTCTGCATAATTATTAAATACAGTATAACCACTTAAACCATATTCAAACCCGGCATTGAACCCCGCTTGTGTAAAGTTAGCATCTATTGATTCGGTTTTTACACTTGCCAAAGGTTGTATAAATTCCTTTGTTAAATTCTTTTTTAATGGCGTTAAATTTAAAGGTATTTTTGAAAGAAAAGATTCTTTTGTTACTGACTGAAAAACACCGCTTGAATTGTAATTATAAACTTTTAAATCCTCGTTGTTTTTTATATTTAAAACGTTTGTGATTTGCTGCCTTATATTTGTAGGCACAACACCAGTATTTTGCAATTGATTATATATACTATCTTTTACATCAACATCAAAAACATTAGTAGCTTCTACTATATACCATTTATTATTGGATTGATAAATCCGCATATTGTAGGTTTTTAATAAATCTTCTAATTGATCTTTTGAATTAGGTATTTCGTAACCATTAACCAATTCATTGAATCCGGGCGATATTGAAACTGTATTTGGAAAATAACTATTAGTTGGATTTCCCGCAATTTTTACCGCGCTTATATCATTTATAAAACATAAATCCAAATCTAAATCAAGATGCGCCAAAATTGTTGATATTCTTTCTGCATCTGATAAATAAACTGGGCTTGATGGTGTGTAATTAGTACTTAAAGGCGCTTCAAAATTGTCTAGTGTACCTAAACCATCATATGCGTTAAAAGTTACGTTAAATGGCTTAGGTTGTAGTTTTTCAATAAACCTATCAACTACTAGGAAACCACTCCAATAAGTTTTGTATTCGCTGCTTACATTGTTTAAAATAGAATTTACACAATTTAAAGATTCAATAGTTCCGCCGTCAGCTATAACACGATCAGCATAACCTTCTGAATCTTCTTTAATATATGAAACAACAACTTTATATTCACGCTCGTCAAATTTGTAAAAATCATCATACGCAACGGAATCTGTAACCATTAAATTTAAGGTACATTTTGAACCTATAATTGGTCGATAAAAATCATCTGATGCTTGCCATTGAATAACAACCGGGCTTTGAGTTCCTACCATTGGCAAAACGTCACCGGTATAATCTTTTTTTAATATTTCAACTTTTTTTCCACGCTCTAAAACATCGGAAAATTCTAATCTATATTTAACGCCGTATGCCATTATTTATTTTTTATGAAATTCTGTCGCTTGTTTCAGTCGCTCTTTCAATTGCAATCAATAAATCTTGACCTTCCAATCTAATTTGACCGCCAACGTTTACGTTTGTAGCAGCGCCTGAACCTCCAATCATACCTTGTAATTTATTTAATGGCGCTATAACTTCAGGATTTGAACGAGCGCCAGGATATTCACCCACAAGGCCCATTGTTGGCCCGCTAACAATACCACCATCAGCAAACTTTGAAAATGATGATGAAACTAATGCAGTTGCACCCGCTATTAATGCCGGTAATACAAAAGCCGCAGCCGGGCCAAATGATTTAGCTGATTCGGATGCACCCGTTATTGCGTTTGACATTGAAACTTTTAAATTATGACCTACAATTTTTAATGCATCTTTTGCCATAGTACCAACAAACGCGCCCATTGCGGTGTCAGCACCACCAAACGCATTAGTAATAATACCACCTAATGCACCAAAAGAACCAGAAATTGATTGATTAATTGATTGCATCATTTCTTGTGCCTCTGTCATTGACATCATAAAACCAAGAAAACGTGTCTTTTTTTCTTCGTAAACCGCAGATTCTGCCTCAGCTTGTGCCGCATCAAATGCGGCTTGTTGCTCGGCCGTCATTAAATTGTTATCAATTGCCAATTGGCGCATTTCTGCAAACTTTGTTTTTATTCTTTCAACCTCTAATTTTTTTTGTTGTTCTTCACTTGCATTGGTAGCATCAGCAAACTGTTGCCTTAAATCTAAAATTCGGCTTTTTTCTTCACTTTCAATTGTAGCTAATGCCGCTGATTTTGCATTTTGCAATGCTTTTTCATCTTCTGAACCCTTTTTAACTTTGCTAATTAAATCATCATAGTATTTAGTTGATTCAGCTTTTCGTGCCTCATAAGATAATTTATCATTTGTAATTAAGGCCTTGTTTATTTCATCGCTTATAGCTTTTAATTTAGATTTTGCTTCTGGATCTAAAACTGGACTGACTGGAATTGTAACTGTTGGTGTGTCTGGTGTGTCTGGTGTGTCTGTTAAATTTTTGTCAACTTGATCTTTCATTTGGTCTTTTGACATACCATTTGCAGCATCAAAATTAATTCCATCTAAATCACTTTCCGCTTCAACTTTTATTTTAGCTATTTTTTTTGAATTCAAAGCATCATTAAAATTATCAACAACTGCACCGCCTAATTCACTTGCATTTGCTCTTATGCCATCAATAGACCTTGCAAAATTTTTCCTCATCGCATCGCCTATTCCGCTAAAACCGCTTTTTATTTTAGCCATATCAAGAGTAAAAATACCCATCAAAATGTCTCCGACACTTCCTAGATATGCCATCGCGGCTTTTCCAAATGATTTAAAAACAGTAATAATTGTTTTAAAAACAAATTTACCAACGGCTAAAAAGTTTTTAAATTGCATAATTATAGCATTGACTGCAATCTTTATTGGTAATGAATTATTATATAATTCTATAAAGTAGTTTCCAACTTTAATAAGAGCGTTTTTAATACCCGCCCAATTTTTATAAATTATAACTGCAATGGCAGTCAACCCGGCAATTACTAAACCAACCGGCCCCATCATTAAGGTAAACGCCGCACCAATTGCGGGCGCTAATGTTAAAAGCGTTCCTAAAACAGCAATAACTGGCCCTATTGCCGCAACAATACCAACAAAAGCAAGAATTGTTTTTTGAGTTTCAGGTGAAAGATTTTTAAACTTATCTGATAAATCTGTAAAAAATTTACCAATTTTTTCAACCGCGGGCGCAACTGCATCCAATATTACTGTACCGACATCCATTAATGATGATTTCATTGCGTTTAGTCCTTGAGTCATTTTAAACGATGCCGATTGTGATGTTTTTTCAAATGCTTTGTCAGTTGCACCCATTGAGTTGGTTAACGCATCAAACACTTTTCGATTTTCTTCTAATCCGGCGCCAGTTAAATCTAAAACACCTTTTAAAGCCCTAATATTTGGGAATATTGCCGTTGTATCTTGACCAGTTTGTTTTAAACCATTTTGCAGCATTTCCAGAGTTGACAAAAGCCCTTGTTCTCTTATTGATTCTTGAACGCTTTCGGTTGACATTCCCATTGAAGCAAATGCCGCTTCGGCTTCGGAAGTTGGTTTTTTTAATGATGCTAATATTGCCGTCAATTGTGTCGCACCGGTTGCCGCATCAGTTCCCGTTTTTGACATTGCAGCCATTGACGCACCAACTTGGTCAAATGAAACGCCCATATTAGATGCCAACGGAATCACGCCACCCATTGCGCCGGCTAATGCTGATGCTTCAAGTTTACCTTCACGAACCGCAGCCGTTAAAATATCTGTTGCGCCTGAAGCTGATAAATTTTCCGTTCCATAAGCATTCATTGCAGAAGTTGATAAATCGGCAATGGTTTTTGTTTCACCTAATCCAACCGCAGATGCCTTTAAAGACATATTTAAAACATCCATTGCTTGCGAACCTCGTAAACCGGCTGAAGTAATAAAGAACAATGCTTCAGCGGCTTCATTAGCGCTTTTACCGGTATCAACTGCCATTTTCTTTGCAGTTTCACCCATTTCAGCCACCTTGTCCGCAGAAACACCAACAAGCGCTTGTATTGAAGTCATTGACTTGTCAAAGTCGAAAGCCATTTTAGCAGCAGCCGCACCAACGGCAACTAAAGGCAAAGTCAAAGAAGTTGTCATTGATTTTCCGACAGATTTCATTTTTCCGCCAAATGCTTGAAGTTTACCTGATGCTGATGAGAGGGCGTTTGACAGTTTTGAACTGTCTCCGGTGATATTTACTTTTAAATTTTGATCTGCCATAATGTGTTTACTAATTCAAACAAAAATACAAAAAAAAAGACGCTTTTATTTTAACGTCTTTTTGTTGTTCATTGATTGGTATTTTTTCATAAATTCATCCATTCCCTCGCGGGTTGATTTGGGTTGATCGCGTTTCTTTTTTCGTTGCTTGTCAATAGGCAATTCAAATAATTGTTCAGGTTTTAACATTTGCGATTTCTTCTGGCAATTTACATTGTAAATCATTGTTGAAATGTAACGCGCTTGTTCCCATTGTAGACCAACATTATTATGATAATATTCAGCCAATAAACCATTTTCTCGCCAAGTTTGCCGCCAAAAATCATCAGGCAAAATTCCAATTTGCCCAATATAATAATCGGTTAAAGTTTCAAAGTTTATTGTTTCTTTGACGGCTTCGGCTTTGCCGTATTTTTTTGACTGCCTTCTAATGAATTTCCAAGAATTTTTGATTGCATCATTGCCTCAACAATTTCGTTTATCTTTTCGGCGCTTATATCATCAAGCCACGTTCCGGCAGTATAAATGTTATAATCAACATCATTACCACTTTCTAAGTCATTTGCAAGTGCCGCAGAATAAATTAATGCTCTTAGTCCATTAAGTGAAATGCCTGATTCAAATACGCCTCCAATGTCTTGAAGTGATACGCCCATTTGTTCGGTAAATTCCGCCCAAAAGTTCATTGAAAAATGTAATGTCTTTTTTTTGCCGTCAACGGTTATATCAATATAACCTCTTTTTTTGTTTGTCATTTTAAAAGATTTGATTAATAAAAACAAAAAGCCATCGCCTAAATATAGACGGCGGCTTTTTTATGTAAAAAAACTAATGTTGGTTAGTTAGTTGATTTTGTAATTGCGCCGGTGATTGTAAGTGATCCGCTATATGTAACAGCAGCTTCCATTTCAGCAGACATTTCAACACTTGATAAAAATGCTTCAGCAGTATAAACTGCATCACCAGTTTCGGCAGTTCCGAAAACACAAGTTAATTGAGTTCTAGATAAAAGAAAATCAGCCATTTCAATTGCATTTGCACCATCATCATAAGCAATTAAACCTTCAAAAGATATTTCGCCGCCTTTTACGCCTCCAATATATTCAGAAAATCCGTTTGAATCTTTTGTTGTTGCTTCTGGTGTGTCCATTGATAAGGACATTGAACAACTTGTTGTGTGACCAACTGCTGTACCTTCAACAGTCAAGATTAAGTTAGTTCCGTTAAATACTCCGGTTGTAGCCATTATGTATAAATTTAAATGTTATTTAATTTTTTGTAAATATACGAATAATTATTTATTATTAAATTCTAATCATTCAACATTGCAAAGTTGTGATTCAGCCATTTTTTTAAATGAACTGTATGAAGTTAATTTTTCAATTTCTAAATTTTGTAAACTTGAGTTATAATATTGAACCGTGTTTATTTCACCAAAAAAATTAAATAAACTTTCATTGCTTCCGTTAAATGCAAATGCGTTTAAATCAATTGGTGTTTCTCCGCTTGTAACTGTATGAACTAAAAAGCCGTTTACATAAAATTTAAAATTATCAACCTCCCAAGAAATAGCAATTTTATTCCTAACATCATAATCAACGTTTGTTGTAATTTCAGCAACAATATCCCCGTTGGCCCTAGTAATAAATAAATAAAATTGTGAGTTGTTTGTTTTCTTACTAATAACAACGGCATTTGAAGTTGAACTGTCTGAAATTGATATGCGCCCTAGCGTTCTGTCTTTAAAAGATTTTTGTAAATCAACAAACATCGTTGAACCATAAGTTAAAACGCCGTCACAAAGAAATGAATTTAATATGTCTGTTGTGCCTTGTAAATTTTCAAAATAGGTTGATCGTAATCGTAAAGGATTTAATAATTCACTTTGATAATTGCCATTGAATAAAACCGAATTACCGCCATCCTTACAAGTTTCTTTTAATCTTGTTTGTACTACTGTTGTTGTTTTAATATATGAAGTTAAACTGTCATATTCACATTGTGCGCCCCAAATAAAAACACTTGAATCACTTGCTGAATCTGTTGAATCAACTTGACCGCTTAAACTTCTTGGCGAAAATAATGCTGTTAATGTTGCAGCTTCATCAGTTTCAAATGAAACATTTAAACGATACCAATCATTAGAATACTTTGTAAATGATGCACTTATAAATGAAAAATTACCATTTCCAGATTCGGATGAAGTTAATGTTTCATTACTAAATTGAAACAAAGTATCAACCCTATGCGGATAAATACCTTGCGCCCTTATTGCAAAGAAATCGCCAACATTTTTTTTGACAAATACAGATAGAGTCATTTCAAATGAATCTTCATCTTCTTTTGTAAAAGATTTGTTGACGTAAGATGCAGCCGTTGAATTTCTTGTTATAGTGTCCGCTGAAGCATCACCACTTGGCGATAATGTTGTGTTTGTCGTTGTTGTTATGTTAGTTTTTGTCCAGTTATTGAAATCGTCCGAATACGTTAAATTATTAACCTTCTGATCCTCCAATAATAAAACCGGGCAACCTCCGTTTGTATAATCTAAACGTGGAATGTTTGCATCAACAGTTTCAATAAAACCACTTTGATTAACGCGCGTTGCTTGTCCGGCCCTTGTGAATGTTGTAAAATCACCATCCCCATTGACTGGCAAAACTGAATAAACTTTTCCGGCTTTGTACCCACTTGGAATCATTGCCAAAGTTGGATTCGCCATAAATTACATTTTGTGCGCTAAATAATCAATTCCAAAGAATGAATGAACGCCATTTGAATCTAATTCAACACTTGCAGATTTCCATCCGTGTGGATGATCGGCTTTAATTAATTCGCCATCTTCATCAGTTGAATCGCTTAAATCCCATAAAACATCTAAGTGATAGTTTTCACTTAAAACGGCTTCTTTAATAATCTCACCATCTTCATCAAATTCAGGTTGTTCTAAGACAATATGACCTAGTTTAACGATTGAATGAGAATGCGTTGGGTATTCGTTACCATCTTCGTCTTCGCTTACGCCTAAGGCCTTAATTTTAGCTTCGGCAGTTGCTAAATCTTTAAAATAATACTTTCCTACTTTCATAATACTTAATTTAATTTATTTACTCTTGTTAGTTTAATGTGTGTATTTGTTACTCTTATTATTGTGTTAATGCAATTAGTTCTTGGTCTGTTAATCTTGTATTGTAAACTTTAAAATCTCTATTAACATTTCCTAATTGATTTGTTCCAGCAGAACCAGTCAATAAAATTTGAAAAAAATTATTTACCCCAAATGTTTGAGTCATAGTTGAACCAACTTGAGAGCCATTTATAAATACTTTTGTATTGCCACTTGAATAACCTACTGCTATTTTGTAACTGCCTTTACTTAAAGAACCACCAAAAAGAAGGTCAAATTTTGTTGAACCACTAACTTTTAAACCGACATTTAATTTACCTTGATAAAATCCCGCAAATAAATATCCATTATTACTATTTTCTTCTCTAATAAAAAAGATTTGATTTGTTATTGCTTCGGTTACCCCAACAAAATTAACGTCTGCATAAACAGTCCCTTCTGTTTGCCCTATAATACCATCTGGCACAGTTTGACTACA
>Ga0102825_1000339_pt1 | contig 11119 bp, 12 predicted proteins | sample ColrivemetaGS579_FD_78461 | JGI IMG/M metagenome (GOLD analysis project Ga0102825, IMG submission 78461) | Estuarine microbial communities from the Columbia River estuary - High salinity metaG S.579 | ecosystem: Environmental > Aquatic > Marine > Intertidal zone > Estuary | place: USA: Columbia...
CAGGTAAGCATGATATGGGGCTACATATAGTCTGCTCACTTATAACAAATGATTTTTTAAGTTTTTCAAAAGCCCGAGGAAATGATTTATCAACACCGAAACCAGAGTTTAATTTTCCTGGACTAAAAGAAGGAGATTCATGGTGTGTTTGTGCAGAACGATGGAAAGAAGCATATGAGCACGGGTCTGCCCCAAAGGTTTTTTTAAGAAGAACACATAAAAAAGCATCTTCTATTATCGATATAGAAATTCTTAAAGAATTTGCGATAGACCTAAATTAACATTTGATATTTGACTCTTTAATAAGTTTTATTAAACTTGAATAATAATGAAAAAAATAAACTTTCTACTCTGGGATTCTTCAAATAAATCTGGTAAAAGCTTATTTAACCTAGGAAAAAAAACAGCCAGCTTGATTGAAAAGCAGATTAATGATTCTGGTGGAATTGGCAGCCGCTTGATAAAAATACATTATGAAGATATCCCACATATTGAGGCCGGAACCGACGAAAATGCAATGGCTTATTACAAGCAGCTGCTTAAAAAAAATAACTTCTTATTTGCAACCTCGCCTGGAACCTTCGCATCAATTGGGCTGTCCAAGATCAAAAATATTCAGGAATCTTCCTCAAAAAGAAGAATTTTATTTAATACAACAGCCGTCACTTCAGATGTATCCTTTAAAGATCTAAATCTCTTTGATCTCAGATCAAACGCTCTATCAGACACCAGCTTATCTATTTTAAAAAGATTGGAAATTTTACGGTCTTTGGTCAAAAAAAATAAAATCTACCACATAGCAAATATGACACCTAAAAGTAAAATGTATGCAAATATGGAAGAGCTCAATAAGCATGATATTTATCTTCACTCAACCCATAAAAAATATACAAATGACAAAAAATCTTTAAGGAAAGATATTGAAAGCTTTTTAAGCAAGTCAACACATGATGATCTAATTAATCTTGGAGCTCTTCAAAATTCCATAAAGCCAGAAATTTTTGATATCCTGAAAAATTACAATAAAAATAGGTTTATTACATGTACTCCAAACAATGAATTAGATTTCAGAGATATTAATAGTACTATCCTTCTTAAAGATGATGCAAATTATGATATTTATCTATCCATGGAGGCTTTTCTTGAAAAAATTGAATCTCATGAATATTCTGCAATTGAAAAATCAACCTTTAATAATCAATTTAGTCAGTTTGAGGCTCCATTACTCTTAAAATATGCTTCAGATATTAATAATTTAAAATATAAGAATGATGAAGATTTTATTTCAGTATTATGTGAATGCATAAATAAAATAGATGGGAAAAAAGATATATATATGGGCGTATCAAAGGATTTAGCCTTTAAAAATAATCTAAATATTATAAAGACCTCTGCTCTTGTAAGGCTCGCATCACCAATTAACAAGTCTTCATCAAGTCCCGTAAAAACACTGTATAAAAATCAGCTTTCTGTAATTGACGGAGCTCAAAAAATTTCAGATGTAATTTCATTTAATATCGATATTCAAAGAATTACAAATATATCAATTGAAGAGGGTACATTTGGAGCAGAACTCTATCTTGATGTAATTGGTCCATATATCGATCCAATATCATCAATAAAGTTTAACAATCTTAGCTCTATTAATCCGAAGTATGAGAGCAAGGAAATAGAATCTATTGAAGGTAAGGGCGTACATTCGTCAAGATATTTAATAACAGCTAATTTTGATTTTAAAGCTATTGGGAGTAATTATCCTTTTGATACGCAGTTTATTTATATAAGCCTTTCAGCAATTAATAACTCTCTAATATTGCAACCAGTACCTGAGCAATACCTAGACAAAGAATTTGATATAGATGGTTGGTATCTGAAAGATGCAAAATGTGGGATAAACCGTAAAAAATCTTGGGTTGCACTTTCACAAAATCTTGCTCCAGTGCCAAAGATAAATGAAGAGATTAGGCTGGGCTGGGAATTGCAAAGGGTTAATTCTATGACTCTATTTAAAATAGGAATCCCAATGATGTTTCTATATACATTGGTTAACTATACGGTCTACCTGCCTTCATCCGAATCAGGAACGGCGCTGGGATATCTGACAACTGCTTTCTTATCTAGCATCGCTTTATATTTTTCAACTGAAAGACCCCAGCCACTTTCAATGTCCACCATTGATGTAATTTTTGCATTCTTTTATATCATATCTGGAATATCATTATTGATGATAATATTTGCTGAATTTAATCCGGGGCTTTATGAGTTTTTTATATACCCACTAAGAATATTTTTACCAATATCAATTATTAGCCTGGGAATCTTTATAAAATCTAGAATTGCTTCGTCTAAATTCAAACCATCTATCACCCAATAAATAATGTTGTAATGAAAAAAATTGGATTCATAGGACTGGGTATCATGGGGGCTCCTATGGCAGGCCATCTATCGAGAAAAGGTTTTCATGTTTCCGTTTTTAATAGATCGCATAAAAAATCTATTAACTGGAAATCACAATATAATGGCATAGTTTGCGATTCTATAGCTGAATTAGCAGCCTCTTCTGAAGTTATCATTCTGTGTGTTGGAAATGATGATGATGTCAGGGATATTATTATTGGTAATAATAACTTAGGCGTTATTGATAATGCTAAATCAGGATTAATAGTAATTGATCACACAACAACATCTGCCAATCTTTCCAAGGAGATGAATACAGCGCTATTAGCAAAAGATTGCTATTTTATAGATGCCCCAGTTTCAGGTGGTCAATCAGGAGCAGAAGGGGGCAACCTTTCAATAATGGCTGGTGGAGATTTCAAAGCTTATGATGACTCTAAAGATATATTTAATTCTTATTCAAGATTTCATAAGCTTATGGGTTCCTCAGGATCTGGACAGTTAACAAAAATGGTAAATCAGATTTGTATAGCTGGCTTAATTCAAGCGCTGGCAGAAGGCATGAATTTTTCAGAGAGAGCTGGTCTTAATACACCAGATGTGATGGAAGTTATTACTAAAGGAGCTGCTCAATCATGGCAAATGGAAAATAGATGGGAAACTATGCTTGCAGATCAATATGATCACGGCTTTGCCGTTGACTGGATGCGAAAAGATCTCAATATTGCCTCTGAAGAGGCAATTAAAATAGGGGCTGATATAGAAATTACAAAGCTGGTAAATACATTTTACAAAGACGTTCAGGACCTTGGTGGCAATCGCTGGGACACATCAAGTCTTCTAAAAAGACTTAAAGAAAAATAACTCAACACACTATTTTTTGAGAACATAGTTGGTTTACTTATGAATATAACTTTATCAAGAAAGACTAGAGTAGCAAAAATATATCAAAGACATGATATAAATTTTATTGTAGTATTAAATTATGACTACTAACACAGTTAGAAAGATACCTTTTTTTCTTAATTTCGCTGTTTCTGAATCTTTCGTTCTGTTTGTTATTTTTCTCAACGCATGCGTATTTATAATACTTGATATTAATCCTCAAGTTGGGGTTGATTATCCTCTTCTATATCAACTTGATATCGTTTGTATTCTATTTTTTATCTTAGAAGCGTTCATAAAAATTTATTCTATTGGATATAGAAATTATTTTTCTGATAATTGGAATAGGTTTGATTCATTGATAGTCATATCTAGTTTGCCTATTTTGTTAGAGCCTATAATGCCTTCCTTAGCATCGAACTTAACTTGGACACCTATATTAAGAATGACCAGGGTTTTAAGGCTTGCAAAATTTTTAAGACTTGGAAGGATTATTAGGTATGCAGGAAGAGATGGTGCTCTATCACAAATTAGAATCCCTATATATTTAATACTACTAATTGTTACATCTAATTTCTTGCTTGGGTTAGTAACGCTACCTGAGCATATTCAAGGTTTTATTAAAATAATATATGCGCCGTCTTTAATATTAGCTGTAACTTCAATAGTCTCAAAAGTTTCATTGTTGATGCAAGAGGTTTACCTCAATCCAATTATTACAAAAGATTATGGAGTGTCCTCAGAGGTTATCATTGGCTTTGGTAGGACTGGTTTTGTTTTGGTGTTATGGTTTATTGGAATCATAGTAGCTATTGAAATGGCAGGATTTAACTCTTTTTCACTTATAGCTGGTCTTGGCATAGGCAGCTTAGCAGTTGCTTTTGCTGCTCAAGACGCCTTAGGAAATATTTTGGCAGGAATATCTTTGTTGGTGCAAAAACATTTTGTTGTTGGAGATTACCTAAAAATTGCTGATAACGAAGGCAGGGTTGTAAATCTAGGTCTAAGATCATTCATATTAGAGAGCAGAGATGGCAGCCGTGTATCTATTCCTAATAAATCCATAAATATTCACCCTGTTCGCAACCTTAGTCTTAGAAAGAAAATTAATGATAATATTTATTTACAGCTCTCTTCTACTTTATCTTCTCAAGAGCTTGAAGCCTCAATTTCAATTATTAAAAACGTATGTTCTAAGTTTGATTTAATATCTGGTTACAGGGTTAAGATTGTTGAAATGAAATTTACTCATAATATAAACATAACATTTTCCACAATAATAGAAGATGTAAAAGAACAGATTAATGGAATAGATATTCTTGATATTGCTCCTACTGTAGGAAGTATGCTGTATATGGAAATATTTGACCAGTTAGAAAAATCTGAACTTACACCAGATACAAAAATATTATTTATGCAGAGCTAGTCTATAGCTTTTTGTATTACTGCATATGATCTTGGTAGCAGCCACTGGGATGTATCAAGTTTATGAGGAGACTAAAAAATAGCCTAGTAAACTATTGCTGAAAACAAGGTTAACCCAGCATAGCTAATAAAAGTTAAAACCACCGCATTCTCCATAACATCTAAATCTAGCTCAATTGACTCTTGGGCTAAAGTATAAAAATTTTTAGGATTTCCAATCACCCATACAATACCAACTGCATGCAAAAACATAAGCATCGCAATAATCCAGTTTAATGGCTGTGTTGTAAAAACTATATATGAAGAAAAAATAAGAAATATTATTTCTATTGAAAGGTAGAAATTAATATTCTTTTGTTTCAACATAAACCTAAGCAAACTATATCCTGATTTGTGTGAGTAGAAATAGACTATTCCAGATAACAAATATAAAAAAGCTAGGAAAATAATCATTTATTTAACATCAAGATTTGGATATTTATAATTCGTATAATCTTTGTTTATTTTTATTTTTATTAACTCTTGAAGTTTTATATGACTACCAATTATTAAGAAAGGATCTCCAACTTTCTCAATATAAGTTAAGAGTGCAAAGACAATTTGATGCTTGAATGATTCTGGCATTTTTTCTAATTCTTCAATTAGTCTGTCAACTCCTTTTTCTATCCAGCTGCCAGGAGTAAATTTGGTTTGATGCCATCCAGGAGCAAGTATTTTATTCTCTAATTCAACACCATAGATATAATCTATTGCAGATAGATATTTCTCTTCAGAATAATCTTTACCGAAGTAATGTTTAGCCACATCTCTTGTTAATTGGCAAAAATAAGGCCATCTTTTTACTTTATATCCTAGATTATCAAAATATATATCTCTATCTAAATCTCTTTGAAATTTCCAGGTATCATTGAAGTGATTAGGCCCATCGTATTCCCAAACAACCTTTTGCTCATTCGAAATCACATCTACTTTATAAAACTTTCTTTTGTTTTCTGGATCATATGCAAATCTTTTTTGAGTCTCCCAGATAGCATTTGGATAAAAAATCTCTAAGACCCCAATTAAATTTCTTTCAAGCATTTCTCCAATAGGTTTATTTTTTTCTTTTGATTTATTCATAACATTTATAACTATTTACTTGAAATTAGTTCTCCATATATTTTCTTTAAAAACAATGTCTCTGGCTCTTTTACACTAAAGGCATAGCCAGATGAACGAAATAAATTGCTTGGAACTTTAAATCTAGGGATGAGTTTTTTCTTGCTCATATTCTCAGTCGAAGTAGCTAGAATACATTTATCTCTAGAATAGAAGTAATTCCACCACGTTTCTATTGTCCAATCTTTTTTTAATAAAAGGTATTTATTCCTCTCGCTTCTTTGAACAATATGACTTCTATTAACGCCCATGCGTGATTTTCTTTTAAAATCATTTTCTGCAAACCTGATTACTGCCTGTTCTGTTATTCCAACTACTCTCCATTTATTTGGATTCATCTTAAAAATAGCACTTAGCATCTTATTCTTTACGAAATGAGGAACATCATCCATGCTTTGAACTTGGATAAATGTTTTAAACATTACAGCCTTTGTTTCATCTGAAACTTTAATCATATGTAGTTCCCATATATTAAAAATATATGTATATTTACTATTGATTGCAAGAATTAATTAAGGTGAATCCAAATGGTTAGAGTAGCTGATAATAATATTAAAAAATTAATGTATAGTCATGCTTTCTAAGTCGAAGTTTATATTAGGACAACAGTGTCATAAATCCTTATGGCTTAACATAAATGGAATTGATCCTACTAATCCGCCTGATGAATCTTCAAAAGACAGACTGAGTGCAGGTAATGAAGTTGGAGAGGAGGCAAAAAAATTATTTCCTGGAGGTGTTGAAATACCATTCATGCAAGGAAATAATGGCTTTAAAGATATGTGCAACCTTACACGTGATGCAATAAAATCTGGGAGTAAGACAATTTATGAAGCGTCTTTTATTAAAGAAGGGGTGTTTATAAGAGTAGATATCATGCATCTATCACCTGGAGGTTGGGATATTTACGAGGTTAAATCTTCATCAAGCCTTCGCTCTTATCATAAAGAAGATGCTAGTCTTCAATGGCACGTCTTAAATAAAGTTATTGACCTACAACTAAATGATATCTATGTAATTACTCTTAATAATAAGTATTCCAAGGATGGGGATATAGATACTGAAAAGCTTTTCACTCTCCACTGCCTGTCTAGCTTTGTAATGACTAATCAAGCTAATGTTAAAAGTGAGCTTGATAAAATTAAGCATATAACTGACTCTAAGATTGAGCCAAATATAGACATAGGAAGTCATTGCAAAAAACCTCATGAATGTGAGTATCTTGATCGATGTTGGCCAAAAAACTCCAAAGAGTTAAACTCAATCTTTAGATTGTATAGGCTGAATACAGATAAAAAATTATCCTTATACAATCAAGGCATAGATATTTTTGAAAAGATTGAGCCTGACACAAAGCTAAGTTCAACACATTTAAATCAAATAAAAGCCTATGAGATCTCAGAACCAGTTATTAATAAAATAAAGATTAGTTCATTTATTGATGATGTAGATTACCCTATTAGTTATTTTGATTTTGAGACTTTTACAGATGCAATCCCTATTTATAATGGCCAAAAAGCACATATGCAAATGCCTTTTCAGTACTCTCTTCATATACAAGATAGTATTGATTTAAAACATGATGAGCTAATGCATTATGAGTTTATTGCTGATATCAACGAAGATCCACGCAGAGCTATTGCAGAAAGCTTGTTAAAAAATTTACCAAAAAGTGGAACAATAATGGCATATAACCAATCATTTGAAATGAGCCGTATTAAGGATTTAGCAGACCACTGTCCAGATATTGCATCTGATTTACTTAAGTTAAACGATAGATTTATGGATCTTATAATTCCTTTCAGAGGAGGGGGCTATTATCACCATGAGTTTGGAGGGGGATTTTCTATTAAAAAGGTATTGCCGGCCCTTTGCCCCGATGATGAAAAGCTAGATTATAAAAAATTAGAGATAAGTAATGGCGGAATGGCATCTGGGGCATACAAAGAGATGAGAAACCAAACCAAAGAAGAGATCTCTTTAACAAGAAAGAAGCTTTTTGATTATTGTTGGCTTGATACTTATGCAATGTATGCTATTTATTCAAAGCTCCAAGATTGCATTAAATAATTCTTAAATATAATTTTTTAAATTAATTTTTGTTTTTATTCTTCTGTGAATATGCTCATACTCATTTGAAGCACTCTTATCAGTTTTATAAATTCCATAAAATTTATAAACTGTTTGTCCAAATATATTTTTATAATGTGCAAAAACTATTCTATCTCGCAATCTAGTTTCTTTGGGTAAGCCAATCTTGACAACCTTGCCATTAATTTTTTTTTGTTCAGTAATAGTTAATGAGTCTGAAGATAGGCTATTGTTCCACTCCTTATTTGGATAAAGTTTTGGGAACCACACTGCCTGATTTAGGTTTTTAGTAGCCTTATCCCACCAGGCTTGCTGAAAATGACCGTCACTCTCGTAGCCAAATAATTTTAAACAATCCCTATGATTTAATAAAACAACATTATCTTTGACATCAATAGAGCCACTATCTAGATATTTGCTTGGATTGAACTTATTCTCATAATCCCAAGCTATTTTCTTACCTGAACTCTTTTCAAACTTTCTCTTTCTTTCTTTTACATACTCAATAAATTTATCAACTTCTCTTATAACTTCATCAAGATTTCTGCCTAATTTTCGATCATTACTATCAAAAACTCTTACTCTTTTCTCAACCCAATCTGTTGCTTCTAATATTTCTCGTTGCCTGATCTTGTCATTATCAAGATGCTTTTCTTCGCCATGCTGACCTTCATCAATTTCGTAATATAATTTTAAAGAAGGAAAACATAGATCTGTAAGATAATGCTTATTACCTTTAACTTTTACATATTGCTGGCAAACATACTCAATATTAGGGTCGTCAAGCAGATGTAATATTCTTGTTATTACAAAAAGCTCCCATTTTTTATGCTTGATCTTTGAAAAATTTCTTAATAGGTATTCATCTTTTGTAAGCATTAATTACTCTTTTAATTGCTTTACGATATCTTTAGTTTGTTCATCAAGATTGTCTTGAACGTTCTCGACCAATAGTGATGCTGCAAAAGCAACTTTTGCTAGTGGAACGGTTGTATTTGAAACATGATTGATTGACTCAGCCAAACTGGACATGCCTTCAGCAAGATAAGTCATTTTTTTATCTAGATCTTTCTCACGTTTCGCATAATCAAATTGTCTTTTCGCATCATTTGCTTTTCTACTTGCTCTGTTTGATTCACTTTTTACTTCACTATTGGCTGATCCGGCTACAGTTGATCTAACAAGCCATCTGAGCATCTTACAATTTTCCTGCTTTCATTAAGATATAAAGTGCTCCAAGCTCTCCATCAGAGCATCTTCCAGAAATTACTCTTTCAGCATCTTTAATTGTGCCAACTTTATAAGAAGAACTTGTACTATTTTTATTATAAATAGTCCCATTTTTTACCATACCAATACAATACGATGAGCTGGTAGAATTTCTATTATAGATTACATCATTTTTTACCATAGCCAGAAGATATGATGAGCTTGTAGAATTTCTATCATAAATACAGCTATTTTTAATCATTCCAACCTGCTTACTGCCATCTTTAACTTTACCATTATCAATTTTTAATTTGCTTGCCATTTTAATTACTCCTTTTTTTTATTTTTTTTTATGTATAAAAAATAATACTTTTTTGGGAATAATGCAAGTTAATGATGAGGTGGCTTTTCATATTCAATTGGAGGAAACTTTAGCTTATTCGAATCTTTTATAAATTTATCATACTTGCTAGTGACATCAGCGCAGTCTTCAGTAGCAGAAGGTTGGCTATCTTTAACATTATTGTCTTTTATAGATTTATTTTTGTTCATTATGTATTTTGCTATAAAAATATATTGATTACTCTTCAATCTCTAGATTAATAATCATCTCTTCTAGCGGGTCAAGATTGACCGTAATTAATGATTCATCACCATAGTCTAAAGGGTTATCCATATCTTCTATTAAATAGAACATCCCAAAAAATATATATGACAGTATTAAAGAAGCAACCAGACCAGTTATCCCCGGAACAGTAGTAACTATGACTATAGTGAATACAAAAGTTACTTCTTTAAGAAATTTTTCATAAAAAGGATTAACTTCACTTAATGATGTGTTTAAAACAAACGCCACATCTCTTGAAAAGCCAACAAGATTTGGATTAACCCCATTTTTACCAATACTCTCATAAAGGGCATTTGTAATTTTTCTCATATTTGAAACAGATTCTTGTGTAGGGTTTTTAAGAGATTTGTAAAATTCCTTTACCCAGCTTTGTAAGTATTTTCTTGATGAAATATCTGTAAACCAAAAAACTTTAATGCCTGCTACAATTCTGGTAATGGCATCCTCAAGCTGATTCAATCTTCCATTAACCACAGAAAGCTTAGTACCAAGGAGCATGGCGAGAGAAAAACTAACCAGACCAAGTACAAGACTTATATTATCAAAGACCGGAATATATCCGTATGACTCCAGAATCAATATCAATACTTTTGCGGATATTATTCCAGCACTGATTATCAAAACAACCCCAGTAAAGCCAGATAGAATACCTGTTCCTTTATGGGTAGAGACAATCTTACCAACTCTAAATAATCTTAAAACCCTTAGCCAGGCAGAATTAATACCAAGACCAAACACTATGGAAATAAACTCAGGTACAACCGAAATAATGTCAATGAATCCATTGATGCTAAAAATGTATGATAATTTTTTATCAGAACCGATGAGTCTTAACAGTAAATCAATCAAAAAGAATGAAATTATAAACAAATCCAAATTAGTAAATACATTAGAGTAGGCGTTATATAAAATAGGAGAAACTAGCTCTATATATAGCAGAATGGGGGTTAAAAATATTAAAACTATGCTAAGCGTTAGATAGTAATAAGATGCCTTCCTTGAAGCCTTATTTAAACTTGATGGGTCATCAAGAAATTTAGAAAGATAATTCTTCATAAGTCTCCCTCCTTCCTTACTTCACTTCTATCAATCTCAAACTTTTCCCCATATCTAGCTTCTAGTTTTTTCTGATTTTCTGATATGACCTCGAATGGATCTAAGTCTAGGGAGGCACAAGCTGTTGTCCAGTACCACATAATATCTCCTAGCTCTCTTTTCATATGAAAAATATTGTCATCTGATGCAGGCTTACCCTGAAGAACCATTTTTTTAACTATTTCTACAAACTCGCCTGTTTCACTTCCCAGCCCTAGAGCTGCAGTAAGA
>Ga0102825_1000367_pt1 | contig 10771 bp, 7 predicted proteins | sample ColrivemetaGS579_FD_78461 | JGI IMG/M metagenome (GOLD analysis project Ga0102825, IMG submission 78461) | Estuarine microbial communities from the Columbia River estuary - High salinity metaG S.579 | ecosystem: Environmental > Aquatic > Marine > Intertidal zone > Estuary | place: USA: Columbia...
AAAACGAAGTCATTGTCTACAATCACATCGCCCCCTTCTGCGTAACATCCGTTAGGCATCATGATGATGTTGCACGATGGAATAGTTTCTTCTATTTCAGACATTGCATCGCGTTCTTCTGCACGATCCTCGATTACATTTGGTATGATGTACTGGTCTTCGATTACAAATGCGATATCTCTTGCAAATACTTGGTTCAAAGAATGGATGAGTGACGGTCGCAATACCTTGACTCCATTGTTCTCTAGAATTTCGATCAATCCTTTGAGTTGGAGCATGCATGCCTCTTCTTCTGGGAAAACATCTTGTTTTACAGCCTCAAAACTGCGTGCATCGTAACATTCTTCCAATTTTGGAACACCACCCATTCGCATGGCTAATCCCACCACCACAGTGTCTAAGCGTCCATATTCGTTTTGAATTTCTGGTAGAATTTGCATGAAAAACTGTTTGAAATGCGAAAATAAGGCTTTAATGTGTTGATAACGCTATTGAAAGGCCCGAGTTTACTAACCACTACAAGCTTATTTTTGAATACACAAGACACCGACACCCATGGCAAAAAATTCCGCTAAAAAAGCACGAAAAGAACCGTCAAAGTTCTCTGTTCAAATCAAGCAGCTAACTGCTGATACTAAGGAAATTACAGATGATCCTACAACGAAAATTTTCGGTTCGCTCTTAGTAGTGATGATTGGTTTCTTTGCCGGTATTGCGATTCTTAGTTATTACCAAAATTGGACACAAGACTTCAGTTTGTCCACAACTTCAAATGAAACATTCACCAATCCAGGCTATGTAGGGAACATTTTCGGAAGACTTGGAAATGCGGTCGGAACGCTCCTGGTTCTTAAAGGTTTCGGTCTAACCGGGTTACTTCTTCCGCTTTGGTTAATGTTTTATGGACTTAAGCATGCTTTCGCATTAAAACGTATCAAACCATGGGTGCTCTTTAACCACTTCTTAGTAATTACTCTGCTGGTTTCTATGTTTTTTGGATGGTTGGCAAGCGAACATCCTACCCTTCTATCCGGACTTTCGGGCTTTTATATTTATTTGAAACTTGCTCTTTATTTGGGTCGAATGGGCGTGCTTCTGGTCCTCTTTACAGTTATGATTCTTTATATCGTTGTTGCACTTAAAATAAGATCGCTCACATTTAATTGGCGCGCACCAAAACCTATGCAATCAACAGATGACCAGCCTGTCGAAACCAATCTTGATGCCTCCGGTGAAATTACTCTGGAGCCTGAAGAGTATTCGGCAAGCAAAAGCATAAAATTGGCCCCGGAACCGGAAGAAGAAGAATTACTTCCTGAACCTGCACTAGTTTCAAAGTCGAATGTTGTGAGTAGAGCGATGCTCGATGATGCGAATAATGAGGAACCTTCGGAAATCGATGTAGTAGTTGCTGTACATCAAGAAGCCATTGAAGACGACAAGTCTATTAACAAGAAAGTCAAGGATTTCGGTGAATACGACCCTACCCTTGATTTAAGTAAGTTTCAATTGCCTAAAATAGAGTTATTGCAACCCTACGGTGATGGGAAAATTACATTTGACAAAGAAGAAATTGAGGCCAATAAAAATCGAATTGTAGATACCCTAAAGAACTACAATATTGAGATTAAGGAAATCAAAGCTACCATAGGTCCAACCGTTACACTCTATGAAATAGTACCGGCTGCAGGTATTCGCATTTCGAAGATCAAAAATCTTGAAGACGACATTGCATTAAGTTTAGCCGCATTGGGTATTCGAATAATAGCACCCATTCCAGGAAAAGGAACCATAGGAATCGAAGTGCCTAACGCAAATCCACAAGTCGTAAGTATGCGACAGGTTATTGCCAGCAAGAAATTCCAAGAATCTAATATGGAACTACCAGTAGCGATGGGACGCACCATTACCAATGAAAATTTCATTTTTGACTTGGCAAAAATGCCACACCTTCTCATGGCAGGTGCTACAGGACAAGGAAAATCAGTCGGTTTAAATGCAATATTGACCTCCCTTTTATATAAAAAGCATCCTAGTCAGTTAAAGTTTGTATTAGTAGATCCAAAGAAGGTAGAATTAACCCTCTACAACAAAATTGAACGCCATTATCTCGCGGTACTTCCAGATACTGACGAGGCCATTATAACAGATACTGCAAAGGTGATTAACACGCTCAATTCATTATGTATTGAAATGGATAACCGTTATGAGCTGCTGAAAGGCGCAATGGTTAGAAACATAAAAGAATACAATGCCAAATTCATCGCACGGCGCCTAAATCCTGAAGAAGGACATAAATTTTTACCCTACATCGTTTTGGTGATTGATGAATTCGCAGATCTTATCATGACTGCTGGAAAAGAAGTTGAAATGCCCATTGCTCGCTTAGCACAACTTGCCAGAGCCATTGGAATCCACTTAATCGTGGCAACACAGCGTCCTTCCGTCAATGTGATTACAGGAATAATAAAAGCGAACTTCCCTGCAAGAGCAGCCTTTAGGGTGACTTCTAAAATAGATTCCCGCACTATTCTAGATGCAGGGGGTGCTGATCAGCTTATAGGTAAGGGAGATATGTTATTTTCTCAGGGTTCAGACTTAGTTCGACTTCAATGTGCTTTTGTAGATACTCCTGAAGTTGAAGAAATATGTGATTTCATAGGCAATCAACAGGCATATCCTACAGCATATCAATTGCCTGAATATGTCGGTGAAGAAGGTGGTGGTGTTGGAGATATAGATCCTTCTGACCGTGATTCTTTATTCATGGATGCTGCACGGTTAGTCGTGCAAAGCCAACAAGGATCGACCTCTATGATTCAAAGAAAGTTAAAGTTAGGCTACAATAGAGCGGGTCGTATTGTTGACCAGTTAGAAGCTGCTGGTATCCTGGGACCGTTTGAAGGATCGAAAGCTAGACAAGTTTTAGTACCCGATGAAATCGCTTTGGAACAAAAATTGAAAGGAGATGCGTAAATTCGCCGATATGAAATTATTCGCTTTACTTCTTTTTCCCTTTTTAGTTCAGGCTCAAACCCACAATACTGCAAAGGATTTGCTCAATGAGGTTTACGAGCATACCCTTGCGCTCGAAACGCAACATATCGCTTTTACCAATACTATTAGTGCACCAAGCAATGGCGGCATGAAAGAGCGTTCGTCTAAGGGTGAGCTTTTCGCCATAGGAGAGAAAGTACGAGTTAAAACTGACGCATTTGAATTCCTCTCTGACGGATCAAAAGCATATTTAATCTATCCTGAAGATGAAGAAATTGAAACCACAGCTTCGGATGAGGAAACATCACTGAGTCCTGCGGATATCTTAAAAAATTATCAAAGCGGTTACAGCTATAAAATGGCGGGTAAAACAATTGGAAATAATGGTACAACCATACAATATGTTGCTCTCCGTCCCGTTGCTAGTGAAGAAGTGAAAGAAATACTCATTGGTATCGACGTTAAAAGTCTCCTCTTAGAAATCTATACCCAGTATGGCACCAACGGTGTGAAAACAGTGTTCAGCGTTGACTCCTACGAGATAAACGTTCCTTTAGATAAAGAGATGTTTAATATCAATTCCAGTGAATTTGAAGGCTTTTATCGTCTGTAAAAACGAATGAAAAAACTAGACCTTTACGTCTTAAGAAGTTTTATCAGACCATTGATCCCTACGCTAGGCATCATGGTCTTTTTCTTTTTGATGCAAATGGTTTGGAAATATGTAGATGACCTAGCGGGAAAAGGAATCGAATGGTACGTTTTACTAGAACTATTGTTTTACTGGGCTGCGAGCGTCGTTCCATTTGCACTCCCTGTAAGCGTTTTATTCGCGTCGCTTCTAACGTTTGGTAACTTTGGTGAGCATTATGAGCTCGCGGCAATGAAAAGTTCAGGTATTTCTCTATTTCGCGGGATTCGTTCACTGATTATACTGAACATTGCAATTGCCTTTGGAGCGTTTTATTTCTACAATAACGTGATACCAGTCGCTAACCTCAAAGGCCAAAGCCTCCTGATCAATATCTCTAAGAGTAAGCCCGCGTTTCATATAACCCCTGGTATCTTTTACAACGGTTTTCAAGGCTACAGTATTAAAATCGGAAGCAAAGAGGGCGACGGTGAGCAATTGCTTAACGACATTTATATCTATGATCATAAGGAGGCAAAAAAAGGCAACCTAAAGGTATTAACAGCTGCCACTGGAATGATGCGTCCAGTCGCCGACAATCAATATCTTGAAATTGAACTCCACAACGGCGCCACCTACGAGGATATTGATAAGAAATTTCGTGAGGAGCGGCAGAAAATGCCTTGGGCACAAAGCGCCTTCGACACCGCCTACCTCCGCTTCCCGCTCACAAATTTTAGCAATGCCGATTTATACAAGACGCGCCGCAAAGATTTTATGATGATGAATACGCTGCAGTTGAAAGAAACTGCGGACACCCTCGCTCTACAGATTGTAGAACGTCAGCAAAACTTCACTAAAAATTTGAAAGGAAAATATAAATTTGATTACATCGATGTGGCTAGTGGCGTATCCACAGATATTCCAAAGGAGAATGTTATGGGCAACTTACATAGCGGTATGCGACTCAGAGCCTCTCAAAATGCCATTAGGCTTGCACGAAGTAATCTTGATTACTTAAAGCAAATGCAGCGCGAGATGAATTGGCGTAGAGAAACGAGAATACGTCATTACCTCGAATACTACAAGAAATTTGCACTTGGCGCTAGTGTCTTGATCATGTTCTTCATTGGAGCTCCACTTGGCAGTATTATTCGCAAAGGCGGGATCGGCTTACCTTTAGTTATATCCACTATCGCCTTCTTAATATTTCACATTTTAAATACCACATTTGAAAAAATGGGTAGAGAGCTTTTGCTAGATCCTGCTATAGCCATTTGGTTACCCTCTCTAATTCTTGCTCCTATCGCGCTTTGGCTCACGAAAAGTGCTTCGAGCGACACTTCCCTTGTCTCGGGCGAATGGTTCAGTAAAATCATGGCTCGATTAAACTCTAAAAAATCCTAGTGAAGAAGCTTCTTATACTTTCTAATAAGGTGCCCTATCCGTCTCAAGACGGTAGCTCTATTGCGATGGCAAGACTTCTCGAAAATATATTAGCGTTGCGGACTTTTGAAATCACTTATGGTGCATTGAATACTAAAAAACACTTTAAAGACCCGAAGGATATTCCTATTGACATCGCGAGAGCGATCAATTTGAAAGTTTTTAATGTGAATACCTCTCCCACGATATACTCGGCTTTAAACAACCTATTCTTCTCCCGTGCACCTTACCATTCTATCCGTTTCTTCGTAAAGCCCATGATTGATTGGTTGCGTGGTTTTGAAAAGAATCAATTCGACTTTGTTCTTTTAGAAGGTGCATTTATGGGCGATTATATAAACGAAGTAAAAAGAATAGGGAACCATTGTACATTACGGGCGCACAACTTAGAACATAGAATCTGGGAAAGAACCAGTGAAGCAGGTGCTAATCCACTAAAAAATTGGTATTTGACGCTTCAAAGTAAGCGGTTAAAAAAATTTGAAATTGAATTGGTTGAAAATGTAAATTCTGTCTGGAGCATTAGCGAGGAAGACAAAAAGTGGTTTGAGAAGTTTAACCGAAAAACTACTGCCATAACCGTTTCCATACAGCAACAAGAACCAGTATCAAATTTAACCCCTTTGGCTTGCTTTCACCTCGGCGCATTAGACTGGGAACCCAATCTGCAAGGTTTAAATTGGTTTTTAACTTCGGTATGGCCTACTGTTCTCGAAAAAATTCCGAATGCTATATTTCACATTGCAGGCAACAATCCACCGCAACACCTCCAAAGCGAAGAAAGAAAGAACTACATAGTGCACGGCCGAGTGCCCGACGCAGAGGAGTTTGCTAAATCGCACGGCGTTGCAATTGTACCGCTATTAGCAGGTTCTGGGATTCGAATCAAAATGATAATGAATGCTTCATGGGCCATTCCGATGGTGAGCACAAGAATTGGCGCTGAAGGACTCTTCAATGAAAACAATCAGGGGGTTTTACTCGCAGATTCAGCGGAAGAATTTGCTTCTGCTCTTATCGAACTCTTGACATCTCCAGAGATTGCAACAAAACTTGGCATGCAAGCTAATCGTCATATACTTAGTAGTTTTGGCCCAAAATCTATCCAGGAAAATATAGCATCAGCATGGTCAGTTTAGCAGTTATAATTTCCCTAGCAGCCCTGAGCTTGATTGCGTTGACCTATGTTGTTTATCCGGTATGGCAATTAATCTTTCCAGGAAAGCCCATGGACTTCACCGGAGAATTCACTCCTCCTTTAGTGAGTGTTGTTTTTGCTGCATACAATGAATCATCAATTATTGAGGCTAAGATTCGGAGTATCTATAACACCAACTACCCTATTGATAAACTTTCAGTTTGGATTGGCAGTGACTTAAGTAATGACGGAACTGATGAAATCATACGTAATCTACAAAGCGAGTTCCCGCAACTCAATCTTCATGTTAACGACGTTCGTTCAGGTAAATCGGCAACTATTAATTCTTTAATTGAACAGACTACTGCTGAGGTTATCATTGCTACAGATGCTAACATTTTATTCAAAGAGACCACCATCGAAGAGCTGGTACGCCCAATCGCGCTTCAAAAAGCAACAGCTGTTGCAGGTACATTGGCCTATGAAGCTGGCGGCGTCATTAATAGCACAGCGACCAATGAGAAGGTCTACTTATCGCTTGAAAATGCCATTCGTCGTGCCGAAAGCAGAAAGCACGGTATTTGCTTTGGGATGGAGGGTGGACTATACAGCATGAGAAAATCCTTCTGGAAGCCTATTCCTCCCAATACGTTCATGGAAGATTTCTTTCAAACTGTACAGCTTATAGCACTTGACCAAAAGGTGTTGTTTAATGAAGCTGCCATTGGATTAGAAGATGTAAGCACCTCACTACGTGAAGAGTATAAGCGAAAGATTCGTATTAGCATTGGAAATTGGCAGAACTTAATTCGATTCTATCCACTGCTGTTCAAACATCCCTACCCGTTTGGCATTCTTTTTTTAATGCATAAAGTGTTGCGGTGGTTGACCCCGCATCTTTATCTCATAGCCCTTATCGCCGGACTCTTTACTTCGCAGTGGTTGATCATAAGTATTGTACTTATTGGTCTTCCCGTTTCACAGTTTATTCTAATGTCCTTCGGATTGGCCACACCTTTAGCGTATTTTTACGTAATGAATACAGCGCTTTTTGTTGGCTTCCTTAGGTATTTGAAAGGAGTGAAATCAAGTGTTTGGCAACCCACTAAAAGAAATCAGCATGAGTCTTAACTCCATAGAAGAAGCATTAGAAGATATTGCCAAGGGTAAAGTTGTTATTGTCGTTGATGACGAGGACCGTGAAAATGAAGGCGATTTCGTTGCAGCAGCAGAACTGGTCTCTCCAGAAATGATCAACTTCATGGCTACTGAAGGTCGTGGATTGATTTGCACCCCTATTTTAAATGGTAGAGCTAACGAACTCGACCTGCCGCCTATGGTATCAAAAAATACCGATCCAAACAATACAGCTTTCACAGTGAGTATAGATCGCATAGGTGCAGGTTGTACCACTGGAATAAGCGCTTATGATCGTTACATGACTGTGAAGGCATTGGCAGATCCTGCAATAACTCCAGACCAATTAGCAAGACCAGGACACATATTTCCGCTTATTGCTAAAGACGGTGGTGTACTACGTCGCGTAGGACACACTGAAGCGGCTGTAGATTTAGCAAGACTCGCAGGTTTAGCTCCTGCAGGTGTGATTGTCGAGATCATGAATGAAGACGGAACTATGGCTCGATTGCCGCAACTCATAGAAATCGCGGTTAAACACGACCTTAAGATTATCACTATTGAAGATCTTGTCGCCTATCGAATGTCTAAAGAGAGTCTTATTGAACCGGAAGAAAAGGTCCAAATAAGTACGCCGCATGGTGTATTTACGCTTCATGCATTTGAACAAAAAACGAACCATCAGGTCCATTTAGCACTAACCATGGGTGAATGGGAGCTCGATGATGTGGTGCCGGTTCGCATTCACAGTGCAGGTGTTGCAAATGATATTTTCCACCTACTTACGAGTAATGAGAGTTCGCGGTTAGAAAAGGCATTAAAAGGTATAGGTTCGAAGAAACGTGGCGCGATAATTTACATGAATCAAGAACCGAATGGTGACCGATTATTAAATAGAATTCGTTCCTTCAAAAAGGATGCAGACACAACAAAACCCAGCTTTACTAAGGACACTCGTGACTTTGGTATAGGTGCTCAAATCATTCATTATCTCGGTATCAGAAGGGTCGACTTACTAACGAACAATCCAATCAAACGTATCGGTGTTAGTGGTTACGGTATTGAAATTGTGAAAAATTCCAATTTAGAATGATTAACTCAAACAGCATAGCACTAGCGATAAAGTTTTATCGTCAACGACAGAATACACCTTCGCTGGGATGGGTATTTGCTATTACGGGAATTAGCGGCATCCTCGAAACGCTTCCTATTCTCCTTTCACTTCCGTTAATCAAAACCTTGTTTTTAAGTAGTGGCTATGTTGCATTGGGCAATACGAAGATTGAACTGAGCTACTATGTTGTTGCCTTAATGCTTCTTTTACTGGTTCGATTGCTCATTGGAATCTATAGCCAATACGTTAACGCTTCAACGCGTATACGCTTGTTAGCGGATTTTAGAGCTCATTCCACTGCCTCGGAGCGAGAGAAGATGAAGACTGTCTTTGGCAAAAGTGTCCAAAGCATCAATTTTTTACTCGTCGGTTGGTCGCAGCTCTTGCCTGGTATACTATTCACCCTAGCCGGTATCGCGCTGTTCCCTTCATTCGGGATCATAATACTAAGTATTTTACTCCTTTGGTTCATTCCAATGCGCATTCTTAAAAAGCAACAAGATGAATCGCACGAAAAAGTCAGTGCGCTACAAGCAAACCTAGAAGAAAACACAGCTACAACAGTACTATGGCGTGATGCACGCTTTAAAGCAGCCAAGCTAGATAGTTTCAATAAAAATCTTAGAGAATTCATCATAGTCAGTACACTTATCATCGGTTTATTCGTAGCACATGCTTTAGGTTTATCCTTTGCAGGCAATTCTCTTTTGGTCGTATTAATGTTGTTGAGAGGCTTGCAGCAATTATTCACGGGTTATATTATGGCTCAACAAGTCGCTGCGTTAAAAGGATATTTGATGGAATTTTCATCCTGACCATTACGCGCTGTGGTGGTAATTCTTAACTTGAACAAAATTTTAAACCCAACCAATGAAGAAGCTATTTGTATCAGCGTTTGTGTCTATAATGGCCTTAAGTAGCTGTCAATCGGACGTAGTTGACCCTACATCCATTGACATCACTGCTGCACCCGTAGTCGCACTTCCATTAGGGGGGATTGGTCTAACCATGAATCATTTACTCATCCCTGATAGTTCACTCATTTTTGATGACAACACCACCTATAAAGTCATAGTAGCGCAGGACAGCGTTTTTGGTATCGATGTTAATGACCTCATAAGTATACCGACACAATCCCCGTCCAATAGTAGTATATCTATGGGTACGATTGCCGTTACTAATGTTTCATTGACTCAAGACATCGCACTAGGTGCTGTTGCCGCAGATGCTGGCTTATCACCTATTTCATCTGCTCACGGTAGCAATTCACTATTTCCACCGTTGAGCGAAACAAATGTGGGCACGTATGGCGGTAGTGGATTTGGAACATTCACAAGTGCATCCTTTTCAAATGGAACATTAACCTTAGGCTTAACTAATGGCTGGCCAGTGCCTGTTAGTATGGGGATCGATTTGGTTAACTCATCCACTGGAGCTACCATTTTAACGTATGCGTTAAATAACATCGCTGCAAATGGCGGTACGGGTAGTGATACAGAATCATTACTAAACATTACACTACCAAACAGCATTGGCTTTAAAATAACGTCACTTACCTCACCCGGTTCTGGAACGAGTCTCGTTGCGATTGATACTACTGATAATTTAGAACTGGTCATTTCTTCTGCTGATCTCGAGGTATACAATGCGGTCACACAAATCAGTACACAAGATATTAGTTCCGATACGCAATATGTAGATCTTAGTACGGGCGGATCAGAAGAGCTTAGGGAATTAATGTTTAGTACTGCGAGCTTTGACTATGAATTCGTTTCAACACTAGCCGAGGACTTAGAATTAAATTTAAATTTTCCAGGATCAGATCAGAACGGAATTGAAGTCGATACTACTATTACCATCGCTGCTGGTGCTACTACAACTGGATCTATTAACCTCAATGGTACGGTCCTTGACTTGACTCAAGACCCTAGTCAGAATCACAGTAAACTTCCAATCGCCGTGGCTGCCACGCTTGTGGGGTCCGGTAACCTAGTGAATATAGATAGTTCGGACGCATTGGATATGACATTCGAAATGACCAACTTACAATTTGGTCACATTAAGGGGTACTTTGGTTCACAACAAATTACGATTGATCCAGGAGCAGTAGATTTGGCCATCGATGTCTTAGAAAACTTTGATGGTGAAATTTCTTTCGCTGAACCTAGTATAGGTATGTCAATTACAAACTCTATTGGCCTACCTATCCAACTTGTCTTAGATTTTAATAGTTATAAAGACGGTACGGCTTATGGCTTAAACGGCCCTGATTATGTTCTACCCTATCCTACGACCGTAGGCAATACAT
>Ga0102825_1000415_pt1 | contig 10176 bp, 16 predicted proteins | sample ColrivemetaGS579_FD_78461 | JGI IMG/M metagenome (GOLD analysis project Ga0102825, IMG submission 78461) | Estuarine microbial communities from the Columbia River estuary - High salinity metaG S.579 | ecosystem: Environmental > Aquatic > Marine > Intertidal zone > Estuary | place: USA: Columbia...
AACAGCGACAAGCAAAGGATATTAGAGCTTGATAATGGTAAGTGGTATCTTACTAAGTTTATTGAGTTCCAATACGGAGGTAAGCTGAACGAGAACAACAGAGTACACAAGTCTATTCTGGAGATACTTATTGCAAACAATATTACTTGGTGTGATAATGAGGTCCCTCTAAAGTTAGAAGAACCTACAGCACAAGTTAAAAAGAATAAACCTAGCTCCACCGATGAAGTGATTGCCTACTTCAAACTAAAAGGTAGCACAAAGAACGAAGGTGAAAAGTTTTACTACTTCTATGAATCTAAAGGATGGAATGTTGGTAAAACTAAAATGAAAGATTGGAAGATGGCAGCTTCAGGGTGGTTAGCTAGGAAGAACCAAAGTAAACCTGATTCGGACTATATAGGCGGTCAACTTAAAGCGATGAAGGGATAATGGCTTCTTATAGAATTACCTCAAAACAAGAGGTTAACGACTATTGTAAGAAGATATACGCTAATGGCTATTCTAAGGGGCTTACTACAGGAATACCACCACTAGACCCTCACTACACTTTTCGTAAAGGAGAGCTTACTATAATGACTGGGTTTGCTAATATAGGTAAGACAACCTCACAACTTTTTCTTATGATAATGTCAGCCAAGCTATACGGATATAAGTGGCTTATGTATTGTCCTGAGAACGAACCTGTGGGTGACCTTATGATAGATATAGCTGAAATGTATTGTGGTAAGACAGCCGATAAAGACTTCAACGATAGAGTAAATCAAGTCGATTATTTGCACGCTATTAATTGGGCGTACGAACACTTTACGGTGCTTACGTTCGATGAAACTCCAACCGTAGAAGATGTGTTAGGAGCGTTTCAAGACTATATGCAAGTGACTCCTGTCGATGGTGTGTCCTTAGACCCTCTTAACGATTTAAAAGCAGCAGAGAAGCAATCTAAGTACGAATACTATTACGATGCTTTGAGTAATATCAGAAGGTTTATTAAGAAGAACAAAGTTATGTTCTACCTTGTAGTGCATCCTGGTACGGCAGCGAACCGAAGAAGGAACGAAGATGGTACTCGACCTGCCCCGAATATGAGCGATGTAGAGTTTGGTTCTATGTTTGGTAACAGAGCGGATAACTTTATAGTGTTTCATCGTAACCCACAATCGGAGCAATGGAATCAAACTGAGGTCCATATACAAAAGGTAAAGTTTCAGAAGTTAGTCGGAGTGCCTACACCCGAAACGAGTCCAATCGCTTTGTATTATAATTATGCGACTCGAAGATTTAGGTATCTTAACGAGAACGGAAGTCCGTTTGATCCGATAGCTATGGTAGATAATAAAGTAAGAACTAACAACGTATTTTAAAAGTTATGAAGATTCTTGTAGCTTGCGAAGAAAGTCAAGCGGTAACTAAACATCTTAGGAAGTTAGGACACGAAGCATTTAGTTGTGATATACTAGATTGTAGTGGCGGACACCCTGAATGGCATTTTAAGGAAGATGTATTCAAAGTTATTCAAAAAGGCTGGGATATGATGATTGCATTTCCACCTTGCACACATTTAGCTACAAGCGGAGCAAGACACTTTGCTAAGAAAATAGCAGATGGTAGGCAACAACAAGGTATTGATTTTTTTATGGCGTTAATAAACGCACCTATAGAAAGAATTGCTGTAGAGAACCCTATTGGAATTATGAGTACAAAGTATAGAAAACCCGATCAAATAATACAACCGTGGCAATTTGGTGATAAAGCACAAAAGTCTACTTGCTTATGGTTAAAGAATTTACCAAAATTAGTTCCAACAGATGTGGTTGATAAAGGAGAGTTTTTTGAGTTTACATCTAAAAAAGGTGTAAAAAAGAAAATGGCTATGTGGTATTATAAAGCGTTGTTAGAAGCTAAAACTCCAGAACAAAGAAGTACATTAAGAAGTAAGACTTTTGAAGGTATAGCCCACGCAATGGCGACTCAATGGACTACAGATGTTAAGCAATTAAAACTATTTTAAATATGCCCGATGAATTAACGATAAAAGCAATTAACCTATTGCGAGAACAAGACCCAAACCTTGACGAAATTCAAAGTATGGACAAGTTTATCGCACACCAAGGCGAGGTGCTTAAGATGAGAGAGCAATACGTTGAGTACGCTAATCATCCCCAAGCCGAAACGCTAATAAAGAGGTTAAGCGTATTAGAGGATAGTGCGGTTGCATTTACTTGGATTTATACGATGATGATGTCTTATAAGAGAGAAGCGGTCTTAGCCAGGGCGAACGAGTTTGAGATGGCTAATGCGGTGATTGAGTTGAAGGAAGAATTAAACATACTAAATAAACTCAATAGCGATGACTAAAAAAGAATACGAAGTATTAGACAGGTGGGCGGATCGTTACGATGTAACCTACAAGCCAACGGATAGCTATAACACCCTTTGGGATTTCACTTACAAGCGAAACGATAAGAAATATTATTGTGAGATGAAGCAACGTAACTTTACCTTGGACTATGCGATGGAGAAGTACACCGATGGTTTGCTGTTAGAAGCTCACAAGTACGAACGCATCTTACGTAGGACTAAGAACGAGAAGTCCGCACAAGGTTTGTACTTTAACTTTTTTAGTGACGATAAGGCGTTAGTGTTTAACCTTAACAAGATTAAAATAGATAAGTGGATGTGGCGAACGATGCCTGAAACTACTGATTTTACAAAAAGAAAATTTGTTTACAAATATGTTACGTTTCTTGACTACAGTAAAGGAAAATTGTTTTATATTTGAGTATTCTGCTATTCTTTCATCATTATAGCGTTTTTAGTTTCTAGGTAGAAAAGGGTTTAATCTTAATTGGTTATTCCCTTTTTTTTATTTACATTTGGTGTTGAAACTAAAAACTAAAAGTTATGAATGAAGAGATTGCAAGATTATTAAAGCAGAACGCATCTAACGTAGCCAATTCGGGTACAGGTAGTCGATTAGACATAGGCGATGATAAGGCGGTAGCTAGAGCCTGGAGCTTAATACAAAAGAAGATTAAAGCTATCGACCCTGACTTTTACGAAATAATTAAGGAAAGATGAGCAAGATAGAATATAGAGTTTGTGCTAAGATTACGCAACGTGCTGCGTTAGGTAAGAAGAAATATGGTACTACGATGGAGCGTGACGATTTAACGCCATTAGATTGGCTTAAACACGCTCAGGAAGAAGCGATGGACTTGGCTGTGTACCTTGAGAAGTTGATACAAGAATTAGAAGAATTAAAAAAGGGAGCTAAATAGCTCCTTTTCTCTTTTGTTACGATCCACACGCTTCGCAATCGTCATCGTCAATGCCACACGTTTCGGGTTGGTCCTGGTCGGTTAAATCGACTATCCAACTATCCCAAGTTTGTCTAGCAACCTCTTCGTTGCGTTTCTTTTCTTCTTCGTCCATTTTGTTATTTCTTTTTTTCGTTTATCCATTCTATTGGAATTACTTTATCAGCCCACTTAATGTTATTCTTATCGCACCATTTAGAGTAGGTCGTCTTACTTCCTTTAAACAACTTGTTTGTGTGTCGTTGAAAGACCATACGAATATCCTTGTCGGGATGTTGCGCTATAACTAGCAGCATTTTCTTCCTATCTGCGGTGCTAAAACGACCTTTTAACTCTAAGATGATACCATTCGGTAAAATAACGTCAGGAGTATATTTACGTTGTTCGGAAACCACGTAGTGCAAATTAACAGTTTCATACTCAAATGATACATTCTGCTCGTCAAGTTTACCGCACACAACCTTTTCATAGTTACTCCTGAATCTGTGGATTGTTTTCTTCATAAGTCTTTTTGTTGTGGCACGAGTGACAAAGCGATTGTATGTTGTTATGGCTTAGTTTTGCTCCTCCTTGTTTGATTGGTTTAATGTGATCGACTACATCAGCAGGTACAACTTTACCTTCCTCTTCACAATGTAAGCACAAAGGGTTCTGATTTATCCACCAAAGTCTAAGTCTACGCCAAGGTGCTTGACGATAAAATGAAGTGTCACCACCCCAAGACTTATTTTTGTCTACGGGCTTAACTCTTCCTCGACCTTTAGGTAATGTAGGCATCTGTTAAACTATAATTAATTCAAGTCCTTTTCCTTCGGTTGCTTCCAGTAACTCATTGAGAGTTCGTCTTGATGAAGTAATATCCAATAAGGAATCCCCGTTGACCTGTCCAAAGCTAGAGCCAACAAGAATACACCCTCTTGTGTCGGTATTATAGTTTCCTTGATGAATAAGAATGTATCTTCGATTTCGAACATTATGCAATATAAGATGTTTTTTGTATTTATCCGAGGTTCTGTGAGAAACTTTATACACACCCTTGGGAACACAGCTCACGTTAGTTTCATTAGCTTTCCAAGGCAACTCCAATGTCTTACACTCAAAAACTTTTTTAAGTCCCTTAAACAGCGTTAAATGACCTAAAGTTTGTTTACCGTCATCGTCAAGTCTAGTGAGTATCGCTTTCATTTTTACCTTTTAATCTTTTCTATTGACCTACCTGCAAAGTAAGCAGCGTAAACAGTTATAAGTAAAGTTTGATATATTGGTTTGTAAGCAGCATCAATAGTGAAACCACCTATGTTGCCATCAAGAAAAGAAAGTAACACTAAGATAAGTGTAAGAAACACAAGCACCAAAGGTCTAATGTTCTTAGACAACCAATTATCCGCTTTCATATCCGCTTCCCACCTACGACTAACTTGTTCCTGAGCGTCTGACTCAGCTTTAAGTAACAAATCTTTCATCGCTTGTTTTGCAAGCAACTTCTCTTCCTTAGATGTGCTTAGGTTGTCTAGGATTTCCCCGACCGACTTAATTACATTACCACCAAGTATATCAACTAATTTACTCATATCTTTTGTTTTTCTTGTACGCTACATAGAAATTAAATAGTGTATAAGCGATACCCAGGAGTAGGGCAGCGAACCTTAACGCTGCTTCTACCTCTGTGAAACTTAACCCTATAGCTGTACCATTGACCGCTAAATTTTTGATTGAATCGCTATCCATTAGTTATAGGGCTTTAGATGTTATCTATATCGTTTGCGTTATCTCGCATAAACTTAGCCGCTTCGGATCGAGTCATCAAGCAATTTTTCGGATAGGCTTTGTTCTTACCTAGTTTAAGTAAAGCGGATAGCTCTCCACCTAACCAACTTGCTTCGAGTTCGATTATATGAAATTTAGCTTTTCCGATTTTAACCATTGGGTTAGCACCGAACTTTCTGCGGTTGTACTCTCCAAGCTCTTTAAAAGTTGGATGAATCACTCCGTTTTGGATGCCCTCTTCATCGTACTCAGGTATTCCGTAAGTAGCTACTAACTCTGTTGGTATTAGTTTATTAAACGTTGTGTTATCTAAACACATATATACATTTCCTCTCATAATTAATTTGTATGTGCAGATAAACCTGCGTTATAATTGTTTTCTATTTCGTCTGATGTTAATGCTCTGTCGTAAAGTCTTACATCGCTTATTAAGTTTTGATAAAATCTATTGGAATTTGTATCTCTTCCAATTCTAACAGGTAAAGATGTATCTATATTAACAGATGCTATTGTTGATGAACTTTTTATAGTTGTATCTCGATAAGTCTTTAATGATGTACCCTCTCTTGTTACAACTAAATGATACCAATTTCCAACAGTCATATCATCTGTTCCAAAACTTTTAGTTACTGCTGTACCTGCATTTAACCTAACTTCAAATTTTGTAATACTTGAACCTAAACTTAAACCTGAACCACTTGTTGACATACTACCATTACTCACTAAAACATTAAAACCACTACCTTGGTTTAAAAAATCATATTTAGCCCAACACTCCAAAGTAAAATCTCCTGTACCAAAATCTAAATCAGTATCATCAGCCACCTCAGCATAACCTGTTCCGTCTAAATTAAACGAGTTCAATCTATCTCGAACTGCGTTACCGAAGATGTCCTGTGTTGGTATAGTTGGGTTAGCTATAACAATTGAGTTCGATGTTGCTGCTCCGTCTGTTAGTCTGTATGCACTTGCTGATGATGATTCTTCTAGCTGAGCTCCCCAAAACAAAATATCTCCTGAACCTTGTCCTGACATCAAGTATAAATTATAGCTTGTACCTGTAGAAGTTGTATTAAAAGTAACATCTATTCTAGTCCAATCTGTTGTACTTAGTTCAGATAAATAGCTCGTAACAAGAATATTTGCTGCGTTTGTAGCATCATAAACCCTATATGCAGCAACAGTAGATGATATATTTTTAGCATAAAATGAAAAAGTATATTCTGTTGATGTACTTAAATTTAATGTATATAAAAATACTCTAAAATTTCCATCAATATTGTATTTTGTTGCAGTTTGAGTTCCGTTAGGTGCTAAAGCAAAGTTAGGCGTTATAGTACCTCCAGTACTTACATTCCATTGAGTAAAATCCTCACTATAAGGAAACAAATTACTACCCTTACTCCAATTCATCATACCTAGTTGTGGTATTCTTGGTTGAGCATCAACGTAGTCAGCTCCATTAATCAAACCTCCGTGGTCGGATGGTGTTATTTCTCGTACGGATACGTTATCTACTGAACCAATAGCATTATTAGAGCTATCTATATACAATCTATTAGTATTTATTGCTTGTATTACCTCAGTATATATACCTATTTCATCTCTTAATGTACCTGCTACACCACCGAACTTAAAGAAAAAACTTCCTTGAGATATGCTAACAACTTCATATGTTATTGTATATGAATTACCTATTGTTGCAAGTGTTGTACCTTGATTTATATCTCCGTTCGTAGTTCCATCAGCAATCGCTACACCACCACTAATGCTCCAATTTGAATTTTTATTCCAATCGCTATCAGTAGCAAAATCTCCATTTGTAACCTCTTCCTCTTCCAAATTAGTTCCACTATCATAAGCGACCAATCCATCGCCCTCACTCAAAGCCCAATATGCTTTTAAGTTTGTAACGACTAAATTCGTACTAGGGTTATCTATTGCAAGTTTATTTGGGTTTGCGTAATCGTATGCGATGTCATCGGTTGTCCAAGTTTCATTATAAAATTGAACATCAGAAATAGCAAAATGACCATAAACACTACTATAAACTTTACCTATTTGTAAAGACGTTGTTGTCCATTCATCAAAAGTTAATACAACCCTTTGCCAAACATCTTGTGTTACTGCTGAAGTTTGAATATTGTTTACATAAGGAGTGAAGTTAGTAAGATAACTTGTTGCTGATATGTTACCACTTGTAATAGATATTTGTCTAAATTGTGGAAAACCAGACAAACCTAAATAAAATAACCCCTCATTACTTACAGATAAAGGTTTGATCCAAAAACTAATAGTTTTGATAGGTATTTGTGCAGGTCCAAAATTAATTTCATCATTAACCCCATCAAGCTCAATCGCCTTACCTGTAAACAACTCGCCTACATTGTTGTTGCCCGATTTGTCAGGTGTGATTTGGGTTAGTTTTTGCACTTTAAGGTTTGTTACTGAACCTTGGAAAGAGTAACTTCTAAATCCAAAAGCAACAATTGCAGATGTTTTAGTTATAATTTCAGTATGTCCTATAACATTTCCTGTTACAGCTAAACCAAATGGTTGTTGTAATCCTGCACCTGCTCCACATCTAACTGTACCACTTACATAATTTTCAACATCAAAAGTAACTTTTATTGTATCTCCATTATTTAAACTAGAAATAGATTGAAAAACTAAAGAATCATTTGTACCATCACAATTTGCTGCATTACCTGAAACAGAAAATCCTCCTGTTGTCGTCCAATTTGATTGATTTGAAAAACCTCCATCAACAACTTCCTCCCTACCTAATGTTTCGCTCGTTTCAAATCCAAGCCACATCTTTAGATTGGTTGTGATTACGGAACTTATTGCGTTTCGAATAGCCCCGATTACGTTTGTAAATGTTATTATCATAATTTAAGCGTTTTAAATTAGATTAATATAAAGCTACTATGTCGTCTGCGTCTGTACCTGTACTAAATACTTTTTTAACTTGAACTGCTAATACCGATCCGTTTGCTAAATTTTTAAATGTAACATCATCGCCTGATATAGTTGTTACTTTAACATCTCCACCTGTACCGATGTATAATACAGCTCCTGGTATAGCTAGTGTTACATCTGATGAATCAACATCTACTGCGACTGCTTTAATTGCTTGTTGCGTTACTTTGTTAGTTGGAATGAATCCCATAATTTTAGTTTTTATTAGTTGTTATTAATTGATTGTTTAAAATTGTAAAAAGGTAGTGAGAGAACTAGGCGAAAAAGGTAGCGAAAACCTAACTCCCCCACACCTTTAAGCTATAATTATTACTGCTCCGTATATTAATTGTGATGTTGTCGTAGTCATAACTTTTATCGCAACGTAATTAGTACTTGTACTAGAATACGAGTTTTTTAAATTTATAGTTTCATTTGAGAATCCACTTGTTAACTCAGACATTACTCCTGTAGTTAAATCTATTCCATTTAAGTAAGTTGTTAATTTACTATTTGTGTACACCCTATAACCTGTTACACTCTTTCCTTCGGGTATAGCTACAGTAGCAAATATTTCTTGTGATGAACTAGCCACTCTAACAGCTAACTTACCCCTTACATCATCTTCGATTACGGTACGCTCTAAACTAGCGTCATCGTTACCCATAAAAGCAGTAGGTAATATCTTAATTTTATCTCCATACACACCGCCTGCTGCTCCATCAGCTCCTTCAGCACCTCTAGCTCCTGTGTTACCTATAGGTCCTCTTGAACCTGTTGGTCCTCTTAAACCTGTTGCTCCATTAGTCCCGTTTGTTCCGTCTACTCCGTCAACACCATTAGAGCCATTAGCTCCTGCATCGCCTGTATCTCCTTTATCGCCTTTATCTCCTTTTGGTCCTTGCCCTCCAGTTCCGCCTGAAAAATCCTCAGTTAAATGTCGTCTAAGTTCGTCTAACTCTTCCGATACGTTTTGTAACTGAAGATAAACTATACCTAATTGAGCAAAAGAACCTCTATCTTGTATGTGATCCCCATTAGTAAACTTAGTTTCTAATTCAGTTATCTTAGCAGAATCAACCTTATCGTTACCATCACCTGTCTTAGTAAATATAGTCTTATTTTTTTTGTCTTGTAGTGCCATATCTTAAGGTGCTATTGGTTGTGTGTTGTATTGTAAAACGATTGACATCGATGTTCCGTGTACTTGTGCTGTATCGACTCTACCGATTGAAATTACATCTCCCTTAGTGAAAGTCCAATTACTAGGGCAATCTACCGCAAATTCAGTTGTGTACGTGCCAGTAGTAATAGTGTCACCTATGTTTGTACTAGAACCTGCTTTGTGGAAAGTTAGTTGAGATTGTTTACTTGCTGTATGAGAGTTGTAATTAACTATACTTTTGACAAACCCATTGTAAGGTACTGTAAACATTAATTGATAATCACTTGTACTTAAAGAACTACCTTCTGCTACTGACGCACCCGAAATAGGTATGTAATAATCTACATCAGCCGAAGAGTGGTGATAGTGAGCTGTCCGAACGTCAAGTACGTTTTCCGCTTTTACGTTGGTTAGGTCGCCTTCTAATATAGATATAGTAGAACCTTCAGGTATAGGGTATTCAGGTGTAATTGAATTTATATTTATACCATTTGAACCTTTGGCTTGCTCTCCATTAACAACTACGACTAAAGTTCTATTATTATTTTGAGATGTAATTATTAACTTTTGATTATCATAAACACGACCTAAAATATTTGAACTTGTTTCTAGTTTATCTATAGGTGAATTAGATGTTATGTCTGCGTTTATAGTACCTAAAGCGTTTACACTTTTTAAGTTATTGTCGCTTAATATTATGTTACCTATAGATGAATTGTTAATGTCAGGCAAAGAAGGACCTAACGCAGGTACACTTGAATCATCTTCTGTAAATGTAACGCTAGATGAATTTGCCTTAAACCATTCTCCACTCATTGTTTCACTTTGAGCCTTAAACGTACCACCTAAAAAAGTGTAATAATTAAAGTCTGTATTATTATTTATAGAGTATTGAATTAATTTAGTAGGTGATATATCAGCACTAAATACATCGGCTTGCAATATTTCTAACGGTTCTGCTTG
>Ga0102825_1000428_pt1 | contig 10027 bp, 11 predicted proteins | sample ColrivemetaGS579_FD_78461 | JGI IMG/M metagenome (GOLD analysis project Ga0102825, IMG submission 78461) | Estuarine microbial communities from the Columbia River estuary - High salinity metaG S.579 | ecosystem: Environmental > Aquatic > Marine > Intertidal zone > Estuary | place: USA: Columbia...
AAAAAGGGCTCTAAAGTATACATAGAGGGTTCATTGCGCACGCGTAAGTGGCAGGGTCAAGATGGACAGGATCGTTACACTACCGAAATCGTTGCTAGCGAAATGCAAATGCTAGATAGTCGCGGTGGTCAGGGGCAGGGTGGTTATGACCAGTCTCAGCCAGATTATGCTCAATCTCAGCCGCAACAGGCTCAGCAGAACCAAGCAGCTCCTAAGCAAGCCGCAGCGCCAGCCGCTGCCCCAGCGCAGGGTATGGGTTTTGATGACGATATCCCGTTCTAGGAAGCTGAGTTTAAATTAAATTATTTGGAGTCATTTATGACAATTAAAGTTGGAGACAAAATTCCTGAAGGCACGCTTGCGGTAATGGGCGCTGAGGGTCCTGCAGGTATCACTACTGCAGATATTTTCTCAGGTAAAAAAGTAGTACTTTTTGCCGTACCCGGTGCATTTACACCAACATGCTCTGTGGCACATATGCCAGGTTTCGTGGTTAAGTATGATGAGATTATTGCCAAGGGCGTAGATACAGTGGCCTGTCTTTCTGTGAACGATGCCTTTGTAATGAATGCATGGAAAGACGCATCCAATGCAGAAAATATTTTAATGCTTGCTGACGGTAACTGTACCTTCACAAGTTCTTTAGGCCTAGAGCTTGATGGAACGGGTTTTGGTATGGGTATGCGCAGTAAACGTTTTGCGATTATCGTAAATGACGGAGTAGTTGAGTTACTGAATGTTGATGAAAGTGGCTTTGAATTATCCAGTGCTGAAGCAGTATTAGAAGCGCTCTAACTTAAAGCGTTAGATACAAAAAAGGCACCCAATGGGTGCCTTTTTTGTTGGTTATTCAGACGTATATTATCCTGAATATTTTTCCATAACTAAGGTAGCGTTAGTGCCGCCAAAGCCAAAGCTATTTGACATGACGCGATTAACGGGCTTTTCTTTGCTTTCACGAAGAATAGGTAAGCCCTCAGCATTTTCATCAAGGTTATCAATATGCGCTGAGCCAGCAACGAAATTGCCTTCCATCATAAGCATACAGTAGATGGCTTCATGAACCCCTGCAGCACCCAAACTGTGACCTGATAATGATTTGGTAGAGCTAAGATCTGGACAGTTATCACCAAAGGTATTGCGTATAGCGCCAAGTTCAGCCAAATCACCAACAGGTGTACTGGTACCATGAGTGTTCAGATAGTCCAATGGTCCACCAATGTTTTCCATGGCCATCTTCATGCAACGCTCTGCACCTTCACCTGATGGAGCTACCATATCGGCACCATCTGATGTAGCACCATAACCGGTGATTTCACAGATAATATTAGCGCCGCGAGCAAGGGCATGCTCAAGTTCTTCAACAACCACTGTTCCAGCACCCAGACCAGGCGCGAAACCATCGCGACCGGCATCATAAGCACGGGATGCTACTTCAGGGTTATCATTGTATTTACTAGTCAATGCACCCATAGCGTCGAACATACCCGCCATAGACCAATGCATATCTTCTGAACCACCGGCAAGAAGAATGTCTTGCTTGCCCAGCTGAATAAGTTCTGCGGCATGACCAATACAGTGAGCACTGGTAGCACAGGCAGAGGCTAGAGCATAGTTAACACCCTTAATTTTAAAAGGCGTAGCAACACAGGCTGAAACCGTACTCGCCATAATCTGGGTGACTCGGTAAGGGCCTGCACGCTTGATACCGCGCTCACGCATGACATCGATGGTTTCGGTAAACATCTCACCAGAAACGCCACCAGAACCCATAACAAGTCCTGTTCTTGGGTTTGAAACCATTTCTTCGGTTAGGCCAGCATCAGTAATAGCTCTGTCCGTGGCAATGTAGGCATATGAAGCCGAAGGCCCCATGAAGCGCATAATTTTTCTATCAATATGTTCTTTAGGATCAATATCCAAAGTAGCGCCGACATTACATTTAAGGCCCATTTCAGCAAAATCTTCGCGGTAGCGAATACCTGAAATACCTTCTTTCAATGATTTAGTAACAGACTCTCGGTCGTTGCCAAGACATGAAACTATGCCAAGTCCAGTGATTACTACTCGTTTCATCGGTTATCCTCTTTTATTCTTGTGACATCAGAAAACTTAAAAGTTCTCTGTGTTTTCGAAAAGACCTACTTTAAGATCTTTGGCAGTGTAAATTTCACGGCCATCGACTTCAACGCTACCATCAGCAATACCCATTACTAGCTTGCGCTGAATGAGTCGAGTGATGTCTAGCCTGTAAGTCACTTTTTTAGCATCAGGTAAGATTTGGCCAAAAAACTTAACGGTGCCAGCACCAAGGGCGCGACCTCTACCCGGGTTGCCATTCCAGCCAAGGAAAAAGCCAACCAGTTGCCAAAGGGCATCCAGACCCAGACAGCCAGGCATTACGGGATCACCTTCAAAGTGGCATGCAAAGAACCATAAATCAGGAGTGATATCGATTTCGGCGACAATCTCACCAAGACCATGTGAACCACCGGTGTTGTTAATGGTGACGATTCTATCAATCATCAGCATATTCGGCGCAGGAAGTTTCGCGTTACCAGGGCCAAATAACTCGCCGCGGCTACATTTTAAAATTTCTTCTTTCGAGTAAGAAGATGCAGGTGTAAAAGACATGGGATCCTTATTGATCAACTACTTAATCGCGCATCGTAACTACTAATCGCTAAAGCATCAATAGTTAAATCAAATCTAGGCCATTAAAACTCATTATATTTCATCTGTTGCTTGTCTAGGGTTGACAGTGCGGGGTTGTCTGTTAGCATTCCATTTAATCTTAATTAGTCCGGTAATTCATTGTAAAATGGCATTTTTTCACAATTCCGTAGCCACGGAATTTCAATCGGTCAATAAGCTAATTTTAAATAGCTTACAGTCAGACGTCGGTCTGGTGGAAAATATCGGCAGTTACATTGTGGATTCTGGTGGTAAACGCCTAAGACCGGTTCTGGTTTTATTGAGTGCCCTAGCCAATAATTATCAATCTGAAAAAAACAATCATATAAAACTCGCTGCGGTTATTGAATTTATTCATACCGCCACTCTGTTGCATGACGACGTGGTTGATGTCTCTGCATTGCGAAGAGGACGTGAGACAGCCAATGAAATTTGGGGTAATGCCCCCAGTGTTTTGGTTGGGGACTTTCTTTATTCTCGGGCCTTCCAAATGTTAGTTGAAGTGGCTGACATGAATATTATGCGGGTTTTCGCAGATGCTACTAATGTTATTTCTGAGGGTGAAGTTCAGCAAATGGCAAACGCAGGAAATCCCAATATAGATGAAGACACGTATATGCAAGTAATCTATAGAAAAACCGCCAAGCTGTTTGAGGCGGGTATGGAATGCGGCGCTTTACTTGCAAGTGCAGATAAAATTGCCATGAACCAATATGGTAAGCACCTGGGTATGGCATTCCAGATTGCAGATGATGTGTTAGATCTTCAGGGTGACGTCGCTATTATTGGTAAGAATATTGGCGACGACTTAAATGAAGGGAAAATGACATTACCTTTAATATATGCTCGGGATCATGCGGATCCCTCTGAAAATCAGATCATTCAGCAAGCGATTAAAAATAGGTCTGCAGAAAATTTTGATCAAATATTAAAAATAGTCTCAAAAACAGGTGGCATAGACTATAGTTTGAGCAGGGCAACAGAGCATTCACAGTTAGCAAATGATGCGCTACAAGCACTGCCAGAAAGTCCCTACAAACAGGTACTTTCCAAACTGGCCAGTTTTGCAGTTTCAAGAGACGTATAAAACTTGCGCACAGAATGCGCATACAGCGAATTAGGGGCTATCAAAAAATACTGATAACTTTGGGTGTTTAACCCAAGGAGTTTTGATAGACTTTTAACCATAATAAGAGCTTACCTTTTAAGTAAGCACATTAATCATTAAGGAGAATGACGTGATTATTGGAATTACACGGGAACTGGTTGCTGGAGAAAATCGTGTCTCGTTGTGCCCAGATAATGTTCAGTCACTGGTCGATAAAGGCCTAGAACTTTGGGTTGAACAGAATGCAGGTGCACAGGCTGGTTTCTCAGATGATGATTATATTTCTGTAGGCGCCAAAGTGGTGTCTGACAGAGATGAATTATTTGCCAAGTCAGATGTTATCCTTCAGGTTCAAAGTTTTGGCTCAAATACTGAAAATGCCGACGACGATCTCAAACGGTTAAAAGCGAAGCAGCTAGTCATTGGAATGATGGATCCCTTAGCACAGCCCCAAGCGGCACAGCAGGTTGCAGGTACAGGTGCTACCGCTATTGCCTTGGAAATGGTTCCTCGTATCAGTCGTGCTCAAAGTATGGATGTACTTTCTTCTATGGCAACCCTTGCTGGTTACAGATCAGTACTGCTTGGTGCCGAAGCTGCCCCGCGAATTTTACCTATGCTAATGACTGCGGCTGGAACCTTGCAGCCGGCAAGAGTACTTATCATGGGTGTCGGCGTTGCCGGCCTTCAGGCCTGTGCTACAGCCAAGCGTCTAGGTGCAGTGGTTGAAGCCTATGACGTCAGACCCGCTGCTCGCGAACAAATTATTTCAGTGGGCGCTACCCCAGTGGAGTTGGATTTGCCCACAGAGTCTTCTGAGGGTGCTGGAGGCTACGCCAAAAAGTAGAGCGAAGAGTTTCTTCGCATGCAAAGAGAGCAGATGACAGAAGTTGTTGCTCGCCAAGATATCATCATTACTACTGCCGCAATTCCTGGTGCTAAATCGCCAATTCTAGTGACAGAAGATATGCTTAAAGCCATGAAAACCGGTTCTGTGCTGGTTGATCTAGCGGCAGAGCGGGGCGGCAACTGTGAGTCAACGCAAATGGGTAAGACGGTTGTGGCTCATGGCGTAACAATTGTAGGCCCCGAAAACCTTGCGTCAGATGTGGCCTTTCATGCCAGTCAGATGTATGGAAATAACATTCAAACACTTCTAGAGTTAATTCTAGAAGAGGGTCAAATCAATCTAGATTTTGAAGATGAAATTGTTGCTGGCACAGTGATTGCTCACGGGGGTGAGGTGCCACATCCTTACATGCGCAAGCTATTAGATCTACCTTCCTTAGAAATTGAATCGCAAGGCAACTAAAGGACTCAGACATTGGATATTTTAATTTTACTATTGGCGCTTTTCGTATTATCGCTATTTTTAGGTGTGGAGCTGATTGTTAAGGTTCCGCCAACTTTACACACGCCATTGATGTCAGGCACTAATGCTGTTTCGGGTATCACGTTGGTGGGTGCGCTATTAGCTGCAGGCTCGGATACTTCGCCAATGCTGGTTAATGTTTTGGGTTTCTTAGCAGTGACCTTTGCGACCATCAATGTGGTCGGTGGTTATTTGGTCACCAACCGTATGCTCTCAATGTTTAAAAGGAAGTAACCCATGAGCCCAACTGTTGTGAATCTTATTTATTTAATTGCTGGGATACTATTCATTCTTGGCATCAAGGGCTTAACCAAGCCATCTACTGCCGTGCGTGGTAATCAGCTTTCCTCGCTGGGTATGCTTATTGCTATAGTCGTGACTCTGCTAAATGCTGAAGTGGTTAACTTCACCTATATTATTGCGGGTGGTGTATTTGGTGCCGCTGTAGGTGCATTTATGGCACTGCGTATTCAAATGACATCGATGCCGCAAATGGTTGCCTTACTCAATGGCTTCGGTGGCGGTGCTTCACTGACAATTGCTCTTGCCGAATATTTCTCGGTGCTCAATGTAGATGCTAATTCCTTTGCAGAATTACTAGTGCCCGTTGCTCTAAGTTCTGATGCCTTTGGTGCAGGCGGTGAGGGTCAGGTAACATTGATTTCCATTGGTCTGACCATTTTAATCGGTGCGGTTACACTTGTGGGTAGCTTAGTCGCCTTTGCCAAGCTTCAGGGATTAATCAAGAAAAATATCGGCTTACCCGGTGGACCGGCAGGTAACGCGCTGTTGCTACTAGGTGCGGTTATCGCTTTAGGTTGTCTAGTTATTAGCCCTAATCAGGCTGTAACGGTAATCACTTTGGTGGCTCTTGCCTTACTTTTAGGCTTGTTTTTGGTGCTTCCCATCGGTGGTGCCGATATGCCTGTGGTGATCGCTTTACTAAATTCCTATTCTGGATTGGCTGCAGCTCTTGCAGGATTTATTCTGGGTAATACGGTGCTTATTATCGCCGGTTCTCTTGTGGGTACCTCTGGCTTAATTCTTACCAAGATAATGTGTGTAGCCATGAATCGCTCATTGGGTAATGTGTTGTTTGGAAAAATGGCAGCAGCTGGTGAAAAGATTGATGCCGATGAAATTTATGCCGGCAAGGTCACCAGTGCTCAACCAGACGAAGTTGCTATGATGCTTGAAGTTGCCAAGCGTGTTGTCATCGTCCCCGGTTATGGTATGGCCATGGCCCAGGCACAGCATGCAGTGCGCGAATTAGCGGATTCTATGGAAAGTCGAGGCATTGAGGTGGAATATGGTATCCATCCAGTTGCTGGGCGTATGCCAGGTCATATGAATGTTCTTCTTGCAGAAGCAGAAGTGCCCTATGACAAGTTAGTAGAAATGGACCGAATTAACCCCACCTTTGAAGACACTGATGTGGTCATTGTGATTGGTGCTAACGATGTGACCAATCCAATGGCGCGCGAAGCTGAGGGTAGCCCCATTTATGGTATGCCAATTCTCAATGTGGATAAGGCGAGGAATGTGGTGGTTATTAAGCGCTCACTAAGCCCTGGGTTTGCTGGATTACCTAATCCATTGTTTGCTATGGATCACACGCTGATGGTGTATGGCGATGGTAAGAAAGCCGTTGTAGAAATGACAACGGCCTTAAATCAAAGCTAATTGTTTAGTCTTGGGGAGTCTCAACCAGAAATGGTTCAGGCTCCATAAAAGCAAGCTTAATAATTATGCAGTCACTCTCTGGCTTAACCGCCATCATAAGTACATTGATATTGTCATCAATACTTAATCCACTGGGTATATTAAATAGTACTTCGCCGCTGTCCGGATTGGTCAGGGTGCGCAGGGTTTTCAGTTCTTTGTCCTTGCGCACTTCGGTCTCAAACTTTTGCAGCAGTGCGCGAATCGAAACATCAAAATTGGGGAAGTTAAATTGGCCGCGAAACTCTTTGCGATCCAGTTCAAGTTTGATAGGAATAACTTCACCGGTTTTTTCTGATTTTAGTTGACCACCCTTAATGGCGTCACCCTGTTTAAGTTCCTTAAAGAGCTTTTTTGCTTCGGTGGAATTTTGTTTGATAAATCCAGCCGCTATAAGGTTAGCGCCAAGATTAAACAGGCGTCTAGGATCAATATTTAGGTTTTGTTCAGTGGTCATCTATCTCACTCCAAAGTGTCCTATGAGGGCTTGCTTTTAATCGATTAAATTATATTTATCGCTTAATATTTTGATAATTTCGGCCTTAGGCTTAGATGAAAGTGGCAAAGTTTGCCCAGTGATCTTTTCAGCTATGCTCACGTAGGTGTTAGACACTTCCATCATCATAGATTCAGGCAACTCATTGTCTTTGGCCAGTGCGTAGCGCTCATCCATACGATTTTTATCTAGTAAAATATCTGAATCTTCGAAGTGGTTTAACAGAAGCTGGCGGAATACCTCTTTAGAGTTTTCAACCACCGCGCCTTCTTGATATTGCTCACCATCCCAAATACGCGAAGAGTCTGGCGTACCAACCTCATCCATATAAATAAGTTTATCAGCACCCGAACGGTCCTTAACATAGCCAAACTCAAACTTAGTATCGACAAATATTTGATCTAACTTAGCTAGCTCATCACTGATAACATCAAAACCCTGTTGCAGTAATTCTTCATACACATTGATATCTTCAAGTGAATTAAATTTAAAGGCAGCATGATTGTTTTCAATATCAGATCGAGAAATATTCACATCATCTACTTCGGGAACACCCGGAATACCCTCAAGGATACCTTTGGTTGATGGTGTAATTAGTAATTCTGGAAGTTTCTGATCTTTCTCAAGGCCATCAGGTAGTTCGATACCACAGAAGTTACGCTCACCTTTGACATAAGAGCGCCACATAGAGCCTGTAATATATTGACGGCATATGGCCTCAATCATCACTGGCTTAGCTTTTTGAACAATCCATACCAGGGGGTGGGGGATATCAAGAATATGGCTATCCGCAAGATTATTCTCGCGGAACAACTTAAACCAATGATTAGAGATAGCATTAAGAGCCGCTCCCTTTCCAGGAACACCCTGCATATTACCTTCACCTTTCCAGATGCATTCAAAGGCAGAAATCCGATCGCTGATTACCATAATCGCCAGGGGTGAGTCAGGCGCTACGTCATAGTTGTTTTCTTCAATTAGTCTGCGGCTATCGGCTTCAGTCAGCCAATAAACAGAGCGGACCTTGCCACTATGTACAGGTAAATTAGTTCGGATTGGTAAATCATTGTTTACCGACAACACTTTGTCAGCGAGGCTCATAGTTTGTACCCAGATATAAAGTTAAAAAGAGAAGTTAAGATGATAAAAGAAGGCATTTTAGCAATACAAATCAAAGCACGCAAAACAATCTAAGCAGAATCAACCACAGTTGCGTATTATTAACACATTAAGCATATTTTAAAGGGTTGTAATGAAAACTATTTTAGTCACAGGCGGCAGTGGGTTTATTGGTCGCAACCTTTGCATGAGGCTTACTAGCCCTGTCGAGAAGGGTTCAGGTTATCAATTGATAGTGCTTAGTAGAAACCCCGAAAAGGCAGCAAAAGTATTACCCCAATCCGTAAAGGCTATTAGCGATTTATCGCAACTAAACCAACCTATTGATATTCTGATTAATCTTGCGGGCGAGCCAATAGCAGATCGACGCTGGAGTGATAAGCGCAAAGCCACCATCAGCCAAAGTCGCATTCAAACTACGCAAGCGCTCTATGAGTATTTTAAACAGGCCGATAAGCCGCCCTCGGTTGTTATCAGTGGTTCAGCTATCGGATATTACGGTGGCGGTATAGCCAACAATCAGCCGGTTACTGAAGAGGGTACAGTAGAGCCTAATTTCTCAAGTAAACTCTGTGCTGATTGGGAAAGCGCCGGACAGCAATTTGAGCAGTTAGGGGCTCGAGTATGCCTTTTGCGCACAGGGATTGTTTTAGGGCAGCAGGGCGCGCTCAGCAAGCTTCTACCGGCCTTTAAGTTTGGCCTAGGTGGTCCAATTGCTTCAGGTCAGCAATGGATGCCATGGGTTCATATAGAGGATATGGTCAAGATTATTATCTATGCGATGCAAAACGATATTACTGGCCCTATTAACTGCACAGCACCACAGCCAGTGACTAACCGAGAATTTGCCAAAACATTGGGCAAGGTATTAAAACGACCGGCTATAGCACCTATGCCAGCAGCCATTGTTAAACTGCTGTTTGGTCAGATGGGCGATGAATTAATGATTCATGGGCAATCGGTTATTCCACAAAAACTGCAACAGCAGGGTTTTCAATTTAACTATAGCGACCTGCACAGTGCCTTAGAACAAATACTCAAACCAAAAAAATAACCCAAATTAGTGCAGTTTTTGCACTATCAGTAAACTTTCAAATAGCTTTTCACAGCTGTTTAGATCCATAAATTTAGGCACAGGGTATTCGGGGTGAGCTTCTTTTAAGGTCTGTTTAGCCAGAGATGGGATATCCTTTGGTTCTAGTTCGCTTAGTCCTAGTGGAATCGCCATCTGTCCATTTAACGCTTCAATTGCTTCAATAAATGCCCGTGCTTTAGCGGCTGAAGAGGTTTTATTAACGCCTATTTGGCAATGTTCTGCTAATGTGGCTAATTTATCCTCCACAGAGCGGCCATACCAGCGCAACACCTTGGGAAGAATAATTGCATTAGCAAGGCCGTGGGCTGTGCCGTAATAGCCACCCAGACTATGGGCAATAGCATGCACATAACCAACAGAGGCGCGGGTAAAGGCCTCGCCGGCATAAAAAGACGCCAGTAGCATGTTCTCTCTATATTG
>Ga0102825_1000465_pt1 | contig 9475 bp, 2 predicted proteins | sample ColrivemetaGS579_FD_78461 | JGI IMG/M metagenome (GOLD analysis project Ga0102825, IMG submission 78461) | Estuarine microbial communities from the Columbia River estuary - High salinity metaG S.579 | ecosystem: Environmental > Aquatic > Marine > Intertidal zone > Estuary | place: USA: Columbia...
ACGACATTCAATCCACTACTCTTCTTCCCCCCATTTTCATTCCCTTTCTTCCGCTGTCTCTTGCGCGTGGTCTTGGCAACCTTCGATTCACTCCTCTTCTTCCCCCCATTTCCTTCCCCGTTCTTCCGCTGTCTCTTGAAAGGGTTATGTCCTTTTCGAAGTGCATTAACTTTCTTCAATTCACTCCTCTTCTTCCGCCCATTTTCTTCCCCGTTATGTACTTTTTGAGGTGCATTAATTTTTTTTTACGTGCATCGTGAATAAAAGCATATGCAAGACTATCGCTTGTGCTAGGTTTACCGTTGATGTAATCGTCGTCATCGTCATCCTCATCGTCTTCATCATCAGTAGTACTGCCTTCGTTGTTGTAATCGTCATCATCGTCATCCTCATCCTCTGACATATGACCTCTCTTTTTCCTTCTCTTGATGTCGTCTTTATATTCATCCATTGTGTGGGGCGGTTGCTGCTGTTGACAATTTGGACCTCTATTTGCGTCTATTGACAAATTTGACCTAAAATTGTGTAAGAGTGCATCTCCTCCAAAAATTCTGACCTGTTGAAGAACAGTGTGTGGTATGGTATGTAGTATGTATCTAGACGATAGGTAACCCATTCCAAATTTAGTAGAGTGAGCCTAACTAAATATTCAGTACACAATTTAGGAGTAACATTGTGTGTCAGCACAACTCAGGGCTAACATTGTGCGTCAACACACGGTAGATACCCAGTCCAAATTTGTTAGAGTGAGCCTAACTAAATATTCAGTACACAATTTAGGGGTGAAATTGTGTGTCAGCACAACTCAGGGGTAACATTGTGCGTCAACACACGGTAGCTACCCAGTCCAAATTTGTTAGAGTGAGCCTAACAAAATATTCAGTACACAATTTAGGGGTAACATTGTGTGTCAGCACAACTCAGGTGTAACATTGTGCGTCAACACACGGTAGATACCCAGCCCAAATTTGTTAGAGTGAGCCTAACAAAATATATTAAGTACACAACTTTGGGGTGCAAATTTGGTATGCACATAATAATTGCAAATTGCAGTCCATACTGCAGCGCAGGAGAAATCACAACGCTGCCAAAATCCACCAAACGTAATGACGTACACCCCAGCGGCAAAGACTGATAAACCCACTGACTGGAAAGCATTATGGATCAGTTTTGGAAATGGGGGTGCCGCCAGTAAAACAAACAACAGTCATGGGCATGATTTGTATTTCAACAAGTCAAGTCGGAGGGGGGAGTGTGGATTGAGTAACGATGGCATGTGCCTTCGATTTCCAATTTTTTGCATGGGATGCTGTGGTGAAGATGACTGGGTTATTGATGTTGCAGATATACCAGTCCCAGCAGTTATTGACAGGTTGTTCTTTGAAAAGGTAGCAAAACTGATTCAGTTTTCCCGCGATTGCAACCCTGAGTATTCCGTGGAGGCATTCGATTGGGATTGGGCTAGTTTTCATGAGAATATTCTTCTTCCAAATAGAAATCACATCCAATCGGTTATGCAACTGAGTGATAACATCACAGATCGAGTTGTGTACAATGTCCATGTCATGCTTAATGAATGGAATGGCGATGAGGGTTTTGAAAAATTCTTTTCGGTGGAAGACCTTGACTTCTAATGTGGACAGTAACAAATCAATCAAACATTTACAGCGAGGACTTGCTAATTGTAATGACAAATCGAATGTGTTTTTCCTCATCGTTCTGGTATTGATTGTACGATTCCACAACGCGTTCACCTAGGAGGACCCATGTGAAAACGTCTATCTCGCCCTGTGACTTGGATTCTAGAATAAATTTCTTCCACCTCTGCTCTAGACTTTCGCGACCCCTTTTATCAATGTGTGGCATTCCGCAAATATATCCAGCAACTGCGTATGGTCTGTATTGGGGATCAGCTGTTCCCATGGCTCCCCATCCCTTATTGTGTTCTTTAAGACGTCGTGAAATATTCTTCGTTTGCCCGACATAGGTCCTGCCACAATCCTTCACCGACACAAGAAAATACACAAAACCACTATTGTCGTCTGGTAAAGATATGTCACTTATCCTGTATGGGTAAACCTCTGAAATGTCTAACACATCGCCACTGGTGCTGGGTGCAGTTCTGCCAACGGACATTCTTTCCAAAAGCTGTTCAATATATCGAGTCCATTGAGTGCCAACTGTAATGAGATCCCACATTCTATTTAAAGCAAACTCCTTGTTTCCAACAATGATGGTGTCACGGGCCGTGTGGGTGCGACTGAGCATGACCACAATTTGGTCCTTCCCCCATGGACTGCATGAATTTGACATCTCAATTGCACATCTTCCATCGATGGTATTACCAGTCTGCTTATTTATAGTACCCGCTCCAACATGCCGCAGAGAATATTGTCTCCGATTTGAAATGACACCACGTGATGTGAGGTTCCTCTCCGGTGTGATGCCAACTTTAACTGGTTTCCAACCATTAGCTATCATATCGCCTTGGTCCATGTGACCATTCCTTGTATCAAAATGCGACACTCCCAACGGAGCTGCGAGTAATTCGATCTGAAGTTTTCCCCTAATTGTGTCCCGATTGGGAATATCACACATCACCAGCAACTGTGATTGCTTAAATCCCTTCCCATTAACCGTAGCCTCGAACTTGGCGCCGACGAACATAATCAACTTTTGAGGTTCCCTCAGTTTCCCATTGAGGTAACGTACTATGGGACTGTTCGACATGGCCTGTGACATCTCTGCTCGAGACCCAACGGGACCCTGGGAATCCACTGAATGGCAAATGCAGTACGGTGTACCCGAATTATCGAATTGACGCTGGCATGCATAAACATATTCTTCCGAGGCTTCCTGTGCGGGCTTACGTCTGGCATACATTCGTATGACATCCGGCGGTACATCATCCCAATTCTCCATGAATGTTAAACATGTGCTGCACAGAGACTTGAACTGGTATTCCAACTTGCCGTTTCCCTTCAGCAGAGAAGGACTCATACGAGATATATTCTGTATCTTGCAGAAGTCTGGATCACCATGCGCTCTGACGGATTCTGTCAAGGCGATGATGACAAATTCAGTCAGGACATGAGTAGACAGCAGAATTGGCAATCCATCAATTGGTCCGAACTGAGATGCGTCCATATTTGCAATAATCAACACCCCACCAAACGATGTGTTTGTGTCACGTATCTTGCGAAAAATTATGTCCAATGTTTTGAGAAGTTCAGCTGACAGTTGTCCAAACTCGTCGTACAACAGTATGTCCATGGTAAGTATTGCATGAAGGCTTAACGTATTGCACTTGTGGTGCAATTTCTCAATTGCCAGTTCTGCAATACGATATACATTACCCTTCTTCTTTGTCTGAATACAAAAAAACTTATGCATGTGTTCTCCCCCTATGGAATTTGCTCTAATACCCATAATGGCGGTAGGAAATACCCTAAGGCCTCTGGAAAGAGCATACAAGTGAAGCCATTTAGTAACGTAAGACTTTCCACCACCTGGAACACCGTGAACCAGAACGTTCTTTGTATACGTCGCGGCAACAGGGCCAAGCTGGAGAAGATATTTGTCAATGGTGCGTACGCCAATGGTGACTGCTTGGAGTTGTTCTGCATAGGAAATGTCACCTTGAGCCTCTGATTGGACATAGGATTCGACAGGTGGCACGTGCCATTCTCCCGGTTTAACCCTAGAGCACTCTGCAATAGAATCCATTGATGGCATTCCCTCTATCTCAGGTATTGTCAAGAAAATTGACCTAAGCTGTTCATGTGTACATGTTATCCAATAATTCTTGATTGCATCATCCTTTCTGCACATCAATTCGGTTAACAAGCAAGGTGGCATGTCAGTTACTGGAATGTCATTGGACAGCAGTACCCTGTCAAAAACATTTTTGGCAGACACAATATATTCGTCCAAGCGTCTGAGAGATATAGGTTGCCCGGGAAGGATATCTTTTATCACAAGAAGAATCAGTTGCCGGGAATATGCCCGTAGTGAATCTGTATCCGTCCTGTCACCAATAAGGTTTGCAGCTATAAGACTTTCACGCATTGAAGGTGCAGTCCTGAAATCCAACTCGGTTTCGAAATTTCCACAGACAAGCATCACATGAAGCAAAAACCCAACAGGCGATCGGGGAGTCACACTAGAATATACAGGAATTGGAAGTCCTTTGTCTCCATCTTCGTAAATGAATGCCGGATTTTGATTTACCATACCGTCAGTGGTCAATCGTAACACCAATTTAATGAGCTCTTGCGAGTGATGATGTAATAGAACTACTCCATCCATGGATTGAACATGCATCCTGACCTCTTGAAAAGCTCCTCGACGTAGCCTTACCTGACGGCCGAGACAATCCACCCATAAGCATCTGGCAATTTCTACGTGTAGGCATTCTATCACATCTGCCTTCAACATTGGCTCTTTATCCACATAGAACCAACGAAAGTATTTTCCAAGCGATCTAAAAACCTGTAAGAATTCAACAGGGCGCAAGCCAAATTGTGTCACCATATCATATGACACCGAAGAATCACTACCGTTATTTCGGTACAATAATGATTGACTCTCTGTCATGTTTCGTTCGGGAGGAAATTGTTTCTCCCTACGAACAGATGCACAGTTGGATTCTGTTGAATTAACATCGCTAATAATGAGTGCACCCCCGCGATTGAGACGAAATTTTGTCGACTTCCTTTGTTCGAAGGATAACGTTTGAATACGAACAAACATAAGGTCAGTCACAACGTCTGAGTGACCTAAAATTCTTCCCTGCATGTCGGGATAGGCAATGCCCCTTCCCGATGGGCGCTTCCTACTTTTTGACTTCTCCAATGCCTTTTCCTCATTAATTCGAGAACGGGTAATCTTTGTATTATGAAGAAATTTTTCGTCAACATTCATTCTGGCTCCCGAGTGAAAATTGGCACCAAGCGTGATCCTGTTGCCTTCGTCCTGTTTGACTATATACTTCACAACATATCTTGCCACACCATTGGTATTTCTTACAACTTGCAGGTTCTGCATTGATTCAGTCGCAGCAAACAACACACCATTTACAGGCGAAATGTTTTCCGTTGCGTTTGGGTTGCATGGTCCGAAATGACGTCTCGGACAGAACATTTTGTCGTTGAAGGATCCCTTTGGGTATCCGTCCTTTTGATAAGCCCCGCCCCTCCAATAATTGAGATCCTGTCCGTGTGTTTTAGGATTTGGATTGTATATGCCACATTCTTCCAGTATCTGTAAGCACTCTTTGGAGAATTCAAACTTCAACGGCCTAAACTCGTGTCTTGTTGGATCAACCCGATATCTTAACGGGTGCGGATGTCTGCATCTAAACTGGTCGGTGGGTTTCCCTTCATGTGCTACCCTCATCAAGCATCTTGGGGAACAAGTGTGAGGAAGAACTTGGGAGGCAGTCTTCAGCTTGTCCGTATAGTCCCATATGGACCTGAAGACACCTAAGTCAACATATTTCTGCAAATTATTCGTCTCGAATATCTCGGCAAGATTACACTTCTGCAAATTACATACGAATTCTAAAAATACTTCGTCTGACAAATCCTCCTTATCAAGCGCAACCAACCCATGTATGTGACAAAGGTTGCCAGAACAATCCTGGTATTCGTCCCTCCAGAAGGATTTCTTGACTCTACGAAACACAGACGTCTTGCTGAATGTCAAATATCTGAGGAATATTCTTCTTACTTCGTACCAAACCCGCCCAAGTATCGCACCATATGCGAGCTCATACGATCTCTTTATCTCCTCCCTTTCCCTCAGACTCATTCGCAAGTATCCAGGAATGAACCGAATCCACTCCATACTTTCTTTAAACATGTGCAGGTGCTTCACGCCAGGATGAAGCTTTTGGTTACATGTAAATGTTAAGAAGACGTCAAATTCGACATGCGGCATAGCTGCAGCTAAATCAAGTGCCGCTTGATGACTGTCAACGCTCTCCGATAAATCACTCTGCTCCTTATCGCGTAAGCTCATTCCGTGAGGACTCACAACATCAACCTTGAAACCATGACGTTCGACAAGCCTAGAGTCGGAGTTGCTCATGGCACCATTGGTTAAAACATCATACACATACGCCAACAGAGCGGGGCAAGTACTCGTTGACGAACTGGAACTAGTCGCGAGAGCACGTCCACGTTCCAACTGAGAAGAAAATCCAAATGGATGCGTGTCGCGAGAATAACAGCAGATTGGTACATCACCCAAAATGGCACAAGAATCGTGTTTCGCTTCCGCATAAAAATGGCTGGGAAAAAGTGTAGACATGGGATATAACAGGGGGTGGGATGTCCCACATTGCTGAGAAACAATCCTTTGAATGAAATTCTGCTCCGAATTTGTTCCCATTATACGATGATTGTATCTATTACACAGATTTCCGACTTGATTCATGATGACATGACTCGGGACCCCACAGAGCTCTGCTTTCCGACGGTATATCTGGTACGCAAAATCACCTGCATCTGTTGTTGGTAGACATACTGCCATGTCATTCTCGTCCGCATCTGAGCCTCCCTCCTCATGCATCGCGTACAAACCCCTGTCTGTGGGATCATATCGAGAGCCTGTTAAATAATCTCCAAGAAGATATCCATCAACTTCCATATCAGTGGGTTTGTTACCTCGCATTCTCCGCCTGATACATTCATGTATGCCATAACAGAAATCTCCGTCAACATCTCCGTCATCATCATCCTGTTCATGTCCATTCACATAATCTTCCAACCTGTTACCGTAATCCTCCATGTGAGTCCTCCCCAAAATATCTCCTCTATCTATATCATCATCCCTATAATTTTCGTCTGCATCATCGGACCCTTCACCGAAGTAATGCTCACCAGAATCGTCGGTAGAAACATTGTCGTCCTCACCTAGTCCATCATCATGCCGTCGATCATCATCAAATCCGTCATCAGATTCAGTATCCGAATTGTCATTACCAACTGAGCCTGAGGCCTCTCCCAGCGGCGGATTGATTGTGGTGACGCTGGAAATTGAAAACCCTTCGAAGCACTTTCTGCATATACGAGTTGTGCACGCATTATTGCTGCATATAAGCCTCTCTTCCCCCGCACATTTCGATTGCATGCACTTCCTCTTATCCTTCCGATATGTCCCCGATATTATGAGTGGAAAACCAGTGCAGCTGCACCGAACGTGCGTCTGACCTCCTATGGATGAAAAAAAATCAAGCTTGTATTGGTCCATCTGCGGCCTGTCAATCTTCACATAAATAATAACGGTGGCAACCTGGGGACAAGCCATATTATAGCCAACGCCATCGGCATGTGTCATAATCTCACATGATTTATTGTTTCTCTCCTGAGTCCAGTACTTCCCAAAACCATTCCCGTGGCGAGCCCAACGCACACCTTCGAACTGTCCTGATTTAGAATCCATGTTTGCGTAAGTTCCAATAACAACCCTAGCTTCAAAAGTTGATCCATAACCGTCATGCCACCGTCCGTCATTGTCCCTGACCTTTTCAATGGTACTGGACACAGTGTCCTCATCGGTATCAACAACAATAATTATATCTTTCTCTTTCAACATGTCCGCGGTGGCTTCGTCAAGATTGGGCACGATACATATCGAGGGATGATCATCTGATTTGAATAATTCCTCCCAGTAACAGATGTTGAACTTGAAAAAATCAGCGGCACCGTCGAACCGTGTCGTAATGTGACTATCTACCAACGCTGTAGGCATTCTTTTCTTGACATACTTGAGCATTGACTCAACGGTTCTACTGTTATTGACAGAAAATGGGGTCCCCCGTGGACATTTCATGTCTGCATACCGTGCATACTTTCCACACACATGGGTGAGAGCATGACCTTCCCAGCCGTCGTTTTTGAAACCATTCTTCTTCTTGCTTATCGCCTCGTACAAGTCCTTGCAGCCCACAATGGCTCCAATAAGGGCCCACAACATCATTGACGGTTCCTCTTGTTTGAGGCATTTGTATTTTCCCACGGGGGCAAGAGGATAACCATATCCAGAACTGTCTTCCGCTTGGACATAACTAATTGTTGGCAACCACGAACATTCAAAGGTTGTGTTAATATTACCAATAGTCACATCGGCCTTCATGTCCCTCGAACTGTGCAACTGAAGGAGCATTGCATCCCTGATGGGGACATATGTTGAATGTTCCGTATACTTTGACACGCTTCCTTCAGGGTAGTCCCTCCTTGCTGTATCCCGTAAATTCATGGCGAATTCCTCACTGACAACACCATCCCTGACAAATCTTGACAGTAATGCATTGATATCCTTCCTGTTGGATAATGACAGTGCCTCACTGTTCAACAACATTCTTGACATTCTGCTGAAATTTGGCTCAGTTCTGATGGTGAACGAATCTGCACCTGCGTAAGACACATTTTGGATGCACATTCCTAAATTTGTATTGTTCTTTCCAATCTTCATCGGTTGGAACGTTCTCGGCTGAATCTGACACGGACATAGCTGATCGGGCTGCAGCGGACTCAAAATATTGTGCGGTTTCCGTGGTGGATGAACATAGAGACGCTTCATACATGAGTGCTTCTCGTGATGCCGGCATACCATCACCATGAGCCCCTCATTTTCTTTCAATATAACGCATGGCCTGACTGGCCATTTAGGATTCAACAGCACATGGTCATAATCTCCGTCCTCCCTTATGTAATCCTTACGAGACGATTCTACCAATTGCAACTTTTCGTACCATTTGCTACGTGGAAATTTTAATACTACCTTTCGCAAATGATGCTGTATGATAAGACCCAAATTGAAGTGCTTCGCTTGAAAGCAAAACTCCGTGCAGCCCCATGGGCACAACACATCCGGTATGAGGGACGGCTTTGCACTGTTTAGTTCCGCGATCATTGACTTCAGGTCATAACAATCGATATTGGCTCGATGTTTATCGACATCTACAGTACGATCGACAAAATAGGGTTCCGGAACTTGGAGGTCACATCCGGCGTATATGCATGCGCCATTTTTCTTGATAGTGCCGATTGCATCCACCCAATAAGGCCTTATCGAAGCGCATATCATACTCCACCGTTTCTTGGGATGTTCCCTCCGATTATGGGGGCTGCTCAGGAGATCCCACATAAATGATGGCCATGTATTCTTCCAGTCGAGCATTTTATCCTTCTGACAAGCTGTCATGACCGCGTAATTATCCGGCTTCTTCAGGAACCGAACGCATTCTTGACAAAGTGAGTACTCCATCTCCGGAGTGTACCTGTTCTTTGGCTTCACCTTGGCGAGTGTGTTTGTTCGAATCTCGGTATTCAAAACAACCTTGAATTCCAGGGCGTACCTGGGATCGGAGCTGAAATTCTTTCGACGACAGTTGTCACAGCAATCGCCATCAACTTCCGCTCTTCCTCCGCGCAGTGATTCTGCCCCGTGTTCTCGCAGGTACTTTGAT
>Ga0102825_1000516_pt1 | contig 9117 bp, 2 predicted proteins | sample ColrivemetaGS579_FD_78461 | JGI IMG/M metagenome (GOLD analysis project Ga0102825, IMG submission 78461) | Estuarine microbial communities from the Columbia River estuary - High salinity metaG S.579 | ecosystem: Environmental > Aquatic > Marine > Intertidal zone > Estuary | place: USA: Columbia...
GATTGGTAAGTGCACATGCCATATTGCCATATTGCTCCGTTTCAATGATACTCCATAGATAACACATTCATATACTAACTAACTCAAAGATTATACTGATTAGGTATCCCGTGCTTAGGGTTTTTTGACGTCTCCAGTAAGGAAGATGAAATTCTATCTTCAAACAATGAAATATGATATTTCATTGACTTTGCAGAACGTCGTCGTAAGGTATTCTAATCCATGATATCGCAAGGCGAGTATTCATGGGAGAAATCATAGACTGATGTTGATCAACTCAAGGGTCCACTGGGGCAAAGTCCATGGATCGAAATTCCAATCCTGTCCATCGACGAAGTGCCGAGTCGTATGTGAAAATATTAGGCACGTCACTGGCTGTCGCCACTCGGGCCGTTTTAATGATTCTGTACCATTGTTGTTGTTGGTAAACCGATTTTGATAAAAGAAATCGGACAGGGTGAGCAAAATAGGGTGCATAATGTCGTGATAACTTATCTCGGCCGCGAGCGTGTTCTTCTGTAATGGCCGATCGGAGGAGGCACGAATGAGAGCCTGTGGGATCTTTTTCTGCAGCAAAGATTTCTTGATTACGATCGTGCCAGACGGAGCTCAGTAGTTTCCATAATTGTTTAATAAGGTTTGACGCCCATCGTGCTCCTGATTTTCGGGATCCGATGGTAGAATAATAATCTGTTTGCCAATTGACGATGTGTGTGGATATAAATCCCATGAGTAACATAGACCATCCTATGTCGACCTGTTGATAATATAGTAAAGTGATCTTAGGGTTATCAAACGATTTGACCACAGTTCGTGTTCCACTCGTCCACAGATCGATTCCAGTGAGTAACATGTTCTGTAGTTCCGGTTCAGTATGTTGCGTAGTTAACCACGATTGGAGGAGTACGAGGCCCTCGTTCCATATAGGCTGTGCACGGGAGCATCGAGCAATATGATTGGATGTTTCCACTGTCATCTCACATCGTGAGCATCGGGATGACGGTACTTTTCCCCATCTAAATTGAACTAGAGCAGTTGGCATCTGGTTGCAGGTCCATTTCGCAATCATGTGATTGATAAAGGTGGATGATTCTTTTTTTGCTATGCGTAGTGCATTCCAATGAACATACTTGTCTACACCTTCAGCCAATTTTCCATTAGATGTAAGGTATTGGAGGAAGGCTTTGGTCGTGATGTGGTAATACAGAGATGATTTCATTCGGGAAGAAACTCTGGAGCCGGAACAGGTCACAACAGGAAAACCGTTTTCAAGGATACTTGGAGGATACGCGTGGTGAATCATGTTCTTGGCGAGGACGTCAACTTTTGAATTCAGGCGGGCCATTGGTGTGAGATTTTCCATTGATTCATTATTATCTTGGTGCGCGTAGACATGAACTAAAGTTTTTGTGGACTTGGTATCAGCTTCGATCTGTGAAAGTTGGCTCTGTAGGTCGAAATGTTTGTGCGCCGGTTTAATCATAGTCAATGGGGTGCCGCATCTTTCTAATGCACTGAGATTATCACAGCCGACCAATACGTGAGGTGTTGTCTCCGTTGCATTCTCTAATCCCTGAATAGCTAAGCTCGAGCCAAGTATACCTCCCAGTTCTGTTCGATATGAACACATGTCATTGTGGAGACCTGGGACCTGTCCCCCGCCTTCGATGAATTCTTTTCCGCACCTGGATTCGATCCTCCATGCTGCTGCTCCTTTTCCATTGTGTGGATAATATGATCCGTCACTACAGACTCTCGCCTGTCCCGTTTTAAAGTCCTGTAGAAGTTTTGACAATTTTCTTGATCGTGCAATGTGGCTAAGTATCCAGTGACGGTGAGATGGGATAGTGCGGCGAGTGAGAATTTTTTCGATGGGAAGGGCGAGTGGTGCGTGTAAGTCGACTGGCGAACAATCAAATCCATTGCTAATACATAGACGTTCTTCATCACTGGTCTTTATGTCAACTCGGCAGATAGCCGTGGTATCTGGACAGGGGCACTGTACTTTGGTATTTTGTTGGAATCGATGTTGGTGCCTCTGAATTCTACCTGGGTGTCGAAGAAATTTAAACCACGTGCCGTTAGAGTTTTGGAAGAGGTGCGAGTAGGATGGTGTGGCAAACCATGTCCATTCCGAAAGGAAGGCTGGAAGAGGCAAGAGCCATTTACCAAGGGTGGTTTTCGAATGATACCCAGTGGATGTGCAAATACACTTCAAGGCCGCTCTCCATATTGGCCAGTCATTTTTGTTCGTGTGGCAACGGGTGGGCCATAGTAGTGAATTCGATACAGTGAGCGGCGTTGTTGTAGATGTATTCCATGCTCCGTGTTGTAGAACAGTACCGGTAGCATCGACGATATCACTCAACCAGTATACATGTAAGGCCATCCTACATCGGTTAATAGCTTTGATATGGGATAAGGAAAAAGTCTGAGATTCTAAGATAAGTTGCATAACCGACCGATCATTGAGTCGTTGGGGCGGAAGTTGCGAACCGATGTTGGTAATAATGATATCATTTTGGGCAGCGTATCTCAAGCATTCACTAACCCATCCAAATGTCATCCACCGGTATTCCTTAAACTGATGGTTGGAAAACGGTCTATAATCCAGGCCTGCCTCTAATCGTAAAGCATCAACAAGGGATAAGAGGATATAGTAGGTCGGGCTCTTTAGCCTAATGTGCTCTACCATAGCTTCAAGCCGTGCACATCCCTGCATATGGTACAGTGAGGGAAATGACGTTCCACCAACTGACAAAGGTGCTTCTCTCATTGCACAGGGTAAAGATTTAGGTAGTCCGGTTCGTGGTAAGCCGTATTTAACGATTGGGGACATGATATACTTGCATTCGTGTTCTTGCAGGGTAAGAGTAGGGAGTGGGTACTTGAGGGAGGAGCGTAATGAGATTTGTATACTAACCCGTGCTTCTTCTTTTGTGATGAACCGGGTCCGGACTTTGTCTGCCCATTCGTTTGTTTTTGTTCTCATCGCTTGAATCTGAGCTCGATTATTCCCATCTGGACACATCCAAATTCCTAACATTTCCATGGATTCTGTGGCTAAAAGGCGTTGTAGTGATACTACTTCTCCTGACTTTGTGGTAGCAGTAAGGTCTGACCCTATCATCGGATCAATGCATTTAAATTTTCCGTTTCTCCAGACGTAGTCAATTAAGTACCATTTGCTCTTGTCTGGAGCAAGGCATCCGCCAGTTTCTTGTATCATATCTTCCCAGAATTTCATCGATTTCACCATAAGGTCGTACGCTAGTTCCACAGTGTCTCCTGATTGGATTAAGTCACTGTCATCAACGAAAGCTAAGGCTGCAAGTTTGTATGCCTCATGTGTAATGGCATTAATGAAAGTGATCCCATATCCTGCATCCCGAAGTGCTGCCAGAATAACCGAGCTTAAGATTGACCACCCCGGTGGTCCTACTCCACTGCCTTGGTTAAAACCTTGTGGTGGAAGAATGTATCCGTCGTCTATGCAGTCACCTCCATATGTGTCATCCGAATCTCCAAACGCAGTTCGTACTCTGTGGACCATTCTCTGGATGGAGTCAAACATGGAAACTATTACTGTGATTGGAATGCCAAGTCGTTGAAACGCAAGGGATACGGCCGAATGAACCACACGGTCATAGCAACTTTTGAGATCGCTCATAGCCAAGCTGTAAGGAATTCGCTTTGTAAGTTGAGTATCAAAAATTAGTCGTCGATTAAGTGCATGTGCTGCCGCAGTCCGACCAGGCCGGCTGTATTGCTCTCGTGCTAATTGTCCTGTATCGATCGCTCTGTGCATTGCCAGTCTTCCTATGACTGAATTCATATGATTAAATTCTGCATCCATGAGAACAATCGTCCGTAAGAGGGATATATCAAATGAATTAGCTTTTTTGAGTATCATGCAATCAGTCCCTTGTCGGTGGTGCATAGGGGAGTATCCTGTTATCATTGGCAGCTCCATCTTAATCCAAAGGAGGCATGCGAGCAATTCATCTCTCGTGGCTGCCTGATAATGGCCGAAATGGCTGCCCATAGAAGAGGTTTGTTCATTCTTAATTTTCCACGATTGTATAAAGTCTTCGAGTGAGAGGGATGGTAGTGGACCTGTTGGTGTGTCGGGCCTCTTCATTAATCGTAAGAAGTCGATAGTATTTGCACTAGATCCTTCAAACGCTTCCAAGTTACCATCTAGTACTTCTGCCACTGCGGGACCGTCACCCAGCTTTCCAATAAGCTCGAGTACATTGTCCTGTAGGAGCGGACACGAGTCTTCTGTTTGGTGATATTTTATTAAATTCTCAGTGATAATAGCTTTTTCTAGTTCTTTCCTTTCTGTTATTTCTTTTGTTTTTCCTCGGTGTTGTATGGTGACAAAGGTTGTGCTTCCTGTTGTTCCTTTACCAGTGATATATCGCACTCTTCTATGTAGTCTCCGGCTATCTTCATTTCTGTTCAGGTTTCTTAAATGTTGCTCCCTTGTGGTATTACCCTCTGTTGCCATATGATTCGCCAGCCTCGTACGATATTCGTAACTATGAGCCCTTGCGTTTGATTTGACGTCTCGCCGTTGAGAATGAGCGTCATTCAGTTTATTCCTTATTATAGCAGGCGATCGTGTAGTCTGGAATCCATATGTCTCTCTGAGCTTCAAGAGTTTCCGAAAGTCAACGTATTTGCCATCTATCATGTCCTGCATTAATTTCCAATACCGAACTGTATCATAGACTGTCTTATACCGGGGTGACCATTGCACTCCTCCCATACATATCCGACGGCATTTTTGTTCCGCTAGTTCTTGCCCTTTTCTAATAGCAGAATCGACTTGTTCGTATTCTCTGGCCCAATTTGTATGCACTTTTATACCTGCTTCTTGTCGTAACTTAGCAATGCGTCGAAACAAATCGTGGCGATGGCAGTACCGTTTTAAGTGTCGATTGTATCGTTTCACAACAACTGGGTTTGTTACTGTGAGGCGCCGTCCAATCTTGGGTTGAATGATATGTTTCCTGAATCCAAAAATAGACAATCTTGGGAGTTCTACCCAAATGGCTCGGTGATCTCCTGGGAGTTTTCCAAATGCAAGATATCCGCTTTTAGACGCAATGAGGCTGGGTGAAATGTACATCCCGTCGATAGGTCCATTGCTGGATCTTTGATATGTAGGAGGTAAATTCGGTCCATGGTCCTTGTAGTGAGGATCTACTAATCCTTTATCTTGAAACCACTTCCTCGTGCTCGTGTCTTCACTATTCCAATCGCCCATTATAACGAGTTGTTCACCATTTTGTAACCAGCCATCAATGTTCGAAGAGAGATCATCCCAGAAAACCTTCCGTGGACAATCATCCGGATGCTCATCAAGGGACAGGGCCAACAATTGTTGCGCATACGCACCAGACGTATTAGTACTTTTGCATGGGCAGTACGCGGTTACAAATCTAGTAGCTCTATTATCCTTGCCCGTTAAAGTTATCCAGCTCCAACGGCCATACCCTTTTTCGTCGGATCCCGGTTGAAGCGGTCTTGATGCCATTTCATCGATAAGCATTGTGGTTGTCCCTCCTACTTGGAAGTACCGTCCTGTTTTTGGCGCAACCTTATCATTATGGCTAACGCTAATACGACGGCTTTGAAACCACGAGGCTGTTCTATTCCACAGGTTGTTTTCGATCGGTAGGGTTCGCCAGTCTGTGTTTGTTTCTGCCATTCCGACAACATCGATCTCGTGCTTAATTAAGAACTTCTTTAATCTTGTAAGTTTTTCTGGTTCCTTGTCCTTAAAAAGATCTCCTAATCCTCCAATATTCTGAAACAATATTCTAATGGAGTTACAATCTTTTTTTCTGATATGGTGTCCGAAGACACCACTTTCCTTCCTTTGTTGCAGTATTTTCATTTTTGATTCATTTACTGCTCCATTGGAGCGATGATTTCCACCTTCAACAACTGTGGATGCACATTTTCGCCGGTAACCCTTCTGACATCGCCCAGAAGAGCTTGGGTATGGACTATTCATCTCCCGCGCTTTCACCCGCGCCAGGGCCTACTTTCGTAGTTTGTAATTCCATGAGGGATTCGATCATTTTCTTCATCTTTTCCTGTTCATCCTTCATTGCTTTCAACTCTTTTTGATGATTTTTTTCCTTTGCTTCAATGACAGCATTGTAGCGAGTTGTTAGTTCGATATGTTGCCTATTGAGTTTCGATTCTCTTGTGTTGCCAGTGAGTGTCGACGCAACCGATTCTTCTTGTTGCTCGACTGAAATAGGAGGGGCGTTCGGGACTTTTGGTGTCCATGCTTGGGCACCTTCTTTTCCGTTTGGTGATAATCTTTTAATAATCCGTTCCCCAGGTGATACAAACGTAGCCGTTTCGTCGTCTTCGTTCATTGCCCTCTGAAAATTCTTAAGTGCTTTGGCTGTCATTGGTGCTTCGTCCGTTCCTGGTAGATGGACTTTCATGTGCTGTTTGTCGGAATCTCTTGCTTCCAAGGCTTCTTTCAATCCAGGCATATCTTCAAACCCATCATCCACTGCTTCTTTGTTTTGGATTTCACCGTATTCTTGAAAGATTCTCTTTACCGGGTCCCATGTACCATCTAATGCGGTGGAAACCGTATCTTCGGTAAAAAATTGATTGGGATCTAATCGAAGTTCATCTCGTACTATAATAGGGAGGGCGTTAATAACATGTCGGCCTTCCTCTGCGAATGGTTTAAGCATAATAAAGTGCACCTGGTGGCTTCTCTCTCCTCTGCTCACTGCTTGGAAGAGATCTCTGGTTTTACCTGTTGTGTCTGGTAATGTTTGAAGTGTGGCGATGAATTGACGTAGGGTGCCTGGTTCCCCGTTTAAGTCGAATTCATAATCGAGTTGTGCTGTTAGAAATCCCATATGTGCATCAAGAACAAAGAGTTTCTGGGTGGTTGCAATCTGTTGTTCAGTAACGCTTTCCTCAAACCGTGCATTTCTTGGGAGGAGGTTTCCTGATTCGTTACGAATTGCGATAAATGCACATTTATATCCCAGTGACGGTCCTCCGTCAGCCTTATTTTTATTTTTTGTTGGCCACTCTGCTCTGCAATATTTCATCGTTTTCTTTAAGTCTTTCTTCTCGCACTCGACATATTGGGCTTGTTTGTATCTTGCAATTTCCCTAGGTTCTTTCGATGCACCTGTACCATATTTGATCTCTTTTGGTAGAAAACCAATTCGCATGCCACTGTTTAACATATGGAAGTCAGTCAAATCCTTCGTCGCCGTCATTGTCCAATGCGATCTTAAGAGGAAACCTATAAGGACCGGTTCATTACACTTCGACGGTGCCATCCTGATGAACTGTTTTGGTCTATCTCCCCATTCACCAGTATTCAATTCTTGGAGTAATGTTTTAAAATCCACTGATGGTAGGACCGATAGGTTGAGGCGGATGTATTGGGTGCTGGCTTTATCTTTCGTGTGTGACCTTACATTAAGAACGTACATTTCGAGTTGTTTTCCCGGATATTTGCCTTTTCCGAAGGCCGTGAGGAGATCTTTATTTGGTTGTGTTTCTGTAAATTTTGCTACCTTCACTGCATTTTTATCCCCTCCTTCAATAGTTGATACAACCTTTAGGAATTTATTGAGGCATGTAGTTACTTCTTCATAATTATTCCGATTAGCAGGTACCCATATTCCCAATTGGACTTTATGAAGTGTTCTATGCGATGACCCGACTTCCCCAGTACTTTGTGAATTATTACTATGTAGCCTCAACTCGTCGGCTTCTCTGCACTTTGTTAAGAGTAGGAATGAATTAGGTTTCTCCTTCAATAACGCCGTCTTGAATGGAGGTGTGATCGTGTTCATTTTGTCTTTTTTATTGGGTGTGAATGGTTGAATTTTTTTATTCGTAAGGTCCTCTTGTTCCATGCTAGTGTCATCTTTTGTGTTGTCTATCTCGTCGGAATCTTCTGAGTCTGACTCGATCACAATCACCTCCTTACTTGTTGGTTGTTCCTTCATGATGTGGTCCTCTTCTGTATTATTCTCGTCGCTTTCCACTTCCTTATCGCTCTCTGATTCGTCATTACTTTCGCTATCTTCATTATCGCTCTCTGATTCGCTGGGAGCATAACACCAATTTTTATCTTCATCGGTGTCCTCAAGTAATTCCCATGAGTCATCCTCCTCACATTCTGAGTCTGGTAATTTACCTTCAGCTTTGAAATCGTACCACATTTTCTTGTGGTTTTCTGCTGTCCACTGGAGAAGGTATTCGAAAATTCGTGGATCGTGCCATCCCGAAAGAATACTTTTGGTCATTTTTTTAATCTTTTTGATTTTATGGATTCTTAGCTTTGGGTCGGAAGGGACAATATGCCACTTGTTCGATTTCAGTTTTAGGTATCCTTGTTCAGATTCTGTCATCGTTTTCACATACCGAAAGGTCACTTTCATTCCATCTTCTTTCCAATGTTTTGGTCTGTTGATGTGTTGTTTACAGTCGAATAATGATGAGGGATGTGCTAAAAATGGAAGTCCTGTGTGTCTTTTGACTTTTGCGGTGGGGGCCTGTGGGTCTGCTTCTTGAATGTCGTTCATTTTTCTTCTTGTTTTGGATGATCCTTTGTGTGGCGATTTTAGATCTTCTGGTCTTTCTGTTTTTATGACTGGCTTCGCCATTATGGGTGACCCCTTTTTGCTTTACTGCCTTTACCTTGATTCGTACGTCGATGTGAATAAACTTGTTTGAATAATTGTGTGTTGTAGGTTGATGCTTCGGTGCCAGTTCAGTTGTTCTATATCGAAAGGGAGATACTGTAGATGTCGTCGGTTGGTGGATTTGACCAATGGCTGTACCGTATTGTACTACCAAGCTAACGGAGTTTTGATGTCAAGTTTCTTTTTATTATTACTTGATCAGTTTCTTCTGTATCAATTTGATTTTTCTTTCTTTGATAATAACTAGGGTATTGCGGAGATTGCAATATGTTTGGTTTTGATATTTAATGTTGTGTAGTTGAATTAAGGTTTGTATGTGGCGTTGAGGGTTTCTAGGGGATAATTTTCGGTTCGCGGAAATTATAAGAGCCTTTTATAGCTATTGACTATATGATATGAC
>Ga0102825_1000518_pt1 | contig 9088 bp, 8 predicted proteins | sample ColrivemetaGS579_FD_78461 | JGI IMG/M metagenome (GOLD analysis project Ga0102825, IMG submission 78461) | Estuarine microbial communities from the Columbia River estuary - High salinity metaG S.579 | ecosystem: Environmental > Aquatic > Marine > Intertidal zone > Estuary | place: USA: Columbia...
CTCGTGCGTCTGCCGCAGCCGTCACTGTGCCATTACCAATATGGAGTTCGCCTGATAGGTATAGGTTTTTATAACGAAACGACGAACTGCCAATATCCAAGTTATTATCTGTGATCGTTGAACCACGCATCGGCAAATAACCAGAGCCACCGAAATCAATACCTGATTCGTCAGTGTGGATTTGTAGGTTGCCACCAGAGCTTCTACAAGCAATAGCACCTACGACTGCGCTGTCCTTCCGTATTTCAAGAACACTACCGTCACTTGAAAGTCTATTTAAACTAAGAGGGTTGCCGCTCCTAGTAAGAAAAGCTTCTCCAGTTGACCTAATAACAGCTCCTGTGTCTGTGATGTTGTTAGCAGTTTTACCCACCAGTAGGTTCCCACTGGCATCAATGCGCATACGTTCTGTGACTGTAGTTCCTGTAGGTTCGCCTGTGCTTACAACAAATACCTGTGCATCAACATAGGCAGTTCTAACATTTGAGTTAGTGGTTCCTTGATAAGCCGTTAATCTGACACCTGCACCTGAATCTTGTGTTACCTTAAAGCCGCCTACTGAGCCTGTATCAACAACAAGCCCATCCGCCGTGACCGTACCCGTGACATCAATGCCTGTGGCTGTGGTGGCTAGTTTGGCAGAGCCATCATAGTATGCCTGAAGAGCGTTGTTTTTCTGCCCTCGCAACATTATTTTACCTTCGTCACTTTCCATAAGAACATAAGATGCGCCTTGCAGTTTTAAGTTTCCTGCTCCTGCATCTTTTACATAACTATTGCTACCATCATGATAAATTTGTAGGTCACTACCAGCACCGAAGATGGCTTTTTCACTGTCTGCAAAAGTCAATGAACCCGGAAGCGTAAGATCCCCAGACAACTTAGCAGACGTAATAGTCCCATCAACAGGCACGTTAACATCTGTTTGAGTCATTGTCATTACTTTTACAGCACTGCCAGTTGGAGGAGCCGTAGAGAACGTTAAAGTAGTTCCAGAGATACTATAGTTAGACTTGCTCTGATATACACCATCAACAAATACTTGAGTGTTGTTTTCATTTACAGGGTTTATAGACAACGTAAGCGTAGTATCACTGCCATCACCTGTCATACTGTCAATGTTTAAGTTAGATCCAGATACACCAGCAGCTACGCTATAGACTACTAGCTTACGTCCATTAACGGGCGCAGCACTTAATGTAAGTGTAGTTGTTCCTGAAGAAGTAGCAATGCTATAAGCACCCTGTTCTTGGAATACACCGTCAATAAAAACAATTAAGTTGTTTTCTGATTCTGTAGACTGACTTAAAGCAAAAGCAGTAGTGGAGCCGTTACAAGTAAATACATCGTGAGTAAAGGTGTTAGTGCCTCCACCGCCAATAGCGCCCCAAGCATCTGTATAGCCTTCAAACTGTGAAAGACTAGCGTTATATCTAAAGTAACCTGCTGCAGGACTTCCCGGTCTTTGAGCCGTAGTACCTACAGGAATATGTACAGCGTCTGTGTTGGCCCCTAAGTCTAAAGACACATCAGGAGAAGCCTGATTAATACCAACCCTGTTGGCGCTTACATCAGCAAATAATACACCGCTATCTACATTAACGTCTCCAGAGAATGTAGCAGTTGTAAAAGTTGTAGGAGTAATGTTTGCAGTACCGTCAAAGCTCACACCACCAATAGTTCTAGCAGTCTCTAAAGCTGTAGAAGTTGCTGCGTTGCCTGTAGTGTCTTGGTTAAGAGTACCGACTGTAAAGTCTAGGGTGTTGTCTGAGTCGTCGTAAGCTACTGTAATACCGCTTTCAGTATTAGAAGTAACCATAGCTCCTACAGTATCAGAAATAGTTTCTGCTAAAGTAATACCAGCTATTGTAATTGCATCAGCTTCTAACGTACCGTCAACGTCTACATCGCCTGAAATATCTAAAGATCCAGCGTCTAACTCGCCACTAATAGTAATGTTACGACCACCGCTAATGTCTTTGTTTGCATCAGTAATAATAGCTTTACTAGCGATTACCGTGCCATTAGTGATACCGTCTATTAGGTTTATATCTGCTGCAGTAGCTGTAACACCGTCTAAGATGTTAAGTTCTGCAGTCGTAGAAGTTACACCGTCAAGAAGGTTAAGCTCTGTAGCAGTTGAGGTCACACCATCTAAGATGTTTATTTCAGCTGCTGTGGCTGTAACGCCGTCTAGGATATTAAGTTCTGCTGTAGTGCTTGTTACGCCATCAAGGAGGTTTATCTCTGCTGCTGTGCTTGTCACACCGTCAAGGATGTTAAGCTCTGCTGCTGTACTAGTTACACCATCTAAGATGTTTATCTCAGCGGCTGTGCTTGTAACGCCATCCATAATGTTGAGTTCAGCAGTTGTAGCTGTAACCCCGTCCATAATATTTAATTCTTCGGCAGTAGCTGAAATTGCAGTACCGTTAAAATTAATAGCATCTACATAGGCTGTACCGTCTACGTACAAGTCTCTCCACTCCTGTGAAGAGCTTCCTAGATCAAAAGTAGCATCAGTATTAGGAATAATACTTGAGTTTACATCTGCACCAAACACAACATTGTCTGAAGCTGCATCACCTAAAGTAAGTGTACCACCGTTAAAAGTAGTCGTACCTGTTACTACTAAGTTACCACCTACATCTAAATTACCTGAAATATCTACAGCACCATTAATATCTATTAAGGTTGCAGTAAGTTCAATTTCATCTGTTGCTGCAATATCCAGTACCGTGCCGCTAGGAGCATTAATGTATTGAGTAGTATCGTTAAAGAATAAACCTCTCGCACCATTTAACAATAAACCAGCGTCTTCAAGGTGGGTAATTGTTACGTCTTGATCGTCTCCAAAAGCAAGAAGAGCACCGTCAGCTAAGAAAAGATCACTGAACTGAAGGTTAACTCCCCCTAGTGAAGCTCCGTCAGAAGCGTCAGGAACAAAAGCTGTAGTAGCTGTAATGGTCGTGCCTTGAATTGTACTAGAGCCTGTAACAGCTCCTGTGACTGCTAGTGTACTAGAAAGAGTAGCAGCTCCTGTAACCCCTAAAGTTCCAGCAATCGTGGCGTTGACATCGACATCAAGAGTGTCAATATGAGCGGTTCCATCCAAGAATAGATCTTTGAACTCCAATGAGGATGTACCCAAATCAATGTCGCTATCAGTAACAGGAACAATTGCACCATCTTGAATCCTGATTTGTTCAACAGCCGTTCCACTAACTTCAACAAACACTCCCCATCTGTTATTTGTAGAGTCTACTACAATTTTATTTTTAAAATCTAAGTCACCAATCTGAGGGATATTACCGCCCTGTGCTGCGGTTCCATCGTGCCTGTGACCAGTAGTAGCGGCGCTGCTATCAGAATATGCAAAAACATTAACTAACTGATTATATTCATTGTTAAATAAAGTTGCTGTAATCGTATCTCCGTCAGCAAATGTACTTTGTCGGGTATAGCTCTGAGCCATTTATTATCTCCTTCCTGATGGAGTGTAGTCTACGTAAAGACCATTCACTGTGTAGGGTGCTAGTTTATCTGTGCTTGTTATTACAAAACTTACAGTGTTTCCACTGCCTTGCACTGCTTGTCTAATTAAGGGGTCGGAAGCTGCTCCAAATACGTTAGCCCCAAACTTACCTGTTCCAAAAATACTAGGTAGAGGTATGCTATCTAAAACATAATCTAAAGGCTGTGCAATTGTAGGGTCTTCATAGTCATAACGTACACGGAGTGTAGGCTGTATTCCGCCTTCTGGACTTACAGAAACTCGCACATACCGAATAGTTTTTTTAGTACCTACATCTCCAAAATCTAAATTAGGTGTTTGGTAGGCTGAAGTTACATCAGCAGGAGTACCGCCATAATCAAAAGAATTACCATCATCGTGATTGTAAATATACCCGTCTGTGTCACCGTGCCACGTTTGTTCAATACCGTCTGTATCTAAATCTGAAGTTAAGGCCGTAGCTTTAATACCTATAGTTTCTGAGAACTGAAATCCGTCATTAGTTAAAGTAGCTATAACTCCTTTAGCAGCGGTATTAGCTGTGCCGTTTGTATTATAAAATAATCTGTATTGTGACTTACTTCTTAGTACAGCACTTGTGACATCTAAATTATCTATATTAGCAGCTATGCTTTTAATAGTAGGCTGGATAGGTCTACTTACAGTCCCTAACTCAACGTCACCAATTCGTACCGTACCTGCAACAGTTCTTAACCCATCAGGGCTTAGGAACAACAAGTCACCTGCAATTTCCTGAATACTCTGTGCATCCATGCAACCTACGTTTTTTGTAACCGGCTGCACTACAATTGAGTTAGAATCATTTATGTTAAGCAGCTTAAATATACTGTTTCTACAAAAAATAATTAAGTCATCACGAAAACTGGCTAGTCCTACTACCTGATCTTCTAAAACAATTGATCCTGCACCAGTTCCTGAAAAGTTATCAGGGTCGTTAGTATGGCTATAATAAATAGTGTTAGAAGCTGTACCAGCACCAGCAACTACAAAATGCTTGTCGTGTATAGTACCTACTGATGGAGCAACGCTGCCTGATACTGTAACCTCACCTGCAAAAAAAGTTCTTGTGTTTAGATTACCTGTACCTGTCATTCTAAAAAAGTAAGGTTTATTAACGCCGTCACATATAAGAATTTCACCGTAATCAGAAAGACCTTCAAAGAATGAAAAGTTAGTCTGCTTTTGATTAGTACGTGCTAAATCTGAACGACCTGTAAAAGTAGAATAGTTGTCGCCGCTGCTGTGTACGCTAGATTTTGATATTGAAATCCATGAAGTACCGTCTTGACTGAAAAATATACCAGTACCTGAGCAAACTATTACTCCGTCTGCGTATCCTCTAATGCCTAATACTTTATTAGATCCGTTAGGTTTAGCGGCTGAGGCACCACCAAACACACTGAAGCCGTTAATTCGTCTATAACCACCGTCAGTATCTACCTCAAAGTTTGTAAGCTTAGAAGCAATTCCGGGCTGACCAAGCATCTCAAGCTGGTTAAGGCTGGTATATAATCCACCTTTAGCTGATAGACCAAACGGCTGTGACATTAAATAAACCTCGTTCGATCATCTTTAAATTCACCGGGGCCGGGACTGATAAGATTTAACTTCATAAGTCTTAGACCGCGCTTATAATCTTCAAGTGCGAATGCAGAAAACTGAGGGCTTTCTTTAAATTGATATACGTAATACCTAGCCCTATTTAAAAGAACAGGTTTATAAGTATTAGGAAATACTACCTCATCTCCAAAAGCAGATAACTCTGTGGGCAAGGCGTAAGCGTAAAACCAAATACGATATACTTTATCAGGGATGTTACTTAATCCAAACTTACGGTTGTCAGGGCTTTTAATAACTCTGTCGGGTACACCATACTGTTGTGTATCTGCATCGTCGAGGTTTTCTGAAATACGTCTGTAGTCTTTCCACGCCTCTGTAGTAGTAAAGCGTAGGTTACGTGCAGTGTAAGGGGCAGTCTCGCCGTCTACACCCACAGTCGTTAAGTAAAAGTTATCCCAGTCTATGTAGCCGTAGTCAGTAGTTAAAGAACTGCTTGTAGGCTTTAAGGTGTACCAACGCTGACCTACTACCGTTTCTACATACGCATTTCCGTACATGGGGTCAGTTTCACCACTTAAATTAACTGCAAGAAAAGGCCATTGCGGTTCCTCGTTAACAATATCTAAGTAAGCTCTGTTCAAGGCATCTTTTACGTGCTGTTGAATACCGACAGCAGAAGCAAAGCTAGAACTTGTAAGCTCTACTTCGTTCATTTCTCTAAGAAGTTCGTTAGCCAAAGTTAGAAAAGTAGCCATTAGTGTGCCTTTTTAATTGGAAAATCGACCGATTTACTTGCGCCTTTGTGAGGTTTGAAACCATCTTTAGGGTCTTTCATAATCTTAAAAGACTTTCCTTCTTTCATCCAATGGTATCCTTTAGGGGCGTCTACTTTCATTGTTTTGTTTTTTTAGCTGTTTTACTAGCGCATCGTTTTTCCATATCAGAAATAGAAGCGTACCCACCTTTAGCATAACCTACTTTACTACTGCTGCTATACATTTTCTTTTTCATTATTCCTGCTCCATGCTAAAAGTTTTAGAGTTCTCCCTAGCTATTTCTAATTCTGTCTTATTGCCAAAGATACGATTATAGTTTTCTTGATACTTATCTTTATCAAAACCCTTACGAAAACGACTATCCTTAGATACAATCGCTTTCCTAAACATTACTGGATTATCGTTATTACCTATTTGCGGCATGTTTAATTCCTTATAAAAGATTGGGGGCTTTTACACCCCCGCTCCTATTAGTCGATTCCGTAGAAAGCTGAAACCAGAGCGTCTGGTCGCAGTACCTTGGCACCGTATACGTGAAGACCACGTACAATGTCACCAAAGCTATCTGGGTCACGAATTACTTCTGTGCTGGTAATCGTCTGAGCCGTAGCTGTAGAAGACATGTGACCAGCAAGACATTGACCTGCAGCGTTAGAAGTTGCAGCAATGTTGTTAGTTTTGTACATGTCAAAACCACGAAGCTTACCAGAGCTTACCAAGCCATTACGGATGGAACCCTGACCAGCGTTGTAGTCAACTGACAAGAGCTTAGAAGAACTTTGTACAAGGACTTCATAAAACTCTGGATTAGCCAAGAACCAGCGACCTTCTTCAGGTACATTAGCTTCGTCAAGAAGACGGGCCATGTGAGAAAGAACGTCAATAGGATCATGCTCGGTTGCAGCAAAACCAATGTCCAAGTTACCAGTACCGTCAAAAGTACCGCCAGCAAGGTCAGTTGCGCTATCAGAACCAAGAATGTGGTTCGGGCTTGCAGCAGAAACACCTGCGATCATTTTAGCAATTACGCCTTCATCAAAAGCATCACGCAAAGCGTAAGCTGCAGAAGAGGTTGCTACCTCGCGGAAGTTTACATGCGACATGTTTGTTTCAATATCATCAACAATGAACTTGAATGCGTTAGCAGTATCAACTACCAAAGTAATTTCTTGGTCGGTTAATTTAGTCTGCGTTACATCTGCACCACGCTCATACTGATAAACAGTAATGGTAGGTTCTTTAATAATCCGTACCGTATCGCCAAAGCTAGAAATCTCACCAGCATAGTCAGTGTTCGTAATAGCTTCTGCTACCGAAGACTTCCTAAAGAAGTTAAGTACCTGTTTGGAATATACTTTGGGTAGGAAAAACGAGTTCGTTTGACCTGATACTGAATTACCAAAGTTACCGTTGGTGTCTGTAGACTGTTCAAAAAATTGGTCTGATTGGTTATAAGCCATATTATATTACTCCTAAGTAGAAAAGATTATCCTCTACGAACCCTTCCCTCTTCCATTGCAAGCTTGATTTCATCTTCAACCCTGTCAAATTGGTCTAGGGACATTTTCGCAATTTCACTTTCTGTCCAAATCTTAGCTTCTTTAGCATCTACATTGGTTGTTTTGGTAGATACCATGTCTGCTGCAGAACCTTCCTGCTTACGATTTGAACGTCTTTTTTGAGTACTACGTCCTTTCCCAGTTTCTAACTTATAAAGATCTAACGCTTTAACGGCTAAAGTAACATTATTAGGATTATTATAAATCCAGTCTTGTATTTGCTCAGGTTGCTCCTGCGCCCACTCATGAAAGTTATCGTCTCCTCTGATGTTATCAAAGTCAGGATGTCTTTCTTTAAGAGCCGTTTCAGCTTCTCGCGCTGCAATTTCTGATTCCCGTTGTTCAATAACAGAAAGCTTAGACCGCAGTGCTTCTACTTCGTGCTGACTCCTCATGTGAGCTACAGTTTCTACTGTATCATACAGATCAGGGTATTCTTGTCGAAAACGATCTAAGTCCTCTTGAGACTTAGGAGCTTGATATTGGGGTTCGGCTTCTCTAGCCTGTTCCCTTAGTTCTTGCTCTGTTCGTTTAAATTCAGAAAGCTTTTGATCATAATGTTTCTTTAAATCATCATAACGCTTTTTATAATTAGTGCTGGGTTCATCTTCAGTAGAAGGGGCCTTTCGTCGGGTAGCCTTCTGCTGTTGGGGTTCTTCATCATCTTCCGGGTAATACAAGCTTTCTGCAGCACTTAAAGATTTTTTTCTTTCTTGTTGTTGCCACGGTTTACGTGCATTATACGGGTTCGAGACTTCTTCCTCTTCGTATGCCTGTTCGGACATAATACTCTCCTTTTCTACGGGGCTTGTTTCTTGCAAGGTAGCCAATTTCAAACGTCTTTAAAATCTGGGGCTTGATACTACAAGGTAGCCGTACTATTGTTTTACCGTCTTCCTCCCATAAGGCTAGGCATTTGGTTAGCTCCCAACATGGTTTGATTGATAAGAGTTTCCTCTTCTTCTTCAAGCATACCTTCTTGTTGTTCTGGAGGTGTTCCTAATAGCCCACCCATCTGGCGAGTTTCACGGTTCATTACACCGCCACTAGACTTTCGTTCTGCATCATCCATCATCGTTTGAAGGTTATCTGCTCCGATTTCGCTAGTGGCTGCTTCGGTCATAACAAACTCTCCATCGCTTAATCGCGCAGGAATTGAGTCTGATACACCATCTCCGGGGCCTTCAACTTCTCCAGCTCCCGAAAACTCTGATGCAGTCGTTACGACCTTATCAAAGATTTCACTGAGCCTTGGATCTGATTCCAAAGCTCCCATTAAATATTCTTGTTCTGTTTCATCTAAAGACTTGTTAAGCATAAAGCCCATGTAGTCGTTTTCCATTTCATCGTCTGGAACCTGAGACTCTTCAGCCATTGCCTGTTCTTCAGGTGTAAAAGTATCTACAGGCATTTCAGGAGGTGTAAGCAATGAACCGCCTTCAGCTTTTGCCATTCTAATAACGTTTTCTTCTTTATCAAAAAGACCTTTTTCCGAATCGTTTTCAGACTTTAAAGCTTCTCTCATTTCTTCTTCAGAGTAAGAATCCAACTGAGTTTGTATCTTTTGTTTTTCTGCAGGATCTTCGGCTCTTTCTTTTTGAGCCAATAAAGATTTTATTTTTTGTTTAAGCTTTATCATCTTTTCTCTCCATTGCTTC
>Ga0102825_1000531_pt1 | contig 8937 bp, 10 predicted proteins | sample ColrivemetaGS579_FD_78461 | JGI IMG/M metagenome (GOLD analysis project Ga0102825, IMG submission 78461) | Estuarine microbial communities from the Columbia River estuary - High salinity metaG S.579 | ecosystem: Environmental > Aquatic > Marine > Intertidal zone > Estuary | place: USA: Columbia...
CTCATTTGAAAGAAATGGCTATTTCAAATACTAGCATCTTGATTAAAGGTTCCCGAGGGATGGCCCTAGAACGTGTTTTGGAACTACTTTAAATTAAGAAAATTTAATTTTTTCATCATGCATGATGATTTAGTGGCACCTATATTCATTTGAATTGCACGTCCTTTTTTACTATCTATTCTTTTAAATTTTTCATTTTTTTTTGAAAATTCTGAAATAATTTTTTGAGTTCCGTCCGTACTTCCGCCATCAATCACTAAAAACTCCATGATGTTATTAGAATTCATTTTATGTAAATACAATAAAAATGAATAAATGGTATTCGCCTCATTATAAACAGGAATTATTACGGAGATATTACTCATTAAGGCCCCAGTTATAATTAAGATAATCGACGTCTGCTTGTGCTAGTATTTTGATATTACTGTAGCTGTTCAAAAAGGCAATAAACGCTTCTCTTTTTGGGAAATCAGTTTTAAACCATTTAAAGATTTTAGATATTTTAACTGAAGACTTATTAATGTTATTTTTTAACGGGTCATTAATAAAAACTGTTGTGACGTTTTTTAGTTGATCTTCTAAAGTACTTGGTTCATACGCATGATTTAAAAGTTTTGGGCAAGATTGTGATGCGCATACAATTGCAAAGTGGATTCTTGGGTCACCCATTGGTCTAAGTATTTTATGCTCAATAGTATTGAGTGTTATTTTTTCCCCACCAATTTCAATAAAAGATTGGTCCCATGGTCGCCTCAAATCTTTGATACTTTTAAGAGGGTAGTTTTCAATAATAAGTTGAACGGTAAAGGCATTGTAGACATTAATCCAATAAGCTTTTTTTATATCTACACTACAATCCTCGTTAGGGGCGCTGGCACTTAACAACTTCAAATAGCTTTCAAAAGCAGATTTATTATTTTTTAAGTATTTATAGTTGACTGCCCCATTGTCTGAAACATATTTTTGAAGAATCTCAGTCCATAGGCTATAATCCAAAGGCTGTGCATTCACAGCCCAGAAGTTTATTATTAAGCTTAGTGTAAAAAAACGAATCATTTTTAGAGTTTAACAGCAGCCTCCACCATCATAATGGAATGTGGATCTGCTTAGGTAAATATCATTTCGGTTTAAATTGGTTAAGGAAGCCGCTGTTTTGTCGCAAATAGCCAGAGGTTGATTTTTTAATAATACATGCCCTGCTTTGTCATCAAAATAATCGTCTTTGCCATAAAAAATAGCTGTCTTTCCTGTAAATACACAAGGTCCATCCGAAGGCATAGTGTCTTTGATTGCAGCGACTTCTATAGATTCAATATAGATTAGTTCTTTAGTGCTATAATGCAGCGGATCCAAAATTCTATACGGCTTTCTAGCTCTAATTTCAATCGTTCCAAATCCAGCGTCAGTTAGCATTTTCACATATTCGTCAATAGGAATACTACCACTTAAGCACAGGGCACGAAGGCGATCATCTTTTCTTAAGGATTGATTTATCGGTTGCTCACATGTAGGTTCACTCATTACTAATCTACCGTGAGGTTTAAGCACACGATACATTTCTGAAATCGCTTTTTTTAGCTCTTCTACTCTAAAAATATTAAATAGACAATTTTGTGCTGCCACATCAATACTGTTATCTTCTACAGGTAAGTTAAGGGCGTCTCCTTTTTTTAGATTTATAAACTCTTTGTTAAACCAAGGGTTTAGCTTTTCCGCTTCTGAGAAGTTTTTCTTCGATGCTCTCAGCATTTCATCTACGACATCGACTCCAATGACACCATTTTTTTGACGACTAAAATAAGCGAACTGCAATAACTCCATTCCTCCTCCAACGCCAACATATAAGATTTTAGGATTATTAGTTAGGTCTCGCGCATGCACAGTGCTACCGCAACCATAATTCATTTCTTGCATGATTCTTGGAATTTTTAAACCGGGGAGTTCCCATATTGGATTGGTGGTACAGCAAAGGCCAATGTCCGGACTAAGTGCGGCTTGTTTATAAACGTCATGGGTTATGTCAAGGTAACTCATTTATAAGGATTTTATTAGTTCTTTAAATAATGTAATCATTTTGGGTTCTGCTTTTGAAGCGATCTCTATAATTTCGGAGATGTCGACTTCCTTCAGGTTTTCAGGGTCACATTCATCGGTTAGAACAGACACTGCTGCTACTTTTAATTTAAGGTGGTTAGCAACTATTATTTCTGGTACAGTACTCATCCCAACGGCATCAGCACCTATTTGTTTTAGCATTTTATATTCTGCACGTGTTTCTAATTGAGGACCTACCACACTGACATAAACCCCTTTGTGGAGTTTAATGTGGTGTTTTTTTGCAATATTCTCAAACAAGGTATTTAATTTTTGATTGTAAGGAGCACTCATATCTACAAAGCGTTCCCCTAAAAGTTCAACACCTTTAAAAGCTAAAGGAGATCCGCCTTGCAAGTTAATGTGGTCATCAATCAGCAATAAATCCCCTTTTTTATAATTAAGGTTTAAAGCCCCTGAAGCATTTGAAACTAGTAAAGTTGAAATGCCTAATTGTTTCATAATACGTACGGGATAGGTAACATCTTGTAGTGAGTAGCCTTCATAGATATGAAAACGTCCCTGCATGACGATGACTTTTTTTCCTTCTAATGTTCCATATACGAGTTTGCCTTTATGGAACTCAACAGTGGCTGTAGGGAAATTAGGAATGTGATTATAACTTACTTCTTTAATAATTTCGATATGGTCAATAAGCTGGCCTAAACCAGTACCTAGAATGATTCCTATTTCAGGGTTATCAAATCCTTTTTCTTTTAGATAGTCGGTTGTTTCTTCAATGAGATGCATCATAATCTTAGATCTTATTTAATAATTCGGGATGTTGTTGTAAATCTTCAAATGTATCAATGTCGTTTAAGGCTTCCAAAAGTTTAACGTTTTGTTGTTTTAAGTCCTGAAGAGTATTTTCTAACACTGAATCTGTCCCCCATTTTTTATTTTTAAATACGGCTGGGTGAAGTTCTTTCATTCCTAGTAAATAATAGCCGCCGTCCAAGGAGGGTCCTATGGAAATATCATACGTTTCAAGCGCTTCTAGGGCGGATATTATGAGTGTTGAGGTAAGTTCAAATAAATCACTCCCAATAATTAATACTTTTTTATATCCTCTATCAAACGCCGTTTCAAAAGCCTGCTGCATTCGCTCCCCTAAATCTGCTCCTTTCTGAAGCTTTTTTTCAAAGAGGCTAGCCTTCCAAAAGTCATTATTCTCTATCTTTTCGGAGTAATAAACGACCTTATCAAAGCTCAATTCATGCAGTACCGTTGCTGTGTGTTTCAGTAGAAGTTTGTAAATAGTTAATGCAGCCTGGTCTCCAATGGCTTTTGCAAGCCGCGTTTTAACTTTTCCAAGTTCTGGTGTTCTAACAAAAACAATGATTAGATTGTTATTCATAGATTTTAATACCTTTAGTTAGGTAGCGGCTCCATTTTTTTGAATACGCATGTACTTTCTGTGTTTGAATTCCTTTATGAAATACGCTACCTCCTTTATTAACCCATTCAAAGAGTCCTCCATATAAGTTATATACATTTGTAAAACCGTGTTTCATTAGTTTTTTCCCTATGATTTCAGAGCGAACTCCAATTGAGCAATAAACAACAATTAGCCTGTTTTTATCTGCTGATAAATCTGATGAAAGTTTTTCCAAAACTAAGTTATCAAATTCTTCAAATCCAATGTATTGGGCATTTCTTAAATGACTTACTTCAAATTCTTTTTTTTCTCTTGAATCTAAAATCAATGCTTCTCTCGCCCTCTCTTTTAAGCTCTCTGTATGGATATAAGGAACCGATTTATCATTGTATTTGTTCAAGATACTCTCAATAGTAGTTTGAGAGAAAGCACTACTACCCGCTATAAATATCCATATTATAATTAGTTTTCTCATTTATTTATGTAACTGTTCCTTGACAACTACTTCCAGCGCCAGCAGTACAGCCGTAGCAATGTTGCGAGATGCAAATAGTTCGATTAGATAAAGCTTCTTTGTTAAATTCACTGATGTGTTGCACAGAGCTTTTTACTTTTAGCTCTAACATTTGATTAAAATCACAATCATATAGCCATCCATCCCAACTCACAGAAAGTGTATTTGTGCACATCACATTTTCTACTGCTGCAGGATTAAAGGCTTCCACAAGATTGTACATGTAGTCATTATAATTATCTGAGGCTATAAGATAGTCTAAAAATCGGCTTATCGGTAAGTTTGTAATCGAAAATAACTGATGAAATTGAATATCAAAGTCAGACAACAATCCTTTTTTAAAATCAGACTCTAAAGCAGCTTGATCACCTGGTAAAAAAGCACCGGAAGGATTATAAACTAAGTCTAGTTTTAATTTAGAACCAGGCATCCCATAGCCGACATCGTTTAGCATTTTTAGTGCTTTTATGGAGGCGTTAAATACGCCATTGCCTCTTTGTTTATCTGTTTTTCCTTTAGTCCAGTGCGGCATTGAGGAGATTACGTGAATATTATGTTTTTTAAAAAACTCTGGTAAATCATAGTATTTTTTATTGGCTGTGATAATAGTCAAATTAGAACGAACAATAAAGTCTTTCACTCCAATTTTGGTAGCTTCTACAACAAACCATCTAAAGTCAGGATTCATTTCCGGAGCTCCCCCTGTGAGGTCTAGGGTATGTGCTCCTGTTTTTTTTATGACATCCAAACATTGTTGCATTGTTTCACGTGTCATAATTTCCTTTCTATCGGGACCCGCATCTACATGACAGTGTTCGCAAACCTGGTTGCACATGTATCCAACATTAATTTGTAGAATTTCTAATGTTTTAGGTTTCAATCCAGATTTGTTTACAGCCTCAAGCTGAGCGCTAAACATTGGAAGCTCACCAGTTTCAAAAACACCTTCTGAAAGAATTTTTAATTGTTTTCTAGCATTAGCAAGTTCATTTTCGCGTTTTTTTAGGGATTTTATTAGCATTGGCTACATTGATAATTTATTATATTTATTCATCATTTGTACTCCGTGAACTAGAGTCGCACCACTTTCTATTGCCGCACCAGCATGTACAGCTTCAATCATTTCTTCCTTAGTTATTCCACGTTTTAAACCATCCTGTGTGTAGGCATCAATACAGTATGGACACTTCACAACATGAGAAACGGCCAAGGCAATTAGAGATTTTTCTCTTGCAGTTAAAGCTCCTTCTTCAAATACTTTTCCGTAATAGTCAAAAAACTTTTTACCTAGTTCTTCATTCCAGTCTGCTATATTTCCAAATTTTCTTAAATCAGAAGGGTCATAATATGATTTACTCATGATAGATTTATTTTTTAGTTGATTGGTAAATTTATAAAATTAAGTCTTATTACAAGGGTTTAGTTTTTGTTTTATAAAGAGTACTTGAAATTCCAATTAATTAACTATACATGAGCACTACAATTACTATATTTTAATGCTTTAGAATTACATCGATATCGTTTGCGTTTATTATTTTACCAATTTTAACCCTATTAAATGATTAATATAACAGCAATTATTGATTTTAATTATCAATGTATGTTTTTTGTAGTGTATGTTTAATTGGATAGAGTAGTGATACCAATTAAATTTGTATAATTCAAACAAATAATTTTATGACATGAAAAATACTCCTTTTTTGTTAACATTTTTAATATTTTCTTTGTCCTTTTCTCAGACTAATGTAGACTTTGAAGCTTCAGGTCTCGGTGCTGATTGGAATTGGGTTATGGATCAGAATGGGTCTAATCCTCCTTTAGAATTTTTGGCTAACCCTAACACAACATCAGCCAACACAAGCGAAACTGTAGCAAAATTCACAGCGACTGCTAATGGACAATCTTATGCATTAACTTACACAGATGACATGGGCCCTTTTACTTTTAGCTCAAGTAATAGTATTGTTAAAATTATGGTTTTAAAAACATTTTCAAGTGTTGTTGCTTTAAAATTTGAAGATTCTACAAATCCAGCATTTTCTACAATTGTCGAAGTGGCTAATTCTGTAACTAATGGTGATTGGGAAGAACTGACTTTTAACTTTGGAACTTCAGTTGGTAACACATATGACAGAATGGTTGTTATTCCAGATTTTATTGAAAGATCTGACGATAGAACTATATTTTTTGATCAGATTTCATTCAATGTAAATGAAACTCTTGAAGATTATAATCTTGAGGATATCGACTTTGAATCTACAGGCTACGGAGCTAATTGGGTATGGACTACTGACAATAATTACTCAGATCCTGTGCTTGAAATGGTTTCTAATCCAAGTAACAGTGGTATTAATTCCTCATCAACTGTAGCTAAGTTTATCTCTACAACAGCTGGAGATCCTTGGGCTCTAACTTTTACAGATAATATTGGGACTTTTACTTTTACTGAAGCAAATAGTACAGTTACTATTATGGTTCGTAAATCTAAATTATCAGATGTCGGCTTAAAATTCGAAGGGCCAAATCCTGACGGTAGTGGTGGAGTTATTTTTAAGGAAATTAAAATTTCAAACACCCTTAGTAATGGAAATTGGGAGTTACTAACATTTGATTTTAGTTCTGAAATTGGAAACACTTTTGATAGATTTGTTATTATTCCCGATTTTGATGATTCACGTTTTCAAGATCATATTACTTATTTTGATGAAATCTCATTTGGAAATCAAACTGCAGGACTTAATAATTATGCTATAAACTCTGTAAAATTGTATCCTAATCCGGCAAAAAGTGTAGTTAATTTCTCTTCTTTATCAGATGCTGTTTTACAAGTATCTATTTACGATATATTAGGAAAGGAAGTATTACGATCTGAAAGTGTTCAGTCACAACTTAATATTTCTGTTTTAAATCCCGGAATGTATTTTGTAAGAATGACGCAAGGAATAAATACATCTACAAAAAAGTTGATAGTCAACTAATTCGTAGCTAATAGTACTATTAAAAAAGCCTTTTCAATATGAAAAGGCTTTTTTAAATAAATATTTTGTTAAGAAATTTGGTTAGTTTAGGTAATCCAAAGCTATTTGTGTAAACGCCTTAACTCCTAATAGTAGCCCGCTTTCATCAATGATAAAGTCAGGGGTGTGGTGGGGAAAAGATTCTTTATTCCCGGGTGACATACCTCCAAGGAAGAAATACACACCAGGAACCTTTTCCTGAAAATAAGAAAAATCCTCACCGCCTGTAGTTGCTTTCATTATAACAACATTGCTTTTTCCAGCGGCCGTTTGTAGTGAAGGTAGTATTTGTGATGTTAGAGCTTCATCATTGTAAGTTATAGAGGTATTATTTTGAAATATAATTGAAGCTTCACCACCGTAGGCTTCAGCAATCCCTTCAACCATTTCTTTCATTCGTTTTTCAATCATTTTTCGCATTCTAGGATCTAATGTTCTAACGGTTCCAATCATTTCAGAAGATTCAGGAATGATATTAAATCGTGTCCCAGAAGTGATTTTACCAACGGTAATTACAGCCGCCTCGTTGGTAAGTTCAGCTTCTCGACTAATAATGGTTTGAAGCCCGTCAATAATCTTTGCAGAAATTAAAATTGGATCTACTCCAGACCAGGGTTGGGAGCCATGGGTTTGCTTTCCTTTTACATTAATAACAAAACGCTCTACAGACGCCATAATCCCTCCTGTTTTATATTTAATAGTTCCTACGGGAGTTTGTGAGTTGATGTGTAGTCCAAATATAGCCTCTACTTTTGGGTTTTCTAGAACACCTTCTTTGATCATGAGTTTTGCACCACCTTCTTCACCTGGAGGTGGGCCTTCTTCCGCCGGCTGAAAGATAAATTTAATGCGCCCTTTTATTTTGTCTTTGTGTTTTGATAACACTTCTGCTGTGGCCATTAAAATAGCGATGTGAGTATCATGACCACAGGCATGCATAACGCCTGTCTCTGTGTTTAAAAAGGTTGTTTTTACTTCAGATTTAAAATGCAAGTCGTTACGTTCAGTAACAGGAAGACCGTCTATGTCTGCTCTAATTGCAATTACCTTTCCTGGCTGATTACCCTCTAAAATTGCAACAACACCAGTTTTGGCAATATTAGTTTCTACTTTTAGGCCAATCTCTTTTAAGTGTTTAGCAATTTTTTTAGCTGTTTTATATTCTCGATTTGATAGTTCAGGATTTTTATGAAAATCACGACGCCACTCAATGAGTTTTTCTTCAATTTTTATGATGTCTTGTTGTATTGATTCTTGGGCTGCTAATCCATTTACAATTACTAGGATCGCAATTAGAGTTTTTTTCATGGGTTTTAGTTTTTATAAATATACTAAACAAATTTTTTAGGTTCTTTTGTTTTCAAGTGTAATCCACCATAAATAAAGCAATATTGATAATTTTTTTAATAAAATGGTTATCAAAAAAGAAACCGTAAGACCATCATTTAAGAAGGTAATACGGTTTTATAAGTACTCAAGGTGGGAATCGAACCCACACGTCTTGCGACATTGGATTTTGAATCCAACGTGTCTACCAATTCCACCACTTGAGCAATTTTATTGGAATGCAAAACTATAAAATTAATTCAGTTAATAACAAAAAATAGTCACTTATATCCTTTTCCAGTTCAAATAAAGTTATAAATTTGCAGCTCGCTTAAAAAATTAGTTTAAAGCACTCAAAAACAGAATACTATCATGTCGATTGTAAATTTACCTCCTAAAATTTTTGCTTGTTCCAATTCTATGGTTCTAGGAAAAAATATTGCTACCGCTTACGGTATCGAATTGGGAAATGTCATTACGTCAACATACAGTGATGGTGAGTTTCAACCTTCATATGAGGAATCTATTCGAGGTACACGTATTTTTGTAATAGCCTCTACTAATCCAGGACCAGAAAATTTAATGGAATTACTGCTAATGCTGGATGC
>Ga0102825_1000535_pt1 | contig 8911 bp, 8 predicted proteins | sample ColrivemetaGS579_FD_78461 | JGI IMG/M metagenome (GOLD analysis project Ga0102825, IMG submission 78461) | Estuarine microbial communities from the Columbia River estuary - High salinity metaG S.579 | ecosystem: Environmental > Aquatic > Marine > Intertidal zone > Estuary | place: USA: Columbia...
GAAAATTTCTCAAATTCTTAATACTCACGAACACCATGATCATATTGAGGGCAATAACCCGCTAAAAGCACTGACTCAGGCTAAGCTATTGGCTCATAAGGATGCGCCCATTGAGAATGTCGATGTTCGATTGGCTGGCGGTGAAATAGTCAAAGTTGGGAGTACAGTGGAGTTGCTGGTGATCGATACTCCCGGGCATACCATGAGTCATATTTGTTTGCTTTCCTCTGGCCCAGAGCCGGCGCTTTTTAGCGGCGACACATTGTTTAATGCCGGAGTAGGTAATTGCCATGGGGGTGGCCATCCCGAAGCTTTATTTGACACTTTTGATCAATGCTTTTCTGAGTTAAACGATGACACTCGAGTTTACCCTGGCCATGATTACATCATCAATAATCTGCGGTTTACCTTGAACAGAGAGCCTGGCAATAGCCGTGCAGCTGAGTTATTAAAAGAGATTATTGATCAGGATCCCAGTCAACCATTAGTGACAACCATGGGTCTTGAAAAGCAGATTAATTGTTTTCTTCGTCTCGGTAATTCAGAGATTATTGAAAACCTTTATGCGTCGGTCGATGGCTTTCCACAAAGCCCTAAATCCAAGGATGTTTTTCTTGCTTTGAGAGAGCTAAGAAATCATTGGTAAGTTGTTTTACTGATAGGATTTCCCCTAGCATTACGTAAAATAGTGAAATTAACCAAAAAAAACGCCAATTTTTGGCCATGAAACTGGCATCAAAACCCTAAGAAGTTTATACTCCCGCGCAAAATTTGTTGGCTAAAACGGTTTAAATCAGAAGATTGGGTTTTGGTAAACTTTTTTAGTTTTTTCAGATCAATTGTGGCTCGAGCCAATTATTGTCAGCGGTTATTAAGCTAACAGTGAGTTGGATAAGTTTTTAATCTCGTCAATGGTAACCTCTATGATTAAAATTCGCCGAGGACTGGACCTGCCAATATCAGGTGCACCAAAGCAAGAAATTCACGATGGTCCCAAGACCAGCCAAATCGCTATTATCGGCTCTGATTTCCCCGGAATGAAGCCAACCATGGCGGTTAAAGAAGGCGATGCGGTCAGTAAGGGGCAGGTTCTTTTTACCGATAAAAAGAATCCTGGCGTTATTTTCACATCTCCATCTGCAGGGACTGTAGTATCAATAAACCGCGGTGAAAGACGTGTATTCCAGTCAATCGTTATAGATATCGACGGCGATGCTAAAGTTGATTTTCCAGTAACTGCAGTCGATGCCATCGATAGCCTAAGTCGTCAGCAGGTGGTAGATAATCTAGTGACTTCTGGCCAGTGGGTCAGTTTTAAAACGCGTCCCTATGCGAAAGTGCCAGCCATAGATAGCCAGCCAGCTTCGATTTTTGTTAATGCAATGGATACCAATCCCTTGGCCGCTGATCCGCAAGTTATTATTGCTGAGAGAAAACAAGATTTCGATTATGGTTTACAAATCATTGCCAAATTAACTCAGGGTGCGGTTAACCTCTGTGTTGAGTCTAATTCTGCGGTTAATGCTCCAGAAGTTAAAAGTATTTCAACCTACCAATTTTCTGGACCCCACCCGGCTGGTTTGTCGGGTACACATATTCACTACCTAGATCCAGTGAATGCCAATAAAACGGTTTGGACCATCAATTACCAAGATGTGATTGCTAATGGCGCCTTATTCGTCACTGGTGAAATCGACAATAGTCGTGTTATTGCGCTGGGAGGCCCGCAGGTCAAAGAGCCTCGCCTGATTAAAACATTACTAGGTGCTAACTTGAATCAGCTTGTAATCGGTGAGCTTGCCAATGATGAGAACCGAGTTATCTCGGGTTCTGTGTTAAGTGGTCGCAAGGCAGCCGGTGAATTTGCCTTTTTAGGTCGATATCACAACCAGGTCTCAGTGATTCGTGAAGGTCGTGAGCGTCAATTTTTACATTATCTTCGCCCAGGTTTAGATAAGCATTCTGCGCTTCCTTTGTTTGCTGCGGGTCTCAAGAAGAGATTATTCAACATGACCTCCAGCACCAACGGTAGTGAGCGCGCCATGGTACCTGTGGGTGGTTATGAGAATGTTACAGCACTTGACCTGTTACCTGTTCAATTGCTCCGTGCCCTCATTGTAGGTGACACAGAAATGGCTCAAAAGCTGGGTTGTTTAGAACTAGATGAAGATGATGTAGGCCTTTACACCTATGTCTGTGTCGGCAAGTACGAATATGGTCCGATTCTTCGTGACAATCTCACCAGAATTGAGAAGGAGGGTTAATCACCATGCGCAAATTTTTAGATAAGCTGGAGCCTAACTTTAAGAAAGGCGGCAAGTGGGAAGGTTGGTATGCTCTCTATGAAGCGATTGATACCGGTCTGTTTAAACCCTCGGATGTAACTAAGAATAGTTCACATGTTAGAGATAATATTGATCTAAAACGAGTGATGATTACGGTTTGGCTCTGTACCTTCCCAACCATGTTTTTTGGTATGTGGAACATAGGTTTTCAAGCCAACAGCATTATGGCTGATATGGGCATGGCCAGCCAGGAAGGCTTGCGTGGTCTGTTTATTGGTCTTCTAGCGGGTTATGACGCTAATAGCATCTGGGATAATATGATCCATGGTGCGGCTTACTTTATTCCAATTTATGCCACTACCTTTCTTGTGGGTGGTTTTTGGGAAGTCCTGTTTGCCAGTGTCCGCGGCCATGAAGTCAATGAGGGTTTCTTTGTAACCTCCGTTCTCTTTGCTCTTTGCTGTCCACCAGACCTTCCTCTATGGATGGTTGCTGTAGGTATTAGCTTCGGTATTGTGATCGGTAAAGAAATCTTTGGCGGTACGGGGAAGAACTTCCTTAACCCTGCGCTAACAGGTCGAGCATTCCTTTATTTTGCCTATCCTGCGTACATGAGTGGCGATATGGTGTGGACTGCAGTTGACGGTTATACCGGCGCAACTATGCTTTCTGTGGCTGCTACTGATGGTGTTAATGCACTGTCACAAACTGCTACTTGGATGGAATCGTTTATCGGAACCATTCATGGGTCAATTGGTGAAACCTCAACACTGGCCATCCTAATGGGTGCGGTAGTATTGATGACAATGAAGATAGCCTCGTGGCGTATTATCTTGGGTGTGCTGGTAGGTTCGGCAGTTGTCTCGTTATTATTTAATAGCATCGAATCAACTAACCCCATGTTTGCCTTGCCGTTTTACTGGCACTGGGTGATTGGTGGTTTTGCTTTTGGCGCCATATTTATGGCAACTGACCCAGTATCTGCCTCAATGACAAATACGGGTAAATATTTGTACGGTCTTTTGATTGGCATAATGGTTATTCTAATCCGTGTGGTAAACCCAGCGTTCCCAGAAGGCATGATGTTGGCCATTCTGTTCGCCAATCTGTTTGCACCGTTGATCGATCATTATGTTGTTGAATCTAATATTAAGAGGAGACTAGCACGTGGCTAATGAATCTGTGACAAAAACATTCGTTGTTGCACTAACACTTTGTATTGTTTGTGCAGTGGTTGTATCCAGTGCAGCTGTTTCTCTTCGTCCTGCCCAAGAAGCCAATAAACTGTTGGATCTTAAGACCAATATTTTGGCCTCTGCAGGTTTGTTAGAAGAGGGCGTTGATGTTGAGACTCAGTTTGAGAAGATCAGCGTAAAGCTGGTTGATATGGAAACCGGTCGATACACCACCGAACTTGATGCTGATACCTATGATCAGAGAAAAGCTTCAGGTAACCCTAGCTTATCGGTGGCCTTAAGCGCCTCTGAAGATATCGCTAAGATTAAGCGCAGAGCAAACTTTGCTAAAGTCTATGTGGTTGAAAATGCACAGGGCTTAGAAAAAGTGATTCTACCTATCAAAGGCTATGGCCTCTGGTCGACGCTGTATGGCTTTATTGCCCTTGAATCTGATTTAAAAACTGTCGCTGGTATTGGTTTCTATGAGCACACAGAAACACCAGGTTTGGGTGGTGAGGTGGATAATCCAAAATGGAAAGCTAGCTGGGTAGGTAAACGTGCCTACGACAGTGATGGTCTTGCCCTAGAAGTTATTAAAGGCAAAGTCGACCTGGCGCGTGCTGGTGCTGACTCACAAATTGATGGTCTTGCCGGTGCTACATTGACCACCAGGGGCGTAGATAATCTTGTGAAGTATTGGCTTGGCCAACAGGGCTTCAAACCCTTTATTGATAATCTAAAAACTGGGGAGGCGTAAACGATGTCTAAAACTAAAGATATCTTGCTTGATCCAATAGCCAGCAACAACCCGATTGCCTTGCAAATCTTGGGTATCTGTTCTGCGCTTGCGGTAACCACAAGTATGAAAGTGGCTTTTGTTATGTGCTTGGCACTAACTATTGTATCGGCCTTTTCAAACCTTTTTGTTTCTTTGATTCGTCACCATATTCCAAACAGTATTCGTATTATCGTGCAGATGACGATTATCGCATCCTTGGTAATTATGGTTGATCAGGTACTTAAAGCGGTTGCCTATGATATTAGTAAACAGCTTTCAGTATTTGTTGGCTTAATTATCACCAACTGTATTGTAATGGGGCGCTGTGAAGCCTTCGCTATGAAAAACCCACCATTACCCAGTTTTTACGATGGTATAGGTAACGGCATTGGCTATAGCGTTATCCTAATGCTGCTGGCCTTTATTCGTGAGCTATTAGGTGCTGGAAAAATTTGGGGCTTTCAGGTATTACCTGTGAGTACTGAAGGTGGCTGGTACATCGCAAACGGTATGATGCTTATGCCGCCAAGTGCATTCTTTTTAATCGGTTTATTTATTTGGGCATTGCGTGCTTGGAAAACTGAGCAGGTTGAACAGCCAGACTTTAAGATTACTGCTAACAGCCGTCAGAGTGAGGTTGCCTAATGGAACATTATTTAAGCTTACTAGTACGATCAATTTTTATTGATAACATTGCTCTAAGTCTTTTCTTAGGCATGTGTACCTTTATCGCAGTATCAAAAAAGGTTAATGCAGCTATTGGCCTTGGTATTGCAGTGATTGTGGTACAAACCATTACCGTACCCGTAAACTATTTGTTGCTAAACTATTTGCTTGCAGATGGTGCCTTAGCTTGGGCCGGTATGCCAGATGTTAACCTTAGTTTTTTGGTTTATTTGTGCTTTATCGGTGTTATTGCCGCCTTGGTTCAGATACTTGAGATGGTGCTCGATAAGTACGTTCCTGCACTCTACAGTGCGCTGGGTGTTTTCTTGCCATTGATTACTGTGAACTGTGCAATCCTTGGTGGTTCCTTGCTCATGGCTGAACGTGGCTATAACTTCACCGAAAGTGTTGTCTATGGTATCGGTTCAGGTACCTCTTGGGCTCTTGCGATTGCAGTACTTGCAGGTATTAGAGAAAAGTTAAAGTACAGCGATATTCCTGAAGGTCTTCAGGGATTAGGTATTGTGTTTATCACTGTAGGTTTGATTTCCTTAGGCTTTATGTCGTTTGGCGGCATAGACCTTTAATAGCGGAGAAGTAAAGAGATATGACGACTGAAATTATTCTAGGCGTTGCCATGTTCACAGCTGTGATACTGGCGCTTGTAGCCTTTATTCTTGCCGCGCGAAGCAAGCTAGTTGCTTCTGGCGATGTCAATATTGAAATTAATGGCGAAAAAACCATTACCGTACCTGCGGGCGATAAGCTGTTGCAGACCCTGTCCAATGCTGGGCTATTCTTGCCTTCAGCCTGTGGCGGCGGCGGTAGCTGTGCCCAGTGTAAATGTGTGGTTTCAGATGGTGGCGGTTCTCTTTTGCCCACCGAAGAAGCTCACTTTACTCGCAGAGAAGCCAACGAAGGCTGGAGACTTTCCTGTCAGGCACCGGTTAAACAGGATATGAAGGTCGAAGTCCCTGAAGAGGTATTCGGTGTAAAGCGCTGGGAGTGTACTGTTGAGTCGAATCCCAACGTAGCAACTTTTATTAAAGAATTAACTCTACGTCTTCCAGAAGGCGAGTCGGTTGATTTCAAAGCCGGGGGCTATGTTCAGTTGGAATGCCCACCTCATGTGGTTAATTACTCTGAATTCGACGTTGAAGAGCAATACAAAGGTGATTGGGAACGTTTCGGGTTATTTAATTTCAAATCAGAGGTCACAGAGCCTCTAATTAGAGCCTACTCTATGGCTAACTACCCAGAAGAAGTGGGTGTCGTCAAATTTAATATTCGCATTGCTAGCCCACCTCCGGGTTCAACCGATATTCCACCGGGTAAGATGTCTTCTTATGTTTTCAATTTGAAGCCTGGTGATAAGTTATCCGTCTACGGTCCTTTTGGTGAGTTTTTTGCAAAAGAAACAAAAGCTGAAATGGTATTTATTGGTGGTGGTGCAGGTATGGCACCAATGCGCTCGCACATTTTTGATCAGCTAAAGCGTATCAATTCTGATCGTAAAATTAGTTTTTGGTATGGCGCTCGCTCATTAAAAGAATGCTTTTATGATGATGAGTATGACAAGTTAGCCGCTGAAAATGATAATTTTGATTGGCACCTTGCACTTTCAGACCCTCAGCCTGAAGATAATTGGAACGGCCTAACCGGCTTTATCCATAATGTTTTATTTGAGCAATATCTCAGAGACCACGAGGCACCTGAGGATTGTGAATTTTACATGTGTGGTCCTCCAATGATGAATGCTGCTGTGATTAAGATGTTGGAAGATCTTGGTGTTGAGCCAGAAAACATCATGCTTGATGACTTTGGTGGCTAGATACGTCAAATTGAGTTGCCCAGGGCAAACTACGCTGTTTGCCTTATGGCGCTCACTCACAATCCTAGTTAGTCTATTCCTTATAGGCTGTAGCAATAAACCTGAAATTATTGAAATTTCAGGTTCCAAAATGGGCACGAGCTACCATATAACGGTAGTGGCTGATCAGTTGCCTCCCGATGATTTGGCGCAACAAATTGATCAGTTGCTTTCTGTGGTCGACAACTCTATGTCGACCTACAAACAAAATTCTGAAATCAGTCAATTTAATCGATTGCCTGCAGGTGGGTCACTTAAGATTTCCAGAGAATTCGCTGATGTTATTCGTATCAGTCAAAAAGTATGGACGTTGAGTGAAGGTGCTTTTGATCCAACCATTAGTCCGTTAGTCGACTTGTGGGGCTTTGGTGCGACTCATTCCGAGCAGTCAGTACCCTCAGCGCAATCTATCCAGCAAGCCTTGGACAATGTTGGTTTTGAGTCCGTTGTGCTGAAGGATTCATTGCTTACCAAACAAAAAGCATTGGCCCTAGACCTATCGGCTGTTGCTAAGGGCTATGGGGTTGACCTGGTGGCTGATCACCTTGAAATGTTGGCACTTCCTGATTACCTCGTTGAAATAGGTGGTGAGATTAGAGTCAGTGGCTTTAATGCTGAAGGTGTTGCTTGGAAAATTGCATTGGAACAGCCTCAGTTGTTTGCGGCAGTGGATAGGGTGATAGATTTAACCGATATTGCGGTTGCTACCTCGGGTGATTATCGAAATTATTTTGAAAAAGAGGGTCAGCGTTATTCCCATACCATTGATCCACGTTCAGGCCGGCCTATTAAGCATAGCCTGGCCTCAGTGACGGTAATCACTGAATCCTGTGCAGAGGCTGATGCATGGGCAACAGCTTTTTCTGTGATGGGCACTGCGCAAAGTAAAGATATAGCCAATCAATTAGGTATCGCTGCCTATATGTTGGTGAGGCAGGATGATGATTTTGTCGCTATCACTAGTGATAACTTTGCACCTTTTATAAACTAATTTTATTCTTTAATTTTATAGGTTAATCAGTGGCAGAAATTTTATTCGCAGTTTTAGCATTCATTCTCCTGATTTCAGCCATGGCTGTGGGTGTTTTGATGGGTAAAAAACCTATTGCAGGATCCTGTGGCGGTGTAGCTGCCGCCCTAGGTGAAAAGGACTATACCTGCGAAATATGCGGAGATGACCCTAATAAATGTGATGAGATTTCATCCCAAGCTAATGACCCTATGTATACCGATGCTACCCAGCCAAAGGATAAAAACTAAGCATGGCAGATTTCTCCTACGACCTCGTTGTTATCGGTAGTGGTCCAGCAGGAGAGGGCGCTGCGATGAACGCGGTCAAGCAGGGTTGGCGAGTTGCAGTGATTGATGATCGAGCTCAGCCCGGTGGGGGCTGTACCCATCTTGGAACCATACCCTCAAAAGCTCTAAGGCATTCTGTACGTCGAATGGTTCAATATAACACCATGCCGATGTTTCGATCGGTTGGTGACCCGCGTTGGTTTTCATTTCCTGAAGTCATGCGAGCCGCAGAAGATGTTATTACCAAGCAGGTAGAAGGCAGAACCAAAGGCTATGCTCGAAATCGAGTTAAAATTCATGTGGGTCGCGCTAAATTTATAAACTCTCATGTAGTTTCAGTCTCAGATTCCTCAGGTAATCCGTTAACTATTAAGGCCAGCCACTTTTTGATTGCAACAGGCTCAAGGCCCTATCGTCCAGAGGATATTGATTTTGAACATCCACTGGTTTTTGATAGCGACACTATTCTGTCGTTGGATCATTCACCCTTAAACGTCATTATCTATGGTGCTGGGGTTATTGGCTGTGAATATGCCTCAATTTTTGCCGGTTTAGATGCCCGTGTTGATTTAGTCAATACTCGGGAATGGTTAATGAGCTTCCTTGACGATGAAATTTCAGATGCGCTTAGCTATCACCTGCGTGACCTGAGTGTCAGTGTGCGTCATAACGAAGAGTATGATCGGGTTGAAACCACAGAAAGTGGTGTCACTCTGGTCTTGAAGTCAGGTAAGCGTATTCATGGCGATGCATTGCTTTGGTCCAATGGAAGAACCGGTAATACTCAAAATTTAGGGTTAGAAAAAGTCGGTCTTGAAGCAGACTTGCGTGGTCA
>Ga0102825_1000539_pt1 | contig 8881 bp, 6 predicted proteins | sample ColrivemetaGS579_FD_78461 | JGI IMG/M metagenome (GOLD analysis project Ga0102825, IMG submission 78461) | Estuarine microbial communities from the Columbia River estuary - High salinity metaG S.579 | ecosystem: Environmental > Aquatic > Marine > Intertidal zone > Estuary | place: USA: Columbia...
ATCGACCACCGCCGCTGTATCCACCGCGACCACCGCCGCTTCGTCCACCACCACGGTAGCCTCCGCCACCGCCGTTGCGTCCGCCGCCACTGTATCCGTCTCGGTTTTGTTCACGAGAACGGCGATCTGCCGCAATGTAAACCACTTCGAACTCGGGAAGAATTGAGAATTCTGGAGGCATGAACTCGACGTTGATTCCTACATCGCGTTGAATACGAACATAGGATCGCTTCTGAGGGCGTTGTACGAGCGACACGACCACACCTGATGCTCCACCGCGAGCGGTTCGACCACTGCGGTGCTTGTACGCCTTGCCATTTTCTGGAGGATCGTAATGAATGACACAATTTACGCCAGCCACGTCAATACCACGAGCAGCAACATCTGTTGCAACGAGTGCCATGCATTCTCCATGTTGGAAACGCTCCATGGCTCTGTCCCGACCTCGTTGTGTCAACCCACCGTGAAGCGTTTGGACGGCCATACCGTCGTAGCTTAGGTCGTCGCCAACTCTGTCGACTCCAGCTCGGGTGCGGCAGAACACGATGGTTCGCCCACACTTGCGAATAAGTTCAGCAGTGATGTCTGGTTTCTTGGAATTGGGCATCAACCAAAAATGATGAGTCATGCTTTCCATGCTGACTTCCTTTGGTCCGACTTCGATGGTGACCGGATCGGTTTGGTAATCGCGGACGAGGTCAGCGACTTCGTCGTCAAGGGTGGCGCTAAACAAGATGGTTTGTCGGTCCTTTTTACAGGCGTCAAGGATCTCGCAAACGGGTTCCATGAAACCCATATCCGCCATTCGGTCTGCTTCATCGAGCACAACCACTGAAACATCATCCAGCGAGAGAGAACCTCGCTCCATCAAATCAAGCAGACGTCCTGGGCAAGCCACTAGCACATCGACACCACGGTCGAGGGCGCGGAATTGCTTCTGGTACGAAACGCCACCATACATTGCTTCGACATAGAGTTTCAAATCGTAAGCAAGAGGGTCGAGAACTTTGTAAATTTGTTCTGCCAGTTCACGGGTTGGAGTGAGAATGAGCGAAGTTGGTCGGCGAGGTTCTGCTTCAGTGGTACGGGAGAGAAGAGGAAGTCCGAAAGCGAGGGTCTTTCCAGATCCTGTTGGCGCTCTGCAGCAGACGTCTTTTCCGAGCATTGCATCGGGAATTGACTCTTTCTGTACTTCAAACGGTTCAAGAATGCCTTGCGTTTTCAGAGCATTCACCAATACTGGTTCGATACCCAAGTCACTGAACGACACCATACACGCACCCCGTTCCATCCCGCCGTCCGACCCTATTTGAAACCCACAGTAGGAATAATCGTCCATTCCTGTGGCTCAATTGGTATTCAAGCGCGCCGAACAAGCATGGCAACTGCATTCCCGCCGCCGAGGCAAAGGGTCACAATTCCGCTCGATGATTCAAGGCGACGCATGACACCGAGCATGGTGATCAAGCAACGTGTGCCACTGGCTCCGAGAGGATGGCCAAGGCTCACTGCTCCACCATGGAGGTTAAAGCGATCTTCTGGAATGTTCAATTCTTGGGCCACCGAACATGAAGCGGAGGCAAAGGCTTCGTTGTGTTCGTACACATCAACATCAAGGACACTGAGTTGATTCCGCTCAAGGAGCATCTCCACAGCGGTGATTGGTGCGCTCATGACTCGAGCGGGTTCAACACCGCTTGTGCAGTAGTCTTCGACATAGCCAAGAACCTCCCAACCTTGTTGTTGAGCAAACTCCGCATCAGCGAGAAGAACGGCGCTCGCGCCATCGTTGAGTGTGCTGGCGTTGCCTGCGGTCACTTGCCCGTCTTTCTTGAACACTGGACGAAGATTTGCGAGTGATTCTGCCGTGGTGTTTGAACGAACGCCCTCATCAGAATGGAAGTGAACCGGGTCGCCACGGCGTTGTGGGATCTCAACCGGGAACATTTCCCAGTCAAACCAACCGTTTGCTTGAGCGGTTGAAGCCCGTTGTTGACTTCGTGCGGCGTAGGCATCAGATGCCTCCCGAGTGATGTTGCATTCCTCGGCAATGGTTTCGCCTGTGGTGCCCATATGAACATCGTTGTAGCCGTCCCAGAGTCCATCGTGAATCATGGAGTCCACAAGGGTTGAATCGCCCATTTTCGAACCTTTTCGGTGATTCTTGAGGAGGTGAGGGGCATTGGACATGCTTTCCATACCACCTGCGATGATTGCTTTGTATTCGCCCGCACGGATGCTGTTCGAAGCCATCATCGCTGCTTTGAGTGAACTGCCACAGACTTTGTTGATGGTGACGCAAGGTGTGGTGTATGGCAGGTGCGCCCCGAGTGCGACTTGGCGGGCAGGATTTTGACCCGCTCCTGCTTGGAGCACTTGACCAAAAATGACCTCGTCAATAACACCCGAAGACGGGTCGAGACCTGCACGACGGCAGACTTCCTCAACAGCAAGAACACCAAGTTCAACCGCTGTAAAGCCTGAAAGAGCGCCCATGAATTTGCCAATTGGCGTTCGGGCAACGGCACAGATAGCAACCTTAGGCTGAGGCATGACCGCCCTAAAGGGACTTTATTCTTCAATGTGCGCGCCTCCATATCAGCCAAATTTCAAGAGAAGCCTTGATGATGTGAAGGTGCTGGCGGGTGCATGGCGAAATTCAAGACTGGATTCACAACGGACCGAGAAGCGAACGAAATGCGACACGTTGAGGTGGAAATCGATTTCACTCCAAACGCACTCGCTTCAATCCTCTACCGCCAAGGTGACACCGTTATCCTTGCTTGCTGCACAAAGGAAGCTCGATTGCCAGGATGGTTCCCTCGAGATTCCACTAAAGGGTGGGTTCACGCTGAGTACTCACTCTTGCCAGGTTCGACCGATTCAAGGTTCCGAAGAGAACGCCGTGGTGCAAAAGGACGCACTCAAGAAATCGAGCGCTTGGTTGCTCGTTCACTCCGTGCTGCTGTCGATCTCGAAGCACTTGGACCAGTGGCCCTCAACGTCGACTGTGACGTGCTAAACGCCGATGGAGGCACCCGATGTGCATCGATTACCGCTGCAAACATCGCCCTCCGACTTGCTGTTCGCCGGCTCATCGCTCGAGGCGAATGCCTTCCAATGGACATGCGGCCAACCGAAGACGAACGACGCAACGGATGGACTGCTCCGTCCCTTTCGGACACAGAGCGAACCAACCATGAAAACGCTGTCATCCCACACGACTTGGCTGCTATTTCAGTCGGTCTGATCGATGGAGAAGTGTACCTCGACCTTGATTACGTCCTTGACTCAAACGCAGATGTCGACATGAATGTCGTCAAAACTGCCGATGGAAAGTACGTCGAAATTCAAGGCACAGGTGAAGAATCAACCTTTTCTGGTGAAGAACTCGTTGCCCTATTGGCACGAGCCGATGGTGGACTTGAGACGCTCTTTGATGCTCAAGTCGCCATTCTCGATGGCATCGAGTGAGGCATACTGTTCGGGCGGAAGCCTTGATATGGCAGGGGTCATCGCCAAGTTGCACGGGTCAGTAGCTTAGTTGGGAGAGCGCGGCACTGAAGATGCCGAGGTCGCTGGTTCAAGTCCGGCCTGACCCACCTCAACACACCATGAGCGAAAGCTGTCTGCAAAACGATGGCTCTTAACACGGGAAAAGCCAGTTTGAATCGAGTTCCCATCGTTGGGTTCATTTGCAAGAACCTCTTCTTGTGGGTATGGGCGGGAAGGATGATGAGAATCCAGCACCGCCTGAGGGCACCGAGCATGAAACTCGGAAGGATAAACTCAGCAAGGAACTCGAAGTGATTCGAACCCGAAGAACCGGTGGCTCAGGCCGCAGTTTCTTAGCCAAGAAAGAGAATTTCGTCCTCTTTGGCGGCATCGTTTACGGTGGAGTATACGCCCTGATGATTTTCGCCATGTCTTCTGGGATGCTTGGTGAATCAACGGCACTCGATCACGCCGCTTCCAATACCTTCCTCGATATTGGTGGCGAATGTGAAGAGATCACAGAGGAACCATGGATTCACATGTTCCCCAACGAAGACCTGCATGTATTCTCACTTGCTGGGCACAACCTCCCTGAAGGGTTTGCATCACTCGCCTTCGAAATCACATCAACCGATGAAGGCCAAGAATGGTGGTCAAAAGCAAACTCGACGGTTTCGACGGTCAAGTTCAAGGGAGGCTCGGAAACAGGGCGTTCGAATTACCAAGCCGACTACAGCGAGTTAAGTGAAGGCCACTATTCGATTACATTCGAAATTTCAGTGTACAATCAGTCCAACCTCACGGGTGCAAGCATCGTTGAAGGCGGTGAGCAAATTGACAAAACCATTGAGTTCGAAATCTCTGAATCAAAGCAAACCCTTGCCTTCCTACCGTTTGTTAACGACGAAACGAAGCAGGACATTCGAGTCACCGACACAGGTGCCCGCTCTTGCTGGAGCGTCCAAGATTTGGGAGACTGGGGCTACATTCTCATTGGCGCTGAGCTTGGTGGAGGTCGAGAAACGGCCATGCTCTCCGGAGGCTCTGCCGGCATCCCTGCATGGTGGATGGCTTTCACATCCCTCTCACTGTCAGCGATCACCTTGCTTGTGATTTATCCGTTGATGTACAAAATCTACCACCAAGAAAGCGACGACATTCTCTCCAGAGCACACATTGGCCGTCTTGTGGAAGAGATTCTGACAAAAACTGCAAGCCGGTTGTCAATCGATGTCGATTGGGAGTTGTACAAACTCGAACCCCGAGAATTATCCATTGACATCATGGTTCCATACAAGAACACTGAATCCACGCTATCAGACAGCAAGGACGTGCGTGCTGAAGTGCTTCGGGAAATTCTCGACGAGTTTGCGATTTTCCGTGTCTTCAAACCCGTTCAATTGACGGTACGAACGATTGGTGTCAATCAAGGCATTGACTTTGATTCCGGCGTAGGAATTGGTACCTCTGCAGAAGAGGAAACTGAAGAAACTCAGAACTATTCATCGTTCTTCTCTGAACTTCACACCCTCTCACGTGTCGAAGATGAAGTCCGAGAAAGCCTCGAACTGTTCTTCGCCCGTCGAAGCGACCTTGCAATGAAAGGTGCCGTCGTTACCAGTGATGACCGAGTCATCTTCGTCTCCGTCATTTATCGGCCAACTCAGCGGTTTGCATTCTTTAGGTTCAAGAAAACGAGGGACGAAGTTCAAACCGAGCTTCATCGATTCATATCCAAGCGAAACGCCGACTTATTGGGGTCTCAAGACCTCATCGTCAAAGGACGAAACCAAGTCTCGACCTTGGCTGACCGATCCGGCGCTGGGCGTGTGGAGCGTGCCTCGAAGAGCGACGAGCGAATCGTGGCCGTTGCTCGCCAAGACGGCCTTGGTGGAAAGATGCTCCAGACCAAACTGCTTGGCGATACACTCTCAACGGTCGAGTACATGGCCAACGAAAAGCGTGAGATGATCAATAAATGGGGCTTCTGGGGTTTGATTGTCTTCGTTTGGATTCCTTTCATGGCATCAGGTGTGCTGGTTGGTGCAATGCTCGGATTGCTTTCGAGAATGAACTTCACCCGCGTCCTCTCTGCCACCTTCATCGGTGGTTCAATCGCTTCAGTCACATGGGCATACACTGCAGAAGGGATTGTGAAATTCATGCACCAATACAAACTTGAGGCTGTTATTCCACTGATCATCATCGTCTTCGTTGGCGCTGCATTCCTGCACATTCGTTCAACCAAGATGCGCCGTCAGACTGAGCTTTTCGAAGACACCCTCCTGGACAATTTCCATGCGAACATCCAAGCCAAATACGGCGAGCAAGGATGAGGATTCCAATGGACGCCATCACCCAGACGACTGGCAGAGAAGGGCATGTCGGCGAGGTATCGCTCATTGGTATCGTGACCGTCAGCGACCGGGCCAGTGATGGAACCTACGAAGACCAAGGTGGGCCAGCAATTCTGGCTTTCCTTAACGAAGCCATTGCAAGCCCTTGCATCGTGCACTATAGGTGCGTCCCAGATGTTCAGGCAGCCATTGAAGATGCCCTGATTGAACTCGCCGATAAGATCGGATGTGATGTCATTGTCACAACAGGCGGTACAGGCCCCACGCCTCGGGATGTAACACCGGAAGCGACAGAGGCAGTTCTTGAGCGAATCCTTCCCGGGTTTGGCGAACAGATGCGAGCCATATCCATGAAGTATGTCCCAACTGCCATTCTCTCGAGGCAACTCGGAGGAACCAGAGGTTCTTGCGTAATTTTCAACCTTCCTGGACGTCCTAAATCGATCAGGGAGACCATCGATGAAATTTGGCGAGCCGTTCCATATTGTGTGGATTTGATTGGTGGCCCTTACATCGATACTGTGGATGATGTCTGCAACGCATTCAGGCCTGCCTCTGCTCGTCGCAGGTGAACGCCAAACCCAAGCAAGAGTTCATTGAGTAGATTCCCAAGGAAGGCACATGGACCAAAAGAACAACGGAAACTTGCTCGTTCTGAACGCAACGATGATCTTACCTGACAAGACCGTTCTGGGCGACCTACGAACCGAAAATGGAACCATCTCTGAAATCAAGATTGGAGGCGGTCTTGAGCCAAACCATAACGAGCAGGTCATCGATGGGACAGGGTTGCATCTTCTTCCCGGCGCCATTGATCCGCAAGTGCATTTCAGAGAACCTGGCCAACCGGAAAAGGAAGACCTGGGAAGTGGTTCGGCTGCCGCAGTCAGTGGAGGCATTACCTCGTTTTTGGACATGCCAAATAACAAACCAGCCATTACAGACATGAAGGGTATGCAAATGAAACTCGACAGTGCTGCTGCCACATGCGTCAACAACTACGGCTTCTTCATTGGCGCTACACCCACGAACCTTGCAGAACTTCAGGAGGTCGTTGGAACCATTGACGCACCACGAGCGATTCCTGGCATCTGTGGAACAAAGGTGTTCATGGGGTCCTCAACAGGAACATTGCTCGTCAACGAGCGCGAAGCACTTGACAGAATCTTTGGCGGAATTGGTGGACTGATTGCGGTTCACGCTGAAGATGAAGACCGACTCAACGAACGTTACCCCTCGTTTGAACATCGCACCGACATGGCCGCTCATGCTGAATGGCGAGACGATGTAACCGCACTTCTGGCCACTAAAATTGCGGTAGAGCTTGCAGAGCGACACCAACATAGGCTCCACATTCTGCACCTTACCTCCGGACTCGAAGCTGATTGGTTGGAAGGTCGGACCTCGTTGCCAAGTCAAGCGGTAGGAAAAGGAGTCATCACTACTGAGGTTCTGCCTCAACATTTGACATTCAATGAAATGGATGTTGAACGTGAGGGTGTGCGACTAAAGATGAACCCGCCAATACGGTACCAAGCCGACATGGACATCCTATGGCGTAGAATCCACGACGGTACGGTGCAATGCATCGCCACTGATCACGCACCCCACACGTTGGATGCAAAGGCGAAAGGGTTCCCTGCTGCACCGAGTGGTATGCCAGGTGTTGAAACTTCACTCCCTGCCATGCTCACCCACGCCAAGGATGGCCGATGCACCATCGAAGATGTCGTCAAGTGGATGTCTGCGAATGTAGCGGATTGCTACAACATGACGAACAAAGGTGCGCTTCAGCAAGGCTATGACGGAGATCTTGTCTTGGTCGACATGAAGCATGAAGCCGAAGTGACTGATGAAAATTCGTGGACACGAGTTGGTTGGAATCCGTACAGAGGCCGAACCCTTGTCGGATGGCCGATGGTAACCGTTGTCGGCGGCGTGCCAGTGTTCGAAAGAACGCCTGAAACGGGTCAAAAAGGGAAACTATTGGTGAAACCGGGTGAAGCTGGTGAAGCGATTGAAATGGCTCCTTGGATTTAATTGTAAATACGAATTAATATCCAATCTTGCCGGATAACATTATATGGCAAGATATTTGATTCCGGATTGAGGAATCTACATGAGTTGGCTAGAAGAAAATATTGGAGAAGGATATCAACAGGTAATTGTCGGCGTTGTGCTGTTCATCATTGGTGCTACAATGGGGTGGCTTGAAGCCGCTGACGGTGCCATGAGTGCGGCTGACGTCTACGTCCCGTCGTTGCTGATGCTTTCTGGGGGAATGGTGACGCTGCTCGGCATCTCCTTTGGCACTGGCCATGAAGACGACAGAACGAACGATTTGATGGATGCCATCAATGATTTGACGAACAGAATGAACGCAATTATGGGCGAAGAAGAGTGAGATCAAAGGCCGTAAATTCGGCCATACTTCTCTTCCACATAGCGTAGGAAAGGCTCGGGGCTTGGTGGCGCACCTGTCGCTTTTTCAATCAAATCAGCAGGTGACATTTTGCTTCCTTCTGCATGGATTCTTGGCCTCAACCATTCGAGAAGCGGTGACCAGTCACCAGATTCAACGAGCGCATCGATGTCACCAAGTTCTTCAGCCATTGATTCGAGAAGTTGTGCCGCATACAAATTCCCGAGGGTGTAGGTTGGGAAATACCCAAATGCGCCCATGGACCAGTGAATGTCTTGCAAACATCCGAGGCGATCGTTTGGAACTTCTTCACCAAACCACTCTTGGAACATGGTGTTCCAAGCATTTGGCAATTCTTTGACAGTCAACTCACCATTGAACAGCTGCTTCTCAATTTCATACCTGAGCATGACATGGAGGTTGTAGGTCACCTCGTCCGCTTCAACTCGAATGTAGCCGGTTGACACTTTGTTCGCAATTCGATTCAAGGTTGCCGGGTCCCACTCCGGCGCAGAAGGGAAGCACTCTTTGTACCAAGGAAGGGCGACCTTCCAAAAGGCAGGAGTGCGGCCAATTTGATTCTCCCAAAACCGACTTTGTGACTCAT
>Ga0102825_1000546_pt1 | contig 8751 bp, 9 predicted proteins | sample ColrivemetaGS579_FD_78461 | JGI IMG/M metagenome (GOLD analysis project Ga0102825, IMG submission 78461) | Estuarine microbial communities from the Columbia River estuary - High salinity metaG S.579 | ecosystem: Environmental > Aquatic > Marine > Intertidal zone > Estuary | place: USA: Columbia...
GTGTAATAGTAGGAGGATGTTGTAACTGTTTATTTGAAAATTCAAATGTTTTTATAGGTGCAGGGAGTAAAAACTGTATTGACGGCTCAAGTAGTTCCAACTCATCAATTGTAGGAGGTACCCTAAACACATCCTCAGCATCATGTAGTTTTATAGGTGGTGGATGTTCTAACTTTGTTTCTGGTCAACGAAGTTTTATAGGTTCAGGAACTAACAATGATATTTGTAACACATGTGGAGCATTTATCGGAGGAGGAAGTACAAATGTAATTAGCGGGTCAGCAGCTTCATCAAACCATGTTATAGCAGGAGGCTCTAATAATGAAATAGTAGTAACAGACGGTAACCAGCCAAATGCTTCAGTTTCTACTATTGGGGGTGGATATAATAACTGTATTACCCATGGAGGATCAGTTATAGCAGGTGGTACTAACCATACAGTATCTGCATATCAAGGTGTTGTAGTAGGAGGTGATACAAACACTGTATCAGGTTGTTACGGATTTATCGGAGCTGGTAGACTTAATACGGTTGCAGGCCACTGTGGATTCATAGGAAGTGGTTGTAATAATACAATATGTAGTGGAGAAACCTTCGCTACTATTGGTGGAGGTGGTCAAAACCGAGTAGATGGTGATTACTCTGTAGTAGTAGGTGGAGCCTTGAACTGTAATGATAATAACTGTTCTTTTATAGGTGGTGGTTATTCAAATTATAACTCAGGATTTGCAGGAGTTATAGGAGGTGGATATGATAATGAAATTAGCCTTAATGAATCATACGGTGCTATATTAGGAGGTTATTGTAACAAAATAGACTCAGATTATAGTTTTATTGGAGGAGGTTGTAGACATATAATTTGTCAATGTAATTGTAATGCTATAGTAGGTGGACGTGATCATTGTATTACCGCTAGATTATCTTTTATAGGTGGAGGATGTTCAAATGATATAGTTGGTACTCAATACGGACATACAATAGCAGGAGGAAATGGAAACTTTATTTGTGTTAATGAGAATCAAAGTGCAATTGGTGGAGGTTACAATAACCAAATATCATGTAACATTGGTAGTTCAACTATTGCAGGTGGAGCAAGTAATAAAATTTGCAGAACATCTGGTTTTGATTATGGATCTTTTATTGGAGGAGGAGCTTTAAACTGTCTTATAACAGCAGCATGTTTTAGTGTTATAGCAGGAGGAACTTCTAATTCCTCTACAGCAGCTAGTACATTTATTGGAGGAGGAAGAACTAATGTTGTATCGGGCATAGCTGGTGGTATTTTAGGTGGATGTAGTAATACTGTTTCACATACTTGTTCATTTATAGTAGGTTCTAACTTAACCTCAACAGCTGCTTGTTATACCTTTATGAATAATGCTTGTGTAGCAGGTACAACTCGTACTACAACATTAGTAGAAACATCAGCTAGAAAACATAAAGAATGTATTGTTCCCTTACAAAACCAAATTGAAAATCTTAAAAAGTTAGAACCAGTATCATTTACTTGGAAAGAAGATAAAAAAGAAGATATAGGGCTTATAGCGGAAGATGTTGAAAAGGTATTACCAAAAATGGTATCTTATGAAGATAATGGTGAATTACATGGAGTTCAATATTCGAAATTAACTGCTATATTAATTAAAGCATTCCAAGAACAACAAAATCAAATTGAAGAATTGAAAGAAGAAGTTAAATTACTAAAACAAAATAAATAATGGCTATACTTCAAGCATCAACCATAACAGGTTCACTAATGAGAACTTCAGATACTGTTACTATCTCCAGTAATACAGCAAGCATTGATTTTTCAAATAATGATAACTTTATTATCAATGCAGGAAGTGATTTTAAATTTGATTGGACAGTCTCTACAAATAATGTTGGACAATCAGGAACAATTATTATTAATAATACCGCAGCATCATCACCCGACCTTTTACCTGATATAACCAAAACACCCGATGGGGCAGATATTTTGTTTGTAACAGCTAGTAATTCAACATCAGTAATGTCATACTATATAGCAGCTACAGATAAAGTATTAGTTAGTTATATAGGTAATTTTTCATAAAAATGAGAGGATTAGGATTAGGTAGTAAACCAGCTGAATGGAGTACTAGTACTACAACAACAAAAAATGTAGTAACTAATTTCCAAACGTCTACCTCTTGGTCTACAAGTAGATCCACAGTTTATACAAACACTACAGGGTTGAGTACCACTAAATCTACTACCACTTCTTGGACTACTAGTCGTTCTACTACTACAAGTTTTACAACTAGTAAATCAACAACAACATCTTGGACAACAAGTTTTACAACTACTAAAAACACAACTACAACTTGGTCTACTAGTAAATCAACAACAACATCTTGGACAACAAGTCGTTCTACTACAACAAGTTATACTACTACTTTTTCTACAAGTAAATCTACTACTACAACTTTTTCTACAAGTAAATCTACTACTACAACTTGGTCTACTAGTAAATCTACTACAACAAGCTGGACAACAAGTAGATCAACTACTACTACATTTAATGAAAGCCGTAGTACTACAACAACTTATACTACAACTTGGGAAACAAGTATAACAACATATAACGGATCAAGGGGAACTTATGGGTATGCATCAACATCATGGACAACATTTTGGAATTCAAGTGGACAAATATGTGTAGTTGAAAATCAACTTGTTCATTATAATACTTATCAAGCTACCGATATTAGCCAATTTGGTTCAGGTTCAACTATATTGGAAATGGATACTCCCTTTGATACAGATGATAGAGATGAATTATTTGAAATCACATCAACAACAATAGATAGTGGAGGAGGTTTACTTACAGGATCTGTTGTAGAAAACCTGAGTTATGACGCTAGTGGGGGAATAATTAATATAAATAAATATGATTTACTAATAACAGGAGATCACCCCCAACCTATTTTTAGAAGTGGTTCTTGGACAGTTGAAAGAGGTAATGATATACAAATTGGAGATGGATTATATCACATATCTGGGAGCCAACCAACAGGTAGTATTATTTGGGTTTGGGATTTAGAGGTTGATACCACAGGTTCTTATAAAGTATATAATATATCTTCAGAACCTCATGATGTATATTTTGTAAATGGATTTTTAACTCATAATAAGTAGACTATGCCTCCTTCTAATACACAATATGGATCATCGGGTGTTACTTATAGAAATACTTCTAGGAATACTTATATCTACTATACTACTTATTGGAACGCATATAGTACATATTGGTTTACAACCAGATCTACAACTAAACCAACCTCCACAACTTGGTCTACTAGTAAATCTACTACAACAAGTTGGACAACAAGTAGATCAACTACTACATCATTTAATACTAGTAGATCAACTACAACTACATTTAATACATCAAAATCAACCACAACTACTTTTAACACTAGTAAAACAACATCAAAATCGACAACTACAAGTTGGACTACAAGTAGATCAACTACCACAACGTTTAATACTAATAAATCAACAACAACCAAATTTATCACTAGTAAAAATACATCAAAATCAACTACTACTTCTTGGACAACAAGTAGATCAACAACAACTTCCTTAGGTACTAATTATTCAACAATTACTAAATGGGTTACATATTGGGAAACAAGTTGGCCAACAAACACCAGCTGGTCTACAAATACATTTACAGGTACAGGCAAAACCACCCAAAAAGTTACTAATGAAACAATTAAACAAGGTTGGTATTCTACTACTGTTTCCCATTATAGAAAAAATACTTCTAAATCTAAAACTAATGGAAAAAACCTTAGAAGAAACGTTAGTAAAAGTAAATGGGGTAGTTGGATGAAAAGTTTTTACCAAGGGAGAAAATTAGGATAAAATAAGTTGTATTATTAAAAAGTTATTCGTATATTATCAATACTAAAAGTTATAGACTAAATGGAAATGTTCAATAAAAAGGTTCTAGAAGAAAGAATAGGATCCTTAAAAAAAAACACAAATCTTAGAGATTTAGAAGATATTGAAGGGTATGTTATCCGTAAATGTAAAGAATTAGATATAGAATATAGCTATGATGTTTTAGCTGAAGAAATGCCTTATTTTAAAACTATAGGTTATACAGAACACGCAGGTAATTTTTATCTCCAACCCCTAAACCTTAAATTTAGATTAGAATCTATTATAGATGCGTGGCATGATACCGATGACTATCCTATTATAGATTTTGCTGCTCATATGGCTAAAAGAGTAAAAGATAAAACAGCAAATAAATACCAAAATAGAGATCAAAGTTTTAACCAATTTAAAAAAGTTGACAATTTAGTAGTACTACCAGGTTCTAACAAACTTAAAGGAAATACCTGTTTAAATAAATTAAAATATTTAAAGAAAAAATATAAAGATAATTTATATTTCAAACCCCATCCTATCACAACTCATGCTGTAGTAGGTGAATTGAAAGATTTACTTGGTGCTGAAAGTATCTTACCTAGAGATATTGATTTATATCATTTTATGAATGTAGCTAAAAAAATATACTCTACTCATTGGAGCGAATCAGTTATAAATGCTATTGCATTAGGCAAACCAGTTGAAGCTGTTGATGTATACAATGATATCCATCAATCATCATTCTATGCTATTAATACTCAAGCATTCTCTCACCAACACCATGGTAAAGAATGGATAAATAAAACATTTTCATCACCCAAATCAGGTATAATTAACCCCTATATTGATAAAGATTGGAAAGATAAAGTAGACAAATACTTTGATTATATCACTGAAAAAAGAGATTACTATAAAATGTGGTTTATTGATGAAAAACTAAAAGAAGAATTAAAAGAAAAAAACAAAATTTAATTAAGTTTTATATATTTATAATAAACAAATAAAATAAATACAATGAATCATATTTGGAAAATTTACGATCTTAATAGAACCCTATCAGACGGGATGGTAAGCAAAGCTATATATGCCTGTGAATCAGATGAATCAGGCCATTCATCTAGAAAAATTGGAGAAGTAGCTTTCACAACAGGTTCAGCTTCTGACTCAGAATTTGTAGCTTATGAAGACCTTACTGAAAATATTGTTTTAGGATGGGTTACAGGATCCATAGATACAACTGCTATAGAGGTAGAAAATTCCTCTTCAATTGCATCTTCTATTACTGCTGAGGCTAATAGAACTAAAGAAAATGGTACTCCTTGGCTATAATATTTTAAAATAGTTTTATTAAATAATTGTTATGAATGTAATCTTTCAAATAGACGGGGGTCTAGGTAAATCCATCATGGCGACAGCTATGGTTAAAGTTATAAGAAAACGCTATAAAAATTCTCACATTATAGTCGTTACAGCTTATCCAGATGTATTTTTAAATAACCCACATATCAATGAGTGTTTTAGGATTGAGGAAATGGGGGGAGCCTATTTAAAATATGTTAAAGATCAAGATTGTAAAATCTTCACAGAAGACCCCTATCGTAATACTTCTTTTTTAACTGATAAAGAACACCTATTTAAAACTTGGTGTAGAATATATGGGTTAAACTATAATAATGAACAACCTCAACTTTATTTAACCCAACCTGAAGTAGATTATTTCAAACCTTTTTATCAAGTAGAAAAACCCATATTAGCTATACAACCAAATGGAGGTCCTCAAGGTCAAGGTTTTCAATACTCTTGGACTAGAGACATACCTCAACCTACAATGAATGAAATAATCAAACATTATAAAGAAGATTATACTATAGTTCATATCAAAAGAGAAGACCAGCAACAATATCCAGATACACTACACGCATTAGATGGGTTTAGAAGTATAGCTATACTATTACAACTATCTTCTAAACGATTATTCATAGATTCATTTAGTCAGCATTTAGCAGCTGCTATGGACAAAAAATCAACAGTGTGTTGGGTAACTACAAAACCAAAAATATTTGGGTATAAGTTACATGACAACATCATAGCTACCCCTTTTACCAAAGAACCCCAACTTGAACGTTCTGTTTATCAACCCTTTAATTTAGCACAAGATATTTCATCCATTCCTTATAATGATTTAAATGAAATATTTAATGCTAATGCAATTATAGAGTCTATAAACAAACAATAATGGAAAAAATATTTTTTCAATCATCTTTACCTAGAGCAGGTAGCACATTGTTACAAAACATATTAGGTCAAAATCCTGATTTTTATGTAACCCCTACTTCCGGTGTATTAGAATTATTATTTGCAGCTAGAAATAATTATACAAACGATAATGCTTTTCAAGCCCAAGATGCAGAGTTAATGAAAAAAGGATGGCTTAACTTTTGTCGTCAAGGAGTAGAAGGATTTTTTAATGGTATTACAAACAAGAAATATGTAGTTGATAAATCTAGAGGTTGGGGGATACATTATAACTTTCTAAATTCATTTCACCCAGATCCAAAAATAGTTTGTATGGTTAGAGACTTAAGATCTATCTATTCTTCTATGGAGAAAAACTTTAGAAAAAATCAAGATAAAGATAGTGGTATAGTAAACTGGGCTGAAATGAAAGGTACTACAACATCTAAAAGAGTTGACCATTGGTCTCAAACCCCTCCAATTGGTATCGCTATAGAAAGGTTAAAACAAATAATAGATGAAGGTATAGATAAAAATATTTTATTTATACGATTTGAAGATCTAACTTCTAACCCTCAAATAGAGTTAGATAAGGTATATGACTTTTTTGAAGTAGAAAGACATCAACATGATTTTCATAATGTAGAACAACTTACCCAAGAAGATGATACAGTACATGGTATTTTTGGAGACCATACAATAAGAAAAGAGGTAAAACCTGTTCCTGAAGTATACAATGAATATTTAGGCCAAGAATTATCACAAAATATAGTTAATACTTATCCTTGGTTTTACGAGTATTTTAAATATTTATAATTAATCCCTAAAAATTACATATGAGTTGGAATTACAAAACCCATAAAATAGGGGACATAACTCAATTTCCAGAAAACACATTCGGTTTCGTTTATATAGTTACTCACAAACCTTCTGGGAAGTCTTACATCGGAAAAAAAGTCTTATTTCATAATAAAAAACAAAAAATTGGAAAACGAGAATTAGAAAAACTACAAGGTGTAGTTGGTCGTCGTCCCTCTTATAAATTAGTAGTAAAAGAATCAGACTGGCTTAATTACTACGGATCCCAAAAACACATCAAACAATTATTGCTTGAAGGTAAAAAAGATGAATTTGATCGTACTATATTAAAAATGTGTCCTAATAAAAAGTCATTGACATATTTTGAAATTAAATACCAAATGATATATCAGGTATTAGAAAAACCAGATAAATTCTTCAATGACAATATTTTAGGTAAATTTTTCACTAGAGACTTAGAGGGTATTGACTTTGAAGATCCCTTGGAGTATAAAGATTAGTTTTGTATATTACCACTTATGGTAAACCAATTATTAGTTACCTTAGTAAATTCGGTGTTAGGATCAGGTAAAGCTACAGCTAGAAATAACTACGCTTACCATTGTCCTTTTTGCCATCACCATAAACCAAAAATGGAGGTTAATCTCACCGAGAATAAAGAAGGTAGAAATCCTTGGCATTGTTGGGCTTGTGATGTTAAAGGTACTACTATTTATTCTTTATTTAAACAACTTAAAGTTGAGGTTAATAAGTTTACAGAACTAAAATCTTTAGTTAAAACTTCTAAATCAATAAAACAAACACAAGTTGTTAATAGTGTATCACTCCCCAAAGAGTTTATTAGTTTAATAGATAATAATTCAAATGAAATAAAAACGCGTCATGCCCTAGCATATTTAAAGAGTAGAAACATAAATCAACATGATATCCTAAAATATGATATAGGTTATTGTGAAGCAGGTTTATACGCTAATATGATTATTATACCAACATATGATGCGGATGGTAGATTAAATTATTTCACAGCTCGTTCATTTGAAAAAGACCCATACATAAAATATAGAAACCCATCAGCAAGCAGAGATGTAATTCCAAATGAACACTTAATTAATTGGAAAGTACCTATTATTATATGTGAGGGTTTATTTGATGCTATTGCTATTAAACGAAACGCTATACCATTACTAGGAAAAAATATACAAAGCAACTTAATGAAACGAATAGTTACGTCAGTTGTAGATAAAATTTATATTGCATTAGATAAAGATGCAATTAAACAAGCTTTACGCTTTTGTGAAAACCTAATGGCAGAAGGTAAAGAAGTCTATCTTGTTGATATGCAAGATAAAGATCCAAGTGAAATGGGTTTTACTAATTTCACCAAATTAATTCAAACCACCCAACCACTTACCTATTCTGGTTTGTTGGAAAGAAAACTAGCTTTATGATCAAAAAATCATACAATAGAATATTAGAGATCTCAGATGATCACAAACAAATAACTTTACCTGATTCACGTTATTATAGACGTAATGGAGAATTTTACCCTTCTATTACATATGTTTTAAATGCTTATCCTAAAGGTAAATATTTTGAGGACTGGCTTAAAAAAGTAGGGTATAGTGCTGAATGGATTGTTAAAAAAGCAGCAGAAGAAGGAACACAAGTTCATGAAATGATTGAAGAATATTTTGAAGGTAAAGAATTAAAATATTTAAATGACAATGGTCACCCCAGAATGGCCCCCCATGTTTGGCAAATGCTTTTACGTTTTGTTGATTTTTGGGAAACATA
>Ga0102825_1000549_pt1 | contig 8741 bp, 9 predicted proteins | sample ColrivemetaGS579_FD_78461 | JGI IMG/M metagenome (GOLD analysis project Ga0102825, IMG submission 78461) | Estuarine microbial communities from the Columbia River estuary - High salinity metaG S.579 | ecosystem: Environmental > Aquatic > Marine > Intertidal zone > Estuary | place: USA: Columbia...
GAAACGCAAATCCTTCATTTCACTAATATCCCTGTTGGCTATCTCTTGTGCATTCATGAGCTGTAGCTCCAATGGTTCTTTCAAAAATGGCGCATCCAGTGCAACAGGTTGGAAAATTGGAGAAAGTGGCGGTTTTGATTATAAAGGAAAAGACTACAAGGACCAGATTCAAGGACCTAATTTGATCTTAGTGCATGGCGGTACTTTCACCAAGGGACGTGTCCAAGACGATGTGATGAAGGATTGGAACAATACACCAACACGAATGCAAGTTCGTTCTTTTTACATGGACGAAACCGAAGTCACCAACCTTATGTATATTGAATATTTAGATTGGTTAAAACGTGTTTTTGCTTCTCAACCTGATATTTACCTATCGGCTTTGCCAGATACACTTGTTTGGAGAAATCAATTAGGATTTTATGATGATATGGTGAACAACTATTTGCGTCATCCTGCATTTCAAACACACCCTGTTGTTGGAGTGAGCTGGCAGCAAGCAAGTAACTTTGCAAAGTGGAGAACCAATAGGGTCAATGAAATTATACTAGAACAAAAAGGATGGATTGCCAAAGGGGCTAGAACATCAAAAAGCATTCAAAATGGCCTCAATTTTGACACAGAAACTTATCTGAAAAGACCTGATGTTGTCTATGGAGGAAATTATGACGCTGAGAATGTAAGTGAGGTTGAGAATGCAACCGAAAATAATGTTCAGGATTTTGTTGGTAAAGAAGCGCAAATTACAGTTCGTGGAGAAGGAGATCAAGAAGATCAGGTCAAAGTAATCAATGCGAGTGTTGAGTATGGGATCGTACTTCCGGAATATCGATTACCCACAGAATCTGAATGGGAATATGCTGCTTTAGGACTTGCAGGTATTCGTGAATACAATTCATATCAAGGTAAGAAAAAATATCCATGGTCTGGCGATTCATCGCGAGTGTCACAACAACGAAATGCTGGTGACCAACTTGCGAACTTCAAACAAGGTCGTGGTGACTACAGTGGGGTTGCTGGATGGTCGAATGATGATGCGGAAATAACTGCTGACGTTCGTCAATATCCACCCAATGATTTCGGTCTTTATGGAATGGCGGGCAACGTTTCAGAATGGGTTGCTGATGTGTATCGCCCGATCACAAACAACGAGATTAGCGACATGAACTATTTTAGAGGGAATGTCTTTCAAAACTATATTACTGAAGACGGAAAAGTCAAAGTGGCGACAGAACCTCTTTTTGATGATAAAAATCCGGCTGGAAGAACGATTTACGACCAGTTACCCGGATCTATCATGAAAGATAATATCAATCCTAATGACTTTGAGTCAATACAAAGTCAAGAAGAATTACTTAACTCAAATGGGCTGACTGCGAACAATCTCGCTTATGCTGATGGAGATGAGCTGTATGAAAGAGATGAAACAGAAATGTATAAAGACGCTTTTTCAAAAGAAAGAGAGCAAGGAGAAAAAAGACTTACACTTGTTTCCGACAAAACACGCGTAATTAAAGGAGCATCTTGGAAAGATCGTGCTTTCTGGCTCGATCCAGCACAACGACGATATATGCCTGAGTTTTTGGTAGCTGATTACATCGGATTCCGCTGTGCCATGTCGTATCTAGGCAGCACAAGTGAAAGCCGTAAACCTCGTGGCATCCCCAAAAATTAAGCGGAAAACTTCAATTATTTATCCACCTTCTGATGTCAGCGCTTTACAACATATTTAGAGACGCTAGTGGAGTTTGTACGGATACTCGAAAACTACAAAAAGGGGAACTATTCTTTGCGCTCAGCGGGCCAAACTTCAACGGAAATTCCTTTGTAGAAAAAGCGCTTACAATGGGTGCATCGGCTGTTGTCATCGACGAAGACATCGACTTGAAAGATGATCGCATTGTACGAGTTCCACATTCGTTGGTGGCTCTTCAAGAGCTGGCAATAGAACACAGAACACATCTCGGAACTACCATCATTGCACTCACAGGAAGCAATGGAAAAACCACCACCAAAGAACTCATTCATTCGGTGCTAAGCACTACCTTCACGACTGTGGCCACGCAAGGAAACCTCAATAATCATATTGGCGTTCCTCTCACCTTGCTTTCGTTAGAAGAGGGCACCGAAATCGGTGTCGTCGAAATGGGTGCCAATCACCCAGGTGAGATTGCATTATTGGCCAATATTGCTCAACCAAATGCTGGGCTGATTACCAATTTCGGCAAGGCACATCTTGAGGGATTTGGTAGCTTGGAAGGGGTTGTCAAAGCCAAATCAGAACTCTATGACTATCTCAAAAACACAAACGGTCTGATTTTTGCCAATGCCGACGATTCAAAAATCATGGCACAGCTCAAAGGGCAAAATCCCATCACCTATGGAACAGGCACATCGGCAAGGTTGTCTGCAACTCTTTTAGCTGAAGAAGATGCGATTCGCATTGAGGTTGATCAACAAGAGATACAAACCCAACTCAGCGGGGCTTATAATGGCTACAATGCCTTGGCTGCCTATGCTATCGGTCGTTACTTTGGGGTATCATCACAAAACGCAAAAACTGCACTAGAGTCCTATATATCAGAGAACAACCGTTCCCAACTGATTCGCAAAAAAGGTCTCCAAATTACCCTTGATGCCTACAACGCCAACCCCACAAGTATGCATGCTGCCCTAACGAGCTTTTCGAAAAAAGAAGGGAAAAAGATTGCAATTCTTGGACAAATGAATGAACTCGGAAAGCACACAGAAATCGAACACAAACAACTCGTAGATTGGACAAATACCTCTCCGATTGATGATTGCTATTGGGTTGGCTCTGCTTTCGCACCTTTTGTTTCAGCTGACAAGTACTTTTCTAATGTTGACCAGGCCATGGATTACTTCTCAAAAACCTCTCTTGGACAAGCATCGCTGCTCGTAAAAGGATCTCGCAGTTTTACACTCGAAAAATTAGTAGACGTTTTTCACTAATGGGGCGCACCATTTTATTTCTCGGATTGATTCTTGTTCTCATCGGAGGCGTACTACTATTGGGAGAAAAGTATGGCGTTAAAAACCCGCTTGACTTTCGATTTGGAGGAGAAAATTGGACGTTTTACTTCCCACTCGGCACTTCCATACTGGTCAGTATTGTTTTGAGCTTATTGGTTTACTTCTTTAGAAAGTAAATGAACTTGTCCACTCGCTATCAATAGCCCATGGCATACAGAAATGCTATCCGATGCATGTGATAAAAATTGTTCTCCCACTTGCCTTGTTTCTATGTTCACACAAATACACCCCTTGCCAGGTTCCGAGTTGAGGAACCCCATTTTTGATTGGAAATGACACCGATGAACCTAAAATACTACTTTTGATGTGGGACGTCATATCGTCTTTTCCTTCCAAAGTGTGGGTGTAATGATCGTCAGACTCTGAGACCATTTTGTTGAAATGGGTTTCAAAATCAACGCGTACGCTCGGGTCAGCATTTTCGTTGATTGTAAGACTTGCAGAGGTGTGTTTGATAAACACATGCACAATCCCCGTCTGATTGGGTAGTGCCGCAATGATATCATCAGTGATCAAATGAAACCCTCTTGAAAAGGGTTTTAGGGTGATTTCAACTTGATAAGTCATCTTAATTGTGGGTCATATTGGATTCGAACCAATGACTTCCGCCCTGTCAAGGCGACACTCTGAACCAACTGAGTTAATGACCCCATTAAGTTGTCAAAAATAAAACAAAATCGTCAGATTGTTTATGTTTGTAAAAAAGAAATGTTGCACTTCAAAAGATCAGACATCGATGCGATGGAAAAAATCTTCCGTCTCAATCTAATCAACAGCTGTACAGGCTATAAATCAGCCAACCTCATCGGAACCCAATCCAAAGAAGGAAAGACAAATCTAGCCGTCTTTAGCAGCATTACCCACTTGGGCAGTAATCCTCCTCTGATTGGCTTTGTATTGCGTCCAACGACTGTGCCAAGAGACACTTATCGAAACCTCAAAGAATCTTCTTTATTCACCGTCAATCACATTCACTATAAATCCGTTGCAGATGCACATCACACCTCTGCCAAATATCCAGAAGACGTTTCGGAGTTTAGCAAAACGGACTTCGAGCCAGAGTATCTCGATGGTTTTCAAGCCCCCTTTGTCAAAGACGCCAAAGTACGACTGGGTTGCCGTTTTCTCAATGAGTACCCCATAAAAGAAAACAACACGTTACTGCTAGTCTGTGAAATTGAGGCTATACACATAGAAGATGGCATTCTTGAAGCTGACGGTTGGTTAAATCTTGAACATGCTGGATCGGTAAGTATCAATGGCTTGGACGGGTACTCGAAACCAAAGCTTATTGAACGCTTTGTCTATGCAAAACCAACACGCTAATGAATTTTATTTCAGATAAATTGCAAAAATATATCGAGGATCACAGCATGAAGGAATCCTCTTTGTTAAAAACATTGGATAGAGAAACACACCAAAAGGTATTGCAGCCACGGATGTTGAGTGGGTCTTACCAAGGACGTTTGTTGGCAATGTTGTCAAAAATGATATCCCCTAAAAGAATTTTAGAAGTGGGCACATATACTGGTTATGCGACCTTGTGCTTGGCTGAAGGACTTACAGAGGATGGGAGTATTGATACCATAGATTGCAATGAAGAATTGTGGGATATACAGCGTCGTTATTTTGACGAATCTTGCTATGGAAGTCAGATCGTTCAGTACTTGGGTCAAGCAACCAATGTTATAAAAACCCTAACTGGACCTTATGATTTAATTTTTCTGGATGCTGACAAGGAAAACTATCCTCTTTATTTTGATTTGGTCGTAGATAAGCTTCGTTCTGGCGGAGTCATTCTTTCTGACAATGTATTGTGGTCGGGCAAAGTATTAGAAAAAGGAAATGACGAATCCACAAGCGCACTGCAAGAGTACAATCATAAAATCAATACGGATTTGAGAGTCGAAACGGTTGTTTTACCAGTCAGGGATGGTCTTACAATCACCAGAAAACGTTAGGGTTTACGTTTGATTGAACCCGCAATGTCTTCCACTTCATCTTTAACTTCACGGATTTGCTGTTCAATTTGATCGGTGTCTAGTCCTTGCTTCTCGGCAGATTTCTGAATTTCATCTTTAATGTCTTGAGTAGCGTTGCGCACTTGTCTCATTCCTTTGCCAATAGTTCGCGCAATTTCAGGCACCCGATCGGCACCAAAGACAAGAAGGATAATAAAAAATACGAAGACGAGTTCAGCTCCGCTGATAAAGTAAATCATGTGGTAAAGATAGGTAGTTCTACTGATTCGCTCAAAACCGAAAGTTGTCCGTCGGTAAAACCAACCGACGGACAAAATCACATTTAGTTGCTTTCTTTAAAGCGGTCAAAGTCTGTCATGACTTCCTCTCTAGGCCAAGAATTATTGGTGGTATTCACATCGGCTGTTTCCTCATTGGGGTCAACTTGAACACCTACAATCTCCTTTTCAGAAGTCAATACCCGCGTGTAGCTATTGTCATTTTTACGCCAAATCTGTACTGGGTACCGCTCGGACATTGTGGAACCATCTGCATATGTGTACTCGACCAAAATTGGCATGACCAAACCACCGGGTTTGTTAAACGTAATTTCATACAGATAATTGGCTTTTGCTAAATTTTCTTGGGCAACTGTGAGTCTGTTTTCTGTTAGATATTCTCCTGTATCGAGCGCGGCAAATGGAGCGGCGTTTTCGTCATAGTCCTCATCTTCCTCACTGACCCGAAAAACTAGTGGCGGGAAATCCTCTATCGAATATCCAAAACGCTCCAGTCTTTCCAAGTATGATGCGGATGGTTCACTCGTCACCTGTACGGTATTTACACTTTCCACGCCGATATCTACAAAATCCGTGGTATAGAACCATCCCCTCCAAAACCAGTCTAGATCGACAGCAGAAGCGTCTTCCATAGAACGGAAAAAGTCTTCTGGGGTTGGGTGTTTAAACATCCATCGCTGAGAATAGGTTTTAAACGCGTGGTCAAACAGGTCTGAACCCATGATGGTTTCCCGCAGAATATTGAGTGCAGTCGCAGGTTTCCCATAGGCATTAGGGCCCAGTTGAAATACATTTTCGGGATTGGACATAATCGGTGCTAAAAAGTCTTGATCATCTGACATATAGGGAACAATTTTCTTGGCCTCCCCTCTACGGGATGGGTATTTGTCCAAGCCAGGGATCGATGCAGGATACCGCTTTCCAAACTCTTGCTCTGTTAGATATTGTATAAAGGTGGTTAACCCTTCGTCCATCCAACCCCATTGACGTTCGTCGGAGTTGACAATCATCGGGAAATAGTTGTGCCCAATCTCATGGATAATCACCGAAATCATTCCAAATTTGACACGATCACTATAGGTCCCATCCTCATCAGGACGACCGTAATTCCAGCAAATCATGGGGTATTCCATACCTTGATTTTTGGCATGAACCGAAATGGCTTTGTGATAGGGATAGTCAAAGGTGAATCTTGATACGGTTTCCAGGGTTTGTGCAACTGCACGAGTAGACCATTCTTCCCAAAGTGGGTTTCCCTCTTTTGGATAGAGTGAAACAGCCATGACATCGCGGTCACCAACCTTAACAGCCATCATATCCCATATGTATTTTTTTGATGTTGTAAAGCCATAGTCCCGAACATTCTTTGCGGAAAACTTCCATGTTTTGGTTTTGGTTGTCGTGGTTTTTTCGTTGGCCTCCGCTTCTTCATGGGTGACAATCATCACGGGCTTATCATAGGTTTTTTTGGCGAGCTTATAGCGATTCATCATTTCTTTGGAAAACACTTCCTTACGATTGGTCAATTCGCCTGTCGCATCTACGATAAAGTTGGCTGGAACGGTTAGATTTACCTCGTAATCGCCAAAGGGAAGTGCAAACTCGCCATTGCCCCAGAACTGATAGTTTTGCCAGCCCTCTACATCGTCATACATGCACATGCGCGGGAAAAACTGGGCGATCACATAGGCACGGTTATCATCGGCAGGGAAATACTCATAACCCGAACGCGCGCGGTTGACCACGTGGTTGTTGATGTTGTACCACCATTTGATGGAAAACACCACTTGCCCACCCGACTGCAGTGTGGTTGGCAGATCGATTCGCATCATGGTTTGATTGATGATGTATGGCAGGGGTTTTCCTTGAGTGTCTGTAACTTTTTCGATATTGAATCCACCATCAAAAGGATCGCCAAGGTGGTTATTGGCAAAGGAGGACAACTCCGAGACCTGATCCAGAGACTGGCTGTTTTTTAGAAGAGACGGAGCGTCTTTTTTACGGATATTCTGGTCGAGCTGTACCCACAAATAGGCCAACGCATCTGGTGAATTGTTGGTGTAGGTAATGGTTTCTTCACCGTAAAGACGCTGAGTTTCGTCATCGATTTTGATGTCCATCACATAGTCGGCACGTTGCTGATAGTAAGCAGGGCCAGGTGCGCCACTTGCGGTTCGATAATCATTGGGTGTCGAAAACTCGTTGTAGAGCTGACGAAATTTGTTTTGATTGGTATGCCCTTGTTTGGGACCTTCTAGATTTTGTTCTTGGGCTAATGCCAAGGAAGGAAGTAGAAAAAAGATTGATAATATTGAGGAAATGAAAAGTTTCATGTTGAACATTTTTTTTAATAAAGGAGTTAAAAATAACGAAAAGGATTGGATTACATTAAGTTTTCTGAAATAGGGACGTTTAGCGACACGTGAAAAAGCATTTAACTCACGGATTAATCTGTCAATGGGTATAAACCAAACCTCTTCTCAACGCACAACCGATAACCCAAAACAATATTTTTCAATCATCATTCAACAAAAATGATTATCTTAAACATTCATACGCCCTAAATCGTTTGCCCAGATCAACAAATTGATTTCGCTTTTTTTCTAGTTTACAGTTTAGGGAGGTTTGATATACGACATAAATAAAGGTTGGATATGCGCAATGCGTATATTCAATTGTTGGATCACATTCAGCCTTTGGCTGACCTAAATCTTTCTCGACACCTTCACCCATGCATCGTTTCGTTTTTGCTAAAGTTTTTGATTAGTTCACCCTCAAAGGCGAGGAGGGCTTTCCATTTTTGATCGGTTTGTTCGCGTCCGCCATAGGTGCGGGCAAACTGTAAAAACATGGTATAATGATTCGCTTCGCTAATCATCAGTTTTTTGTAAAAACGAGCGAGTTTTTTGTCTTCTAACTCTTCTGAAAGCAAACGGAAACGCTCACAGCTCCGTGCTTCAATCAAAGCGGCATACAACAACTTATGCACCAAATGAACTTCTCGGCTACCGCCTTTGGGGAAAAACTGCATCAGTTGATTGACGTATTCATCTTTGCGTTCTCGACCGAGAGAAAACCCACTTTCTATGATAATATCATGCACCATTTTAAAATGACTCATTTCCTCAGTAACCAAATCAATCATGGCCTGTACCAGTTCGGTTTTTTCAGGAAAACCAATGATAAAGGAAATGGCTGTACTCGCTGCTTTTTGTTCACAATAGGCGTGATCAATCAAAATTTCTTCGATATTTTTTTCAACAATATTCACCCATCTAGGGTCTGTAGGCAGCTGTAATCCAAGCATCATTATAGGTCTAAATCAAAATCTTTACGCATAGCATCTACTAGCGGGTTGGCTTTCACCAATTCTTCGTATTTATCTTTGGGCGTATAAACATATTTTTGTTCTTCTTCCGTATCAACA
>Ga0102825_1000562_pt1 | contig 8666 bp, 6 predicted proteins | sample ColrivemetaGS579_FD_78461 | JGI IMG/M metagenome (GOLD analysis project Ga0102825, IMG submission 78461) | Estuarine microbial communities from the Columbia River estuary - High salinity metaG S.579 | ecosystem: Environmental > Aquatic > Marine > Intertidal zone > Estuary | place: USA: Columbia...
GCCTGCTAACTCCTCAATAGATGCTGCTGAATGCCATTTACATTTAGTATCAAGGCCGGTGAAAGCATCTAGGGTGCCAATGATTGGAATATTATTAATTATAGATTCAATAGATTTTATCTTAAGTCCAGTTGTTTTTTGTGGCATAGGATTCACAATAAGATCAAGCGAGTCATAAAATTGTTGCAGCTCTTCATTTTTTAGTTCGTACTTCTTTATAAGCCATGGATAGTCATCTTTTATCTTGTAGCAAATCAAGCCAGCCATTGTAAATGTGACACCAGTCATATCAAGTTTCGACAAGCATCTAATATAGCTATTAATACCATCTGTATTAATGGGATTAGATGAGCCCAAAAAACCAATGCTCAATTGATTTTTTGTTATTAAAGCTCTTGACGGTTTTCTTTGTATATTTTGATTTGGGTAATATTTAACACAAATAGCCAACATATTTAAGTTATAGCTCTTAAGCCTATCCATAAATATTTGTTTTTCCTTATTTGTAATAGAGATAATAATATCTGCTCTTTTCAGGAGATAATCTTCATCCTCAGTAGAAATACAAAATGAAGATTTTTTTTCAAATTCAGTCCAATTAAGAGCTAGATGCCTATTTCCATAAACATCATGAGTATTAATGATTTTAACAACATTATCAGGCAAAAAATCAAACACAGGAGCAAGGTACACATAATCACATACAATAAAATCATAAATATCAGATGAAAATTTTTCTTTTATCCACTGTACTAGATTTGGTGAGATTATACTTGTATATGTATTAAGCCCAGAATGAAGAGGATTAATGCCGTTAAGAGGTGGTCTTGGAATGTGAAATATGTTTAAAAAATGCGGTTGATATATACGAGGATTTTTTTTATAGTCCTCATCATATATAAAGTAGGCTAGATCAAGCTTAACTTTCCCTCCAAGAGCTTTAGATAAATTTCGAATATATGCACTAGAACCATGAAGAGAGGGATATAATTGAGTTGCGGTCAACCATAAACCTCTAAGCGGTAAGTCGGCGTTAATTTTACTTCCTAATAAATTTTTTTTAAAAAACATTTAGTTAAATACTATTTCTTCGAGCACGAAGCTTAGCTCCCTTGAGTCTAATTTATTATCTGAATATAGGTTTGATTTAATTTTAATTATTGATTCTGAATCATCAATTTTATAACAATTAATTCGTAGTTTGTGGTTTTTATCTGTTATTTTAAAAGCATCCTCTTTATTTTCATGAACTATAGTTATTGAGCCTTTCAGAGATTTTGGGTTATATATTTTAAAAATAATTTCTGAAATTGGTTTATAGTTTTTATAAATTAAACTTAGGTTTCTTTGAACCCAGGAATCATCATAATAACCTTTTGTTGTTAATATTTTGACATGACCAATAGCTGGGGGTTTTATTAAGCTTGAAAGCCTGTCTATTCTATTATTTGATTTAGTATTTTTTATATGGAACCTCTGAAGCGCTAAAATCAATTTAAATAGGTTGTGTAGTTGTGATTTTTCATAAGCATTTAGATTTAAAAGGAATTGCTTTTTATATCGCGAATGAAGGAAAAAGTTTTTTGAAAAAAAGATTTTTTTTAATAATGATCTGTGAAGAGATTCAGAGTCTTTCATTGGAAATTTATTTAAAATATTCGTATTACTTTTTGCAAATTCATTATGCCAAGACCTACGGATGCGTAGTGATGGTATTAAAGGGCTGGATTTTTTCCTATCAACGTATAGGAGCTGTTTATTAATAAATTCTTTAATTGATATCCCATCGCTAAGCTGAGTGTATTGAAGTGCCCCACTAATTTTATGTTTTTGAAGTAATGAATTTAAATATATCTTGTATTTCATAATTGCTACAGAAGCTGATGTATTTGCTTTTGGAGGTATTTTAAATTTAGATGTATTCTTTAAACCTAGATGGGTCATAAATGAACCAGACAAATTATTGGATTTATTACTCTTTTTATAATACTCAATGTGGAGATTTGATATTCCAAAATATTTAATAAATTTTTCTAAAGATTTATTGTAATAAAGATCTTTAAAATTTTTAGGACTCGACAAAGATGTTAAAAGATTAGATAAATCAATTTTTGTTTCACTTAAGTAATTTGAATTGATAACGGTTGATGTACTTGAGATAGCGTACTCAAGTTGGTCTCTTAAATAAACAATAATTTTTATATTATCAAAAGATGAATTAAGGAAACTATACAAGCTCTTTATGCCCTCCTCATTATCCCACATAGTGAATAAATGCTCTGAAGATATAATAAAATTATGATTAGGATATTTTTTTATAGTCGAGAGTAATTCTTCTTTTGCTGTATTTTTATAAATATTTTTTTTCTGCTCTGTATCTAGTTTGTATATTTCATTTATCCAACTCATACTTTCATGCTCTGAAAAAATGTAAGCTAGAGAAGCAAAGTTACCTGAAGAATCATTTGAATAAAAATAATAATTGTTTTTTAATAAATTTTTTTTATTAATATTTAAGAAACTCTGCAATGATGTTGAACCAGTTTTAGAAGTTCCTATATGTAAAAAAAGTGTGCTCATATTTTTATGGTATTTTCTATTATAATAAATTAATAATACAATGACTAAAATAGTTTATTTAATAATTCTTTAAATCTGTTTTAAGTATTTAGTATTATGAATAAAGGTATTTAAACTTCAATAATATTGGACCAAAATAAATGGTTTTAAAATTCTAACATTGCTACAATTGCCCTTCAAAAAGGGGATCAAAATGAAGAAGAAATCTTTTTTTTTGCTTTTATTATTTATAACATCTTGCAAGACTATGATAGAAATGGAACCTGAAGCAAAAAAACTACCCATTACATTAATAGCTCATGGTGATTCTAGAGTTGATAATTACTACTGGCTTCGTGATGATACAAGGTCTAATTTAGAAATGCTCAATTACTTAAAAGAAGAGAATTTTTACAAGGACAAATGGTTCGAAAAAAACAAGCCTTATGCTAAAGAACTAATTAAATCATACTTAGGTCAGCTTCCAAATGAGGAAATATCATTTCCAAAGGTAAATGGAAATTTTAAGTATTTTACTAAAATTAGAAATGATGAAGAGTTAAAGAAAATATATAGATCATTTGATGGTAGCGAAGAGCTTTTATTTGATCCGAATAAAATACTCCAAAACCAAAAGTATTATGATATTCATGGAATCTACCCATCTAATAAAAATAAATTAATTGCTTTAAGTGATGATGTTAATGGAAGAAGAGTTTATTCAATTAAACTTTATGATCCACTAACTAAAACTTTTAAAAACCAAGTCATTGAGGGTACTAATGGAGAAGTTGTTTGGTCGGCAAATGACGATTATATTTATTATATAAAAAAAGATCCAATTACTCTAATAGCTAACACAGTTTATAGGCATAAAATTGGATCAGATGTGTCAAAAAATGTTCTAATTTATAAAGAAGATGATGATTCTTTTGAGTTAACACTTGCGAAATCAAACGACCAAAAGCTTCTTTATATAAAGATTAATGCTACAGATAGTAATGAGATAAGGATTTTAAACTTAAATAGCCCCCTCTCTTCACCTGAGGCATTTATGGTAAGAGAGCCTGATCATTTGTACTATCTAGAACATGCTGGAAACAATAATTTTCTTGTCTTAAGCAATAAAAATGCACCTAACTTCAAAATATTAAAATCAATTTCTATTAATAATAGGGATATAGATTCAATGCAAACTATTGTCAGTCACTCAAATGATATATTTATTAATAATATTCTCTTAATAAACAATACCTTAATTCAGGAAGTAAGAGAGAATGGCCTCCCTGAAATTTATTTATTTAATCTAACTTCAAAGAATATAATTCGTTTACCTTTTGAAGACAGCGCATATGATGTTTGGATTAATCAATCCCACTCTGATACTAAAAACTTTTTCTATAATTACACCAGCCTTCTAAGACCTCAGGTTATATACAAGCTTGATATAGACAATTTAAAGTCAGAGATAGTTTGGGAGAAAGAGGTTGTTGGATTCTCAAGGGATACTTATGAGGATAATAGGTTCTTCATAACAGCTAGAGATGGTGAGCAAATTCCAGTTATAACAGTATCAAAAAAAGGTATAGATTATAAAAAATCGCCTATTTTATTTTATGGATATGGATCATATGGAATAAATATTGATGCTACATTTAGGCAATCAATAATACCCTTGCTCGACAAAGGTTTTATTTTTTCAATTCTTAATATCAGGGGTGGCGGTGAAATGGGTAAAAGCTGGTATGAAGATGGTAGGATGATGAATAAAATGAATACCTTTTATGATTTTAATGACTCTGTTAAAGCTGTATTGAATAAAGGTATTGGTGATCCCACAAATGTTTTTGCTAGAGGTGGTAGCGCTGGAGGATTGCTTATGGGTGCTATTATCAATTTAGAGCCTGAGCTTTATAAAGGCATACTATCTGGAGTACCTTTTGTAGATGTCCTGACAACAATGTCTGATGAATCAATCCCGTTAACTACGTTTGAGTATGGTGAGTGGGGTAATCCTGCTATCAAAAAGGAGTACGATTATATGAAAAAGTATTCACCATATGACAATATTGATTTTAAGAACTACCCCGCTATCTTCATTACATCAAGTTTATACGACTCTCAAGTGCAGTATTTTGAACCAGCTAAATATATTGCAAAAATTAGAGACTTTAATTTGTCAAATAATCCGATATTAATGGATATGAATTTAATAGGAGGCCATGGAGGGATGAGTGGCCAAATAAACCAATTCAATGAAATAGCTGAAGAGTTTAGTTTTATAATTAATTTAAGTGAGCAAAAATAACTTAAATAACAGTTACGATCAAATAGGCTGAAGGTATTGCAAGCAACCATAGAATAAGACTGAAGCCTATAGGCTTTATTGTAAGTATGTTTATTTTAATTGATGCAGATTGAGTGCCTATGCAGAATAATCCAACCATTAAAAAGGTTTGGCTTATCAATCTTAAGCTTAATATGGTTTCATAGCTAAATTTAACTAAGGTGTTAGCGATAATTGCTATTATAAAAAATAATATAAATTTTGGATAAGCATTCCTTAAATTAGTTTCATTCATGTAATTTAGAAAAAGTATTAAAGGAATTAACCAAAGAGTTCTTCCAAGCTTTAAAGTTGCGGCAACCTCTACAGATTCAGAGCTATACTCTAAAGCAGATCCTACAACAGATGATGTATCGTGAACTGCAAGAGCTGCAAACGTGCCAAATTCAATACTACTCATTCCTAGTGCTGAACCAATAAAGGGAAAAGTTAACAGAGCAATAGTGTTAAATATAAAAAGAATAGTTAAACTTAAGACTAACTCTTCTGGCTTTGCTTTAATGATAGGAGCTATAGCAGCTATAGCAGTTCCTCCACATATTGCTGCTCCAGCAGAGAGTAAAATTGATAAATTTTTATTTAGATTAAATAGTCTAGATAATAAAAGGCCGCCAAAAAAAGACAATAAAACAAATAGCGTTATCCATAAAAAGTACTTTGACCCAATATCCAAAATATAGTTAGCGCTGATTGTAAATCCAAGGAAAACAATTCCAATCTGTAAAGGTATTGTAGAAATTTTCCTTGATATAAAAGATATATTTGGTTTATAAACTAGTGAAAAAAGAATCCCCAGAAAAACTGCAAGTGCAGCATTATTTATAACAACAGCAATTAATAATAAAAAAGCTAAACTAATATAAATCAAAACTTACTATTACTAAGCCTTGTGCAAACCTCATTATATTCATAAATAGTGCTATCAATAATATCTTGAACGGGTATAACTTCTTTGATAAGTCCAACGGATTGACCAGATAATGCTGGTGCAGCATTCATGTCTCCATCAAAATATAAGCTCTTTATACCCATTAATGCTGACATATCCATAACACCCTCTTCATCAATTTTTTTTGTAAGATCTGTTTTTAATGCTCTTATAACAGGCTTAGATTTTTTATTAAGCATTAGAGTACCATCTATTGGTGCGTTGATAATAGAATCTTTAAAATTTGCATGAACTGGAGATTCTAAGCTCGATACAAAGCGAGTACCCATTTGTATACCATCGGCACCAGCAGCAATAGCAGAAGCCATACCAATACCATCAACAATCCCTCCCGCAGCAATTAAGGGCAAGTTAATTTCTTTTTTTATTGCTTGAATTAGTACAGTAAGACCAACTTCAACAGGGCTTTTAAAGCCTCCCCCTTCAGTCCCTTCTACAATTAAGCCATCTACACCAGCTTTATAGGCCTTAAGGGCACCTTCAAGGCTAGGAACAGCGTGATAAACAACTATACCAGCATCTTTAAGCACATTAACATATTTAGTAGGATCTCCAGCAGATGTAGTTACGAATTTAACTCCATGTTTTACACAAAAGTTAACCATAGAATCATCTTTTAAAAATAATAATGGTAAATTTACACCAAAAGGCTTATCTGTTAGAGAAGCCATCATTGCGATCTCTTTCATACAATTTTCAACCTCACCGGAGGATGTTTCTATAATTCCAAGACCTCCAGCATTTGAGACTGCAGAAGCAAGCCTGCTTCTAGCAATCCAACCCATTGGAGCCTGAATTATTGGATATTTTACACCTGTATGTTCTAAAAATTTATTCATAATATTGTCTTAATTTAATTGTTTAGTTTAACCAAGCAATCTAAATGAGTAAAATTGTATATTTGCACAGCGAGGCAGCTAATTTACCTTATACTTTTTGAAAAACCAGTATAGTCTGTTTCAGATTTTGTATAGTCCAGCTGGCTTCTTTCTCCATAGATCTCATCCTCAAACCAATCTATAAATGACTGATCTCTAGTAATTTTCCAAAAATCCCAAACAGTTCTTGCTAGTGGTGTTTTGAATGTTCCGAGCTTCAAGGCATTCATTCTAGTTTCAAGATGTTTATTATGTACAAAATTATTCTGAACTTTTTCATAAACATCAAAAATATCAACTAAAGTTGTAATCAGAAACATAGTCACTCTAACCCTATCCTCATCACTTAAATCACCAGACCAATCCTTGGACAAAAACGAACTAAACTCCCGGTCCTTAGATGAAGCAAAATATCTATCGTACTGCCTCTGAGTAAGCGAATGCCCAAATTGAGCTTTGGTAATTTCATTCTGTTGATGGATCTGAATTGCAAGATATATCACTGAAACTACCACACCCATAGCTGCAATAATTTGAACAATTAATACAATAGTTTCATTCGTCATAATGTCTTACTCAATAATATATTTAATCATATCATCATAGTAAGGTCTTAACTTATCAGAAAGGAGCCTAGCCTTGCCTGTAAGTAATTTTCGTTCATTAAAACCTTCTGAAACAAAACCTGTTGAAGTCATAACAGATGGATACCAATATTTTGCCCAGATTCCATCATAATCTTTAATTCCATTTTCCCACTTTAGCATTCTTGAATCCCATGGAATACCAAGTGTGAAACAAAGTTTTTTTAATATCTTTTCCGGGTTCTTTAATACGGATGATGAATCAATTACCGGGCATGGAGCACCATTTTTTTCAGAAATAATATTAAATATTTTATGTTGTTGTATGAAACCAAAGTCCTCTATCTCTCCATCTGGCCACTTTGTAAGAAAGCTGGAAACAACCAAATCAGGATCCCGCAATAAAAAACAATTAACAGAATCTGTAACCCAATTAATAGAATCATAGTTAAAAATATGCTGAGACATATGTTTGTGATAACTATAGCCAGAAATTTCATCAAATGAACATTTTTGTTCTATAGATTTATAAGACGTATCCATTGTGGCAATAATTTGATCCATCATAGGATGGTTTTTCTTAGTTTTTTTTAAGTATGCACCATAAAAAGGCTCATCAAGCACAGAGGTTACATCACTTCTATTAGCAAAGCTTCTCATTAATGCTGTAGACAAATTTCTTGGCCCAGACCACATTGATATAATGTTTTTCATATTTAATGAAGTTCTAGATATAGCTTCTTAAGCTTAGTATTTAAAGGCCCTGGTTCAATTGAATTACCTATCTGTCTTCCATCGATATTTATAACATGGCGTAATGATCCAAGCGTTCCTGTGATAAAAGCCTCGTCTGCTGAATAAACATCAACAAGAGAGTAATTTTTTTCATGAACAGTAATATTATTTTGCTTGCATACATGTATTACCTTCTTTCTTGTAATACCATTCATGCAGTAATCACCTGAACTGGTATAAACCTCACCATTTTTTACAATGAAAAAATTGCATGAATTCGTGGTATTTACAAAACCATGAGGATCAAGCATCAATGCTTCGTCAGCACCCATTTTCTTAGCCTGAATGCAAGCTAGAATACAGTTTAGCTTTGAATGACTATTTAACTTAGGATCCTGGCTCATTGGTAAACCTCTTACTTGCGGAACGGTAGCCAATGTAATTCCGTTAGTAGGTTTTGCATCATCAGAATGCTCCAAGATAATTACCAAACTAGGACCATCTTTTGATAAATCAGGTTGCTGAAAAGGCTTTACTTTTTCACCTCTCGTAACCATAAGTCTTGCATGCGCATTATCAACCATTTTGTTTGCTACCCTAGTTTCCTCTAAGGC
>Ga0102825_1000563_pt1 | contig 8657 bp, 7 predicted proteins | sample ColrivemetaGS579_FD_78461 | JGI IMG/M metagenome (GOLD analysis project Ga0102825, IMG submission 78461) | Estuarine microbial communities from the Columbia River estuary - High salinity metaG S.579 | ecosystem: Environmental > Aquatic > Marine > Intertidal zone > Estuary | place: USA: Columbia...
AAAGGCATTGAAGCGTTGGAACTCGCCCACAAAACTGACACACTCGTTGTCGATAAAACCGGAACCATCACTTCTGGAAAACCACGGGTGACCCACATTGAACTGTTGGACACTGAAGTGAAAGAAATCCTTGGCATCGCCTCGGCCCTTGAACGGGAATCCATTCATCCACTCGCTCAAGCGATCCATACATCTTGGTCGAACGTGACCAAGACCCGCCCCGAAGTAACCGATGTCCAAACAATGCCCGGAATGGGACTCATTGGAACTTCAGACGGCGCTCTTGTCGCTGTTGGAAACGCTGACTTGATGGGTGAAGTTGGGGTTGAATTGAGCAGCGAGGTGACTGAAAAACTCGCAACGGCTGCATCGAAAGGCGTCACTGTCGTTCTTGTCAGTCATGGCTTGCGTTTGCTTGGTTGGATTGAGGCCAGCGACCGAATCCGAGGCTCTTCGGAAAAGGCTGTGAAACTTGCACGACAAATGAACCTCGAAGTCATCATGCTGACTGGCGATCGAATCGAATCGGCTGAGGCAGTTGCAGAAAAAATAGGCATTGAGACGGTGATTGCTGGTGTCAAACCTGACGAAAAAGCCGCTCACATTCTTCGCCTGATCGAAGAAGGACGAACGGTTGCAATGGTTGGTGATGGCATTAACGACGCTGCAGCGATGTCGGCGGCACATGTTGGCTTGGCGATGGGCGCTGGCTCAGACATTGCGCTCGAGGCTGCGGATTTCATCGTCCTGCGAAACGACTTGATCGATGCGGTTTCATCGTTAGAACTTGGTCGCGCCACCATGCGGAGGATCCGCACAAATCTTGGTTGGGCGTTCGGCTACAACCTCATCGGCATCCCATTGGCAATGGGCCTCATGCTCCCGTTCACAGGCCTTTTGCTACCACCTACATTTGCTGCAGCAGCGATGTCGTTGTCTTCGTTCAGTGTGGTGGCAAATTCCCTCGTTTTGCGCGGTTGGACGCCAGCCAAAGAATGAGCGACAGAATACAAAAACAATTGAACCCCGACCTTGGTCCAATCAACATGGCGCCTGTCGTTTACACACTCAACATCGATGGTATGTCCTGCGGAGGATGTTCAAGCAGGCTGACCGGTGTGCTTGAGAAATCCCCCGGAATAACTGCTGCAAATGTGTCGCATGAAACGGCCAGTGGCGTCATCACGACCAACGGCTCAGTGTCCATTGCACAAGTGATTGAACGCATCGAAAGTGCTGGCTTTTCGGCATCCGAATGAATCGCTTGTTTCAAATCTAAGAGGCGCCGCCATCAACTTGCGCGGGGGTCGCCCAGCTTGGTCAACGGCGGTGGGTTTAGGTCCCATTCCTTATCGGTTCGCAGGTTCGAATCCTGCCCCCCGCATCTCTTCTAACAAGGCAGGTGAGAACCATGTTCACGCCAGTGAACAAAGGTGAGAATCCTGCCCCCCGCATCTCTTCTAACAAGGCAGGAGAGAACCAAGTTCACGCCAGTGAACGAAGGTGAGAATCCGCCCCCCCGATACAAAGGACAGGTTAACGAGAGCCTTCTACGAAAATAAAGTTGAGAATGAATTGAAACAAGAGGTACCAGATGGCAATCATTGTCAATGTGACCGCTCCGCCTGGATCGCTTCCAGTGACAGTCCCGTAACCAACAATAATCGCTGCAAGGCCCAACAAAAAGAACACACGATACATGATCTGAGTGGTGATTCGAGTCTGGGCAGACATCGCGTTCCAGCCGCTAAAACCAAACCATGTTGAAAAGAAACTCCGCTTGTCTTCCATGGTTGAAACACCATGCATACCCGAATAAATCCTTTGCGAAGGTTGGAACCATGGGGCTACTTTGACCCCTTACCGGATGGTGTGGTGGCTCGTTCAATCGCAGCAACTTGGCTCGTCATCGGTCTGAGCGCAGAAGCAGGTCACGCTTGGCACCATGTCGGCTCGGGACGAACGCTCTTCGAACAATGCTGTGACTTCAGCAAGTTCTTCCGGCGCATCGCCGCGAGATTCAAGGCATAGTTTGAGCCCCAAGAGGCCCCACATGTTGTTCTTCCAGAGCTTGATGTCTTCACGGTAAACGGCTTCCGCTTCTTCGACGTGTCCTTGCTCAAAGAGCAGTGCACCGAGGATGTGACGGACAGGTTGCATTTGGCCCCAAGGTTCGTTGTAGGCAAGGTTGAGCGAGAGGTCGACACCACGGCGGATGTGATCGAAGGCTTCGGTGAAGTCAGATGCTTCGCCTCGTTCCTTAGCGAGGTATTGGCGGCGGTATTCAATTTCGCCAGAAAGAACTGCTTCGTTGACCAAAAGAATGCATGGGCCATCGCTTGGATCTTGGTACATCAGGTTGTTGTGGAGCACACGGCCAGCAAGCGCTGGATTCTTGAGTGCTTCATTGAACAAGACTTGTTCAGCCTCTGCTTCAGGGACCATGCCCTTCGAGGCATAAGCGACACCACGGGCGTAGTGCTGAGTTGCGATGGTTGCTGGGAAGACATCTTTGTCATCGTACATTGGCTCGGCCAAAATCTCGTCCCACTTTCCGAACCGGATCATCACGTGCCATGGCATGGTGACGTATGATTCGAGGAAGATTGCGCCCATTGGGATGATGCCTGCAAGCATGAACTGAACACCGGAGTTTGCATCGCCTGCTGGGAGTGTGTCAACGGCTTTGCGAGCGTACTTGAGAGCCGTCTCGTATTGCCCTTCAAACATAGCACACCAGACAATGAAGTGATGGTTGTGCATTCGGTAGAACTTGTAGAACTGGGATTCGTTACCAGTAAGTTCGACGTAGCGATCGTCTGCTTCAACGGCTGCAATGTTGCATTCAACAGCTTCCTTCCATTGACCAACCCACGCATCAATGTGCGACGGCATGTGGACAAGGTGACCAAGACCTGGCATGAGGTTGCGAAGCACATCGGCTGCTGGAAGTGCCTTTTCTGGGAAAGGTGACAGTTCCAAAGCGTGGCAATAGAGGTGGCAAAGGGCAGGGTTAATCTTTGCTTCTTCGCTGCTTTCAAAGGCGTCTTCCAGAATTTTAACGAGCAAGAGGGTGTTGTCATCAGCAGGTGTAATTTCACCTGTAGCGGTGTTCTTGTCCCACAGTTGCCATGCTTTCAGGTTCATGAGAGCCTCGACGTAAATTGCCGTGACATCCAAGTTCCCGCTGTACTTCTCGTACAGAGGCGCCATTGCTTCGGCGAAAGCCACGTTGAGTTCTGGGGAGTTGCCCATGTTGAGAACGGTTGGATCTGCTGCATCACGTGCTTCTGCGGAGTGGCGTGTTGCCAGAGCGTCAATCAAATCTTGTTCAAGTTCGGTGCAGCCGTCTTTCAGTGAAACGGCTTGCTGAATTGAATCGTGTCCAGAGCCAAGTCCTGGTGCCCAATTGTAATTTGAAGAGACACAGTAAGCGATGCCCCACCATGCCATGGCGCAGGTGTCGTCGAGTTCTGTCACCTTGCTGAAGCAGGCGATTGCTTGTTCGTGATTGTAGTTCAGCATGTGGCCGAACGCTTCGACAAACATGGCTCGTGCTTCATCGTTCGCGCATGTTATTTCCATAGCGAAAGAATAGTTCGCCGCGTCGCCATAGTCATAATCCGTAGGTGCAAGGGTCATATGTTGCCTTAATCCGGCGTTTCATATAAGGAATCGGGTGGTTTTTGATGAGATTCAACCTCTTTAAGGGAAGGTTTTTCTTGATTCCACATCATCCATAACATCACAAAGAGCAGGGGCTGCACAAAGTGTTCGCAACGAATCATAAAGGGAGGGGTATCAAGGGAGGAACATGGCTGAACATGACGCCCCGTCAGGAAAAGCGGATTTGCGGTTCAAGATTCATGAAGTGATTTTTGAAGCCGACACCCGAACTGGGAAGTATTTTGACGTCGCTTTGCTCGCTGCAATTCTAGCTTCAGTCGCCGCTGTCTCCCTCGAAAGTGTTGACTCAATCGACAAAGTCTACAACACACAACTGGTGTTCATTGAATGGACCTTCACCATCTTGTTCACCATCGAGTATTTCCTTCGATTGTACTCGACTCGGAATTCGATTGAATACGCTCGATCGTTTTACGGCGTAGTCGACTTATTGGCCATTTTGCCCAGTTACCTTAGCCTGTTTATTCCGGGTGCTCAAAGTCTGTTAGTGATTCGAGCATTGCGGTTGCTGAGAATTTTCAGGGTGTTCAAGTTGAGCCGCTACCTTGGCGAGGCAAGCATTCTAAGCGAGGCAATGATTCAGTCTAAATCGCGAATTGTTGTGTTTCTCTCAACCATCACCGTTCTGAGTTTCATTACTGGAGCAGGCATGTACCTTGTTGAAGGTCCTGAAAACGGGTTTACTTCCATCCCTCAAAGCGTCTACTGGGCCATCACCACCCTCACAAGCACGGGTTATGGCGACACTGTTCCCCTGACACCGCTTGGAAAGGCACTTGCAATCTTCATCATGATCATGGGATACAGCCTCATCATTGTTCCAACTGGAATTATTTCCAATGAACTCATCAAAATGGGCGATATCAGCACCCAAGCATGCCTTTCTTGCTCAAAGGAAGGTCACGATTTCAATGCGAAGTACTGCAAACACTGTGGTGCAAAACTTGACCTCGATCGATAATGTGTTCAAACATTCAAGGAGTGCCACACGCACCGTTTGCACATGGCCCTCCCCAGTCGCAGCCCCCTCGCAGACCATTGGACCCTCGATGAGCAGTGTGTCTTTCTCAATCATGGCTCGTTTGGAGCAACCCCCCTCGCCATCCAAGAAGAACAGCGACGGTGGCAAGCGTTGCTCGAGGATGAACCCGTTCGGTTCTACGAAGACCTTGCGATGGGGTTCATGGCGAAGGCACGAGATGCACTTGCTTCGATGCTTTCTTGCCAAGCTGATGACCTCGCACTTGTCGAAAACGCAACCACGGGCGTCAACACGGTGCTTCGATCGCTTGAGTTCAACGCTGGTGACGAAATCCTTGTTCCAGACCATGCCTATCAAGCGTGCCGAAATGCGATTGATTTTGTCGCAAATCGATGGGGCGTTCACGTCGTAACGGTGAACATTCCATTCCCAATTGATGGACCACAAGTCGCCATTGACGCCATCATGTCAGGTGTAAGTGATCGAACGGTGTTGGCGATGATTGACACTGTTACAAGCCCCACAGGACTGAGAATGCCGTTTGAAGAGATTGTGCCGGCACTCGAAGGCATGGGCGTCTCCGTATTGTTGGACGCAGCACATGGAATCGGTATGGTGCCCCTCAACCTCGATGCCTTGGGGGCCTCCTACACGACGAGCAATTGCCACAAGTGGCTGTGCGCTCCAAAGGGTTCAGCGTTCCTGCATGTTCGAAACGACCGCCAACTGGACATCCATCCTCTGACCATCAGTCACGGGATGTCTTTTCCGCTCGGCGACACAACTCGATTCCGACATGAATTCGACTGGACTGGAACGCGGGACATTTCAGCATGGTGTTCGCTTCCAGTTACCATTGAGTGGATGGCAAACCTCGTTGAAGGGGGCTGGCCGGCCATCATGAAACACAACCACGAGCTCGCCATAGAGGGACGACGAATCCTGTGCGAACGGCTTGGGCTAGCGATCCTTTGTCCCGATGAAATGATTGCTTGCATTGCCACGATGAGAATCCCAACAGAGGCGGGGACTGTTCTTCCGGTGCACGAACCAGATCCGCTTCACAAAGTGCTTCAAGAAAAGTATGGCATCCAAGTTCCCGTTTGGTCCTGGGAATCACCCCACGGTCGTTACTTCCGAATCTCGGCTCAAGTCTACAACCACGTCGATGAGTACCACTACCTGGCCGATGCTTTGGCCGCTGAATTTGGAATCAAGTGAAATGAACAACTGTGCTACCAGGTTTTGATGTATCGAGGCGCATGATGATGTTTAAGCCATCTTTTGCCAAGTCTTTGGCGAGGGCCGACGAACGGACATAGTCCCGAATCGCTGTGCCACCATTGTGACCATGGATGAACACAATGCCATTTTCACCCATATTGTAAAAATTACCAATCTGTTCCACTGCAGCCGTTTTGGCAGCAAACAATGTGTGGCCGTGGAGATTGATTTCCCTCAATAGTTTCACCTCGACGAACTTAGAATGTGAGCACTTTGTCAGATGAAGCGACCCATGCTGCGCACTCACCCATTGTGGAAAATTGAGCGCCTTCATAGTACGGTTGGCCCTTCAACACCCCACATCTGTTTTGGCATGTGCCGCACACTTTGACGGGTACATCAACAGCGATCAGCCCCTTGAGCATTGCAACCATGTCATCTGCGCCTTCCGGCGGGACAATCCCGTCCCTTGCCAAGTCAACGCTGTCGTTCATCAAAAAGATTCGAACTTCTTCGCCGTCCTCATACAGTCGCTTTGCCAAGCGCAGGGCGTTCCAAGTCACATCGGTGCCATCATAGGGTTGCTGATTGAGAATAAACAAAATTGCCATGCATCTTCCACCAGTTGACGGTGTTTGAAGCCACCGCCGACCTTCAGGCGCGGGATTTTCTAAACATCACTTGAAAAGGCAAAAGCCGAAGCCGCAGTCATGGATAGGTCGTTTGCAGCGTTTTCTAAGTGGCTCATTCCACATAGGAAAAAGGTGCACGTCGCCATTTTCTTCCTCTCATTGTTGATGATTCCAGGCGCTCTGACAGCGCTCCAACCCATCGATATGGAATCGTATGAAATGGAGTCCCCTGAACTCACTGCTCAAGCCATCATCGATGACGAATTTGCGAACTCTGAAATCATCCTCGGTTTCCTCGTTTCTGCACGTGACCCTGCCTACGTTCCATCCGTTGAAGATTGGGAACCTGTCCCGTTGATGGCCGATGGCGCACCTGATTACGCCAATCTGCCCAGCGTCACAGAAATGGTAGCCTCAGGGGAACCTTGGCAGGGCATCTATGCCCCAACTGGCGGTATTCTGAACCTGACGGTCCTGCAAGAAATCGACGGCAAAATCAACATGATCCAAGACCATCCCTTGGCACCTGCAATGAAGCCGCTCGTCAACGACGTGACTGGTTCGCAAGCACCCGGTGCAATTTCGCTTTCAGATCACTTTCGAGGGTTCATGAACAACACCTCCGTGCTCACCCAGCCCGGCCTCACGGCTCAAGGAATCATCACCGAACCCCCAACAAACTGGTATGATTGTGGTGTCTTAGATTGCTTGGAGTTTGATGATGCAAACGTCACACAGGCACACATCGATTTGGCTGCATCTCGAATGGCAGAAGCGTCTGACAACAATTTCCTGCGCTGGTTGTCCCTCGACCGAGGGTTTGTCGCTGACATGAATGCGCTCCAAGACGGTCCTGTTGGCGGTTCGCTCAACACTGACGGCTCATGGGAAGGTGGGTTCACTGGCAAAGGGCGCTGGTCGGCTTCTTCCACCTGGCTGCTTGTTCAATTCGATCGAGCCACTCTTGAATCGATGGGGTGGGAAGTCATCTGGAAGGACGCTCACCCCGAAAAGAGCGTTGTCTTTTCAGACGAAGGCACGCGCATCGGCGGGTATCGAATTGCCGATAACTCACTTGTCCTCCATCCGCCCCAGTACAACCAGACTGTCTGCCTTGAACTTCTCAAAGAAACTGGTGGCTGTTCCACTGAATGGTCATACATGGACCTCGAAGGTCAGTTGCGAACGCATGACCGGACGACCATCACACTCCTCGTAGGTCAAGGCGTGAACGTTGAAGTCAACCGTGAATTGCAAGCCAGTGCCGGACTCATTTTGCTGATGGGCATTGCGATTGTTGTGTTGTTGTACGTGAGCCTGCGTCGCCTTTCTGATGTCATCATTGTGATGTTTGCACTCGGCTGTGCCCTTCTTTGGATGCAAGGTATGATCGGTCACTTTTCCAGCCTCACCTCGATGTTTGGATTAAGCTTGATTGCGAGGTCGCAATTTTCGAACCTGCTCCCAATCTTGGTTCTAGCCTTGGGTATCGACGACTCGCTGCACGCCCTTCACAGGTACAAAGAAGAACGCTCTCAAAAGAAGACACCAACAGAGTCGGCCGAAATCACCCTCTCTCGTGTCGGTAGAGCAATCATGCTCACTTCGGTCACCACAATGTCTGCATTCGCGGCAAACCTCTTCAGCGACATCGCAGCACTCCGGTCCTTTGGTATCGAGGCTGCCCTCGGTATTCTGGCTGCATTCATCCTCACAGGACTCTGGGTGCCACTCATTCGGCTCTCTGTCGATGATTGGTTGGCTTCACGAAACCGCTCGACTGAACCAAAGTCTGGAGCGACGCACCTCGTCTCCGAAGATTTCCTAAAGCGGATTTCCACTTCTTCTGGCACATGGCGAAACTCCGTAATCATCACCGTTGTCGCCGTGCTCATCACCCTCCCGGCCGCCTACGGAATGGCTCAACTGGAAGGGGACTTTGCCGTGGAAGACTTCCTTGACGAGTCATCGGATTTCGCCATCGGCGTGGATGAAATATCCAAGCGATTTGCCGATGAAGGCGAACCAGCGAATTTACTCATCGTTGGCGACGTACTCGACCCCGAAGTTTTCGCCGCCATCGATGTCTTCAGACAGGACATGGATGTGCTCCCCGAAGGCGTACCTGACAA
>Ga0102825_1000579_pt1 | contig 8570 bp, 6 predicted proteins | sample ColrivemetaGS579_FD_78461 | JGI IMG/M metagenome (GOLD analysis project Ga0102825, IMG submission 78461) | Estuarine microbial communities from the Columbia River estuary - High salinity metaG S.579 | ecosystem: Environmental > Aquatic > Marine > Intertidal zone > Estuary | place: USA: Columbia...
TCGAAAACAAGGGTGAGAAACCCTCACTCGTCATGAGCACTGGAGTGTCTTGTGGCTGACTATCGACTTCAATCGGGCCACGTGTGACTTGAGCCCAGTGCACGGCATTAGCAATGCAAGAAGGTACATCTGCCAACAACTGCCGACCGGAGTCCCCTTCGTAGGAACTGGTAAGTTCATCATCAGCATCGATGGAAACCTGGACGCCAAGGCCATGAGAAGTGGTGATGCCAGAGGATTCGATGCCCTCGCTGGAAAGAATGGCTGATGCTGTGGCACCAACGCCAAGGCCCCCGCCAGTCACAACAGCCCGCTTGTCGAGTGAAGCCACTTCGCTCAACACTGCATCCGCTTGTTCGAGTAAGTCTTCTGGACCAATGTCAAGAATGCGACGGTCGCACAAGCCATCGACGGGTGCTGCCTCTTGAGCACTTGGGAGAACAAAACCTTCGATGGCAGGTGAGGCACGTGCTACATCGAGTGCTTGTTGGATAGCAGGGGTTGCAGAACTGGCGTCGACGAGGTAGGCGTAGCCGAATCGACCTTCTTCCAACACGCGGATACCATATCCGCCCTCGCCACCGCCAGCAGCAAGCGAAATCTTCCCTGCTTCAATGTCGAGTTGGTGACCATAGGATTGGAACGCCACAACTTCCCATTGCGAAATTCCTTCTTGCTTGCAAAGGTCGCCAATGCGCTTGCACCCTTCTCCGATTCTTTCAACTGCGTCGTTTGGTAGCATCTTCATCCCACCAATGCGTTTGAGATTCTCATGATCGGGCCACCGTCCCCGACAGGGACTGTTTGTCCCTTTCCACAGAAACCAGGTGCTGCGAGACGAGCATCTTGGGTAAGTCCGTCGACATCCTTGAGAATTTGAAGGGTCAATCCGCTCACACTGACATCTTTGAGTGGCTTCGTTAGTTCACCGTTTTCGATGAGCCACGCTTCTTGTGCAGCAAATTGGAACGAGCCTCGACCCGTGTCCACTTGCCCCCCTCTGGAACCGCAAGCATAAACACCGTAACTGATGTCCTCAATCAGTTCATCCAAATCGTTGTGAGTGCCGCCTTGAATCATGGTGTTCGACATACGAACGAGTGGGTGGTGGAGGCCGTCTTGGGCACGAGCACCTGCGTTCGGTGCGATGCCAAAGTGGTGGGCTGTCTCCCGATGATTGAGGTATTCTGTGAGCACGCCGTTCTTGATGAGGCATTTTTCACGGGTGTCAAGACCTTCATCATCAATTGGATGAGCTCCGTATCCACCACGGATGGTTGGATCATCAACCACGGTGACAATGCTGTTGCCAATTGTTTGTCCCAACTTTCCATCGAGGCAAGAATCGCCAGCTGCGACCAAATCGGCTTCACATGGGTGACCAAGTGCTTCGTGGATGTACACACCCGTGAGGTCACGGTCAGCCACAAGCGGGAGTTTTCCGGAGGGGGCACGTTCTGCTTTCAGAAGTCGAAGTGTGGCGATTTGAGCTGTGCGGCCAAGTTCACCAAGATCGCATGCCTCGATCACTTCGAGACCGCCTTCTCCTCCGTGCCGCGTTCTATAGGATACAACATCCCCACCATCACGACCAGTGACGGTCGCGTTGATGAGCGATCGTTGGAAAGACCATGTTCGATTCATCCCTTCCGAAGTCATCAACTCAGTGTGAAGGTGTTCATCATGCCAGCCGCATGTCACAGATACGATTCGCTCGTCTTCTGCAGCGCTGTCATGAAGGGTCATGAGGTGGTGGAGTTTGGTATCCAAATCTGTGTTACGCACATCTTTCTTCGGCTTCCAGTGGACTTCATTCTGCAAGATTGGAACCTCTGCGAGCGCCACAGGTCGATCTTTGGATGCCCTGCGAGCGGCCACTGCCTTGGCCAGTTTCACCGTTGACTCAACTTGGCCTGGGAGCGAAAGAACATCCGTTGTTGAATGCACACCCCATGCGCCATCGGCCAGAATTCGCATGGTGACGCCAATGTCCTGACCTGGAATGGCTCGCTCGAGTTTTCCATCCCGAATGGCCACTGATGAGTCAGTAATCGCCATCAAACGGACTTCTGCATAGGAAGCCCCGAGGTCCTGAGCATGGTTAAGCGCTGCCTGTATTTTTGATTGTTGAAGGTATCGACCGGTCCCTGAAGTACGGTCATCGTTTGGGCTGGCACTCATCACCATGGAACTCGGAGAAGCCAGTAGTGCTTGAACCCTGCTCCGATGCGTGTTCAAGAATGGAACTCCGAAGAGAGCACATGTCCAATCAAGAGGTCGCATGATAAGCCGACCTTTTCATCAAATTGAACACCCAAACGAAGGGCCCCTTCTGTGTTGCATTCAAGGCGAGGAGCCTCGAGGCTGAGTCCCATTCCGTTCGCTAATACCTCAGACTGTTGAGCCCACTCTTTGTTCAAATCCGATTGGGCTGAAGACTGTGATTCTGTTTCGGCATCAGTCGAGGGGAGCACGAGGAAGAAGCCTGTTTGATCTCCGTCTCGCACGCCTGCGCGCTTGAACGCTTCCGAAACATGATGCGTACCCGATAGGTAACGCAAAAACTCCGCATCAAACGAGCGAGCGAGTGAGGTCCCTCTTCGCTGACGGCGTGCGGCACTGTTCCAAGCAGTCCACAGTTGCATGTGACATTGTGCGATGCCGTCGCCTACCAGAACCCAGTGGTCATTGGGACGGTGTTCAAGGAAGGCTTTCGTGAGGTCACCACCTTTGACTGGCGAAGAGGTTCGCCAAGTGAAGCAAGGAAAATCGCCTCCATCCATGCACATGCGAAGGAGGGGGGAATTTTCAATCATCCGATTGACGTTCACCTGAAAGTGGTACATCATCTTCGTGGACACGAGGTGTTGAAGTGCGATTTACTGCCTTGTTTTCCTTTTCTACAACCTTCTCGACTTCTGTGAGAATGTTTTGCAATAACACCGGCCCCCAACCACGCAGTGCCAGCAAATCACTTCGCTGCTTTCGTGACATCGCAAGAACATCTCGAGGTGTTCTTAATTCAATTTTCGACATTTCACGGGCACGGGCGCGGCCAACATGCTTGATGTTGACAAGATTGAGCAGGTCAGGTTTGCAGCCATGCCGAATCCGCTGACGGAGGACGTCAATCATCGATGACAACTGATCAATTTCAGCAAGATGATCTTCAGAAAAGACATCATCTGTGAGCAGAACTTGACGAGCTGCTGCAAGCAACCAACCCATGAGGTCAACTCGGTGATTCACATCCCCTGGGCTCACATCTAAGTCGGTCTCAATTTCACGAAGGGTCTCTTCTTCGATCCATTTTTCCAGCATCCAGGCTGATTTCACATAGCCGAGAAGACGCTCTTCAAGCGTGATGTCCGTCAAGAGTTCCTCTTCGATGGTATTGGTCTTTAGCCAAAGCAATGAATTGACTTCCATGTCACTGTTTTTGGCCCATAGGGAGTTGAAATCAGGCGTGGTTGTCGCCAGTTGCAACAAACTGAATTCGGTCACTGGTCTGTTTTGTCGAACAAGCCTTCTGACAGCTCGGCGGAGCCCTGTGCGTAATTGAGAGGCTGAAAGTGGATCAAGGTACATCTGCGTGATTCGCTCTCCCATCATTGTCGCTTCGTACACCATGCCGTGATGGTCAACCCCTGTTGGTTGGTCCCAACCACCTACATGGGCGAGGTCAGTGGCTTGGGTAAAGCCGAGAGAAGCCTTTGTGAATGCTGATTCGGTTCGAGGCAGCCGTTGGGCGGTGTGGCTTTGTGGTGGTTGGAAATCGACACCACCTGTGCTTTTCGCAATGCTTGCCCAAATTGGCAACTCATCGTCCCAATCTTCTTCCGAACTTGATGCGGCAGAAGAGTCTGCTTTTCGAGCCACATAGTCATCGTCAACGCCGACCCTTCGGATGAACCGCTCGGCTACGAGCCAATCGAGCATTCGATCGAGTTGTTCCTTGAGATAGGTTGGTGAAACTGAGGCACCCAAGAACGTCGCTTGGAAAAACTCACCGAGTTCACCTCGATGTCTGAAACCGCCTGCTGCAATGGCTGCAAGCAAATGTGTTCTGAGCGCTGGCTCGCTGGACAACTTCGAAGAGATTGATTCAACCGGGCCAAAGAAATACCTTCGACTGACATCATCAGCAATGGCCCAGCCATCGGTTCCTTTGCACAGCACCCATGCTTCACCAAAAGCGTCGTATTTTGGACGCCCAGCACGACCGAGCATTTGACGAACTTCCATGACCGGAAGAGGACGGCTCATTCCGTCGTCCCATCGCTTGAGGTCCCTTACCAACACCCTCCTCGCAGGCAAGTTAACCCCTGCCGCAAGGGTTGGCGTGGCCGCAAGACCAACCAGTAATCCATCTTTGAACGCACCCTCGATGGCTTTTCTTTGCCCATGCGTCAATCCTGCGTGGTGAAACGCAAAACCGCCACGTATCGCTGTAGCAAGCCGTTCTGCCATCGCAGTCTGTTGACCGCCCTCCAGACGATCTGCAAACACCGCAAGCCGCTTGACCCGGTCAGGATCTTCTTTTGTCAGACGCTTCAACACTCGCTTGGAGAGTTTGAGTGCTTCGGATTGGGCGCTCCGCCTTGTGCCAACAAAGACCAAAACTTGGCCTTCTTGATCGATGGTGTCGTTGACAACAACCCATGTAGGGTGTGATTTCGGTCCTTCAAGGTCACGTGGAGGTTGGAGTGCATCGCCATCTGAACTCATGGCAGATGATTGGACAAGGCGTGGTTCGAGGTGCATATCATGGAAGGTACTGTACTCCAAAGCAACGGGCCGCCAATCCGACAGAACAAGCGTCGCATCAAGCCATGTTGCAAGATCTTGGCAATTGCCAACTGTCGCTGAAAGAGCGATGATTTGGGCCTTTGGACGGAGGTGACGAAGCCGCGTCAAGTTAATTTCAAGGGTTGGGCCACGTGTTGCATCGTTCATGAGGTGGAATTCATCCGCCACAACAATCGATACATTGGCCATCAATTCTGAACGATTCCTCATGAGCGAATCTAACTTTTCAGAAGTGCAAACAAGCACATCACATTCCTCTATTTTCTTGGCTTCTGCAGAAGCGTCACCGATTCCGAGACCTACGCTCAAGCCAACCGCTCCACAAAGTTCGGAGAGGTCATCGAACTTCTCACTTGCAAGTGCTTTCAATGGAACAATGTAGACTGCTTTCGACCCGGGGTCATCAACGAGGATTCGCTTGAGAATCCCAATGTAAGCAACTAGCGACTTGCCACTTGCCGTTGGAATTGCGAGCAATGTATTGGAACCACCAAGGACACTTGGCATTGCTTCAAATTGAGGTGGATGGAGGTTGACAATGCCCCATGAAGATGTCAAGAAATCTGTAACCTTACGAGGCAAATCCAGCTTCGAAACCGCTCGCTCTGCCCCCTCCATGATTGCCCTTCTGCGCCAACAGTCCAAAAGGACAACGCTCAATCTTGTTCAATGCGACAGCCCTAAGACCCGCCTCTGTGTGTCAAGGTGCATGAGCGATGATGTGGAAACGATGGTTGACGAGCGCCTTTCGGTGTTTGATGACGAACCTGATCTCAACGACTGGGTCGAAGTCATGTGTGGTGCAGCGATGGTTGTCCTCGGCATGTTCCACCTTATTCAGCCCGGTGAACTCGTGAATCCTGATGTCATGCGATGGTTTTCTGCAGCCGTTGTTGCTGCCGGTGGAGTTTGGGCTGGCCACGGTCTGAAGGACATGGCCGTCAAGGAAATCCGACGATCAATTGCCATCCTCGAAATGTCAGAGTCTGAAGAAGGGCCCGACCACGGACTCATCCGGGATGTGCTTCTCAACCCTACTGCATACAGCGAATTCCTCTTGGAGTCATATGCTGCTGCATGGGAAGACGGAATTATCACCGAAGAAGAACTGAAAGAACTTCGCTCTTTCCAGGAAATCCTTGGAATCACTGACGAAGATGCTGCAAAGATGAACCTTGAAGCAGCCATCTCCTCCGCTGCAAAGGACGGAAAAATCACTGCAGAAGAAGAAGAGCAAATCAAGAAGGCTGCAAAGGAAGCAAAAGAAGATGCTGATGCGGTCGTTGAAGATGTCAAGAAGAAGACAAACAAGGGCAACTGAGGCCAACTCAAGCCCACTTTGCCGAAGACCCGAACATCGTTTCTGCGAGCGTTCTCGCCTTCTTCCGCCTCACGTACTCAATCCTCGATGATAGCGAGAGGAGCACGAGACCAAGCATGGCGATTGGTGCATTTGCCTTGATGAAGCCAGATGCATTCCGTAACCCAAGGTCCTTGGGCACATCGCTCGAATCAAAACCAGTTGAAGCAATGAAACGAACATCGAGCAAATCCAAATCACAGTCACAGAGCGTCACAGAGATCTGTTCCGGGAATAACGAAGACTGCAGCAACACCCAATCATTGTTGGAGATTGTCGAGGGGCGGGTCCCCCAAGCTGGAACGCTGACTGAACCTGTCGCTGGAGCGGATACCATGTCCACGTCTAGGCGGAACACGCTTGAAGTGGGCTTATCATCAACGACAAGCAACCCTTCAAGCATGAGCAAGTCAAGAAGCAGCGACCGTCCTGCCAAGAGGATGAAGCGAACCGTTTGATCTTCGAGAAGACCTTCATCCGTGGTTTGGGCACCACCTTTTGCAACCTGTCCAAAAATGGCTTGGTCAAGCCGGAGTGATTCAAGTTCAGGTACGACAAGTTGCCAGCGACCATCGTCCATTGGTCTCGCTTCTTCAACTTCCAATCGGAGTTGCAAACGTTCACCATCAAGCATGCCCCATGTTGCTCCAGTTTGCTTCACTAAGACTTGTTCAGGGACACCTGGATAAGAGACATCCCAGAGTTGTTGCAATCGATATTCCACTAATTCCTCGAGCGAGAATTCCTCTTCCAATTGCACTTCATCTGCACCAGCCCACAACGGGTGAAAAATACCGCCAACAAGCATCAGCACAACACCCGGCGTAAACAAGCCAAATCGAATGGCAGAAGAGGTTGAGTGACGCAGGCCATCAAAGCCAAACAAAGCAAGAATGAACAGACAGGCGATCAAGAAACCGTAGGTCACTGGTTCAAGTTGAATTGCCTCATCTTCATCACCCAAAGAAGCAGCACCTACTGGATAGTATGATGTCCCTGAAAAGCCACTTGGATCAAGCGGCCCCAGTCCTTCAAACGCCAACTGACCAGTCCACCTATAGGGTTGGAATTTCTCTGCAACCCCTCCAATGCACATCGTATAATCTCCAAGCGGAAGCGCACGCCAACGATAGGTAATCCTCGTTTCAGAACCGTCGTCAGAGACAATCACCTCTGGCGCAGGAGCCTCCCTGCCGTTTGGCATGTAGAGGTTAGGAAGTCGATGTGGTTGTTCAATTTCAATTGGGACTGCCTCCCATATGACAAAAACGCTCAATACTTCATGTTGCTCTATTTCAAACACCCAACAGTCGTTGTCATTTTCGACAAGCGCCCCTTCATGTGAAGTTTCAAACTCTGTGCTTCTGGGATTGAGTGAACTGGATGGTTCATCGGTGTTTCTTGCATCAATATCTTCAGACCACTCGATTTCAAGTTCAAGGAAGGAATTCCCACGCATGTGCAGTTCCCATGTACCCGGGCGATCAAGTGAGAAGGTCAACCGAAGTCGAACAACATCATCTGGCCATAGCACTCGGTTTCCATTCAAGTTCAATGGTTCATCAACCAGAACATACGGTTCGTTCAACGCTTGACCGGGAATTGGTTGAGCTTCAAATTCCCAGTCCGTCACCGATTGGCCAAGAATGAGGGAGGCGTCCAATTGGGGGCGTGCTGCTCCTGTTGCATCACCAGTGAACCGAAAATCAACTTCAAATTTGGCAAGTGATGAAGGCAAGAGAGCCAATTGATCTTGCCCCGGGTCTAAATCGAATTCAAAGGTCAAAAGTTCCGGTTGGGCTGGGGAAGCAAAGACACTGTCCGAGACGATTTCTTCCCCGATTGGAGTTGGCGTGAGGAGGCACACCTCATCTTCTGTGCATGAAAGAAACAGATCGTCTTGCTCAGTCGTCAGTGACGCAGAGGCGAAACCAATTGGGTGCAAGACCAAAATGGCCAATATAACCACGAGAACCGTAGCGGGAACACGTGACCCCCTGTGTGGCACAATCCCCATGAAGTTCGGAGAAACTCCCCCTGCATGAAGACAATGGTGCTTTCGTTCAAATCTTGTCAGGATTAACTTGGTCGGTCAACACTGTTGAACACGATCGACATCGGTACCTTCCACCGGATTTTTTTTGGCGCGGGTAACTGTTCTTACAGGTGGCACAAACCCAAAGCCAATCGGCCCTGCTTCGACGGAGCATTTCTGTGAATTCCTTTGCATGTTTCGAAGCACTGCGGCCCGGCCAAGCTGCTTCGAGAGCTCTAAAAGTGGAGTCATGACCTCTGAACCCAAGGGCATGAATGTATTCGTGGTGGAGAACAAAAGCCCCGTATGGCCTCCATTTTGTTTCGAGAAGCCTCGGATGTAAGTCGATAACTTCCACATCTTCAA
>Ga0102825_1000582_pt1 | contig 8543 bp, 7 predicted proteins | sample ColrivemetaGS579_FD_78461 | JGI IMG/M metagenome (GOLD analysis project Ga0102825, IMG submission 78461) | Estuarine microbial communities from the Columbia River estuary - High salinity metaG S.579 | ecosystem: Environmental > Aquatic > Marine > Intertidal zone > Estuary | place: USA: Columbia...
GGAATTACAGAGAGTTTAAAACTCCTGAAGGTGATTTTATTAAAACATTTAACAATACACTCCATGATTGGGATGGACCAGCTATAGTTAGAGCTGATGGTAAAAAAGAATATTATCTTTATGGTAGACATTTACCACTTGATGAATGGAAAGAAGTACAACGAGATAGAATAGGTCTACCTCCAGCTAAAAATCCATTATTCGCTTCTTCTTTTGCTTAATATATGAAGATAGGACTAACAGGTACAATGAGTGTAGGTAAAACTACACTTGTAGATGCCCTCAAAGAATCAAATAAGTTCAAACATTATAAGTTTGCTACTGAAAGATCTAAGTATCTAAGTGATTTAGGTATACCACTTAATACTGATTCTACCCTAAAAGGTCAAACTGTATTTTTAGCTGAACGTTGTGCTGAGTTATTAAATGAAAATATAATCACTGATAGGACTATAATAGATGTTTTATCATTTACTTTTAAAGCAGATCAAATAGAAGATAATGCAAAGCAGTTTGCTGTTGAAAAGATTTCTGATTTAGAATCTGATTACGACGCTAAGCGCGCGCTTGAACAAGCTAAATATTTAGACTCTCTTAAAAATGAGAAGGTTTTTAATATTGGAATCGCGGAGTTTAACTATGACGAAGTTAAGGAGAAAGCCATGAATCTTGGTTTGGATCTTAAAGGAGGAATTAATGTAATTCTTCAAATATCAGTTAAAGATATTCTTGTTGGTTTAGCCAGTGGGAGTAAAGATCCTGTATTTAGAAAAGCTTTAAGTGACGCAGAAGAACTTCAGAAGGATAGTCAAAACACTTATTTAGAAGATTTTTTTGTTGCTTTTGAATCAATTCAAGGGGAAACTAAATTAGCGTCACCAGATATTTTTGCCAACCGTACATTAAGCGAAGAAGTTACATTTGATATGTCAGATGATGAAGTTAAGCCTGTACTTTCAGCTAAGATTGATGAATCTATTGTATCGGCCTTTGAGGTTTTACGTAAGCGTATTGATAAATTTGGGGTGACACAGCCAAATATTCAACGTATAGGAAATTCTGGTCGTATTTTGGTTGAATTGCCAGGAGCGAAAGAAATTGAACGTGTTAAGGGTTTATTACAAAGTACAGCTCAGTTAGAGTTTTGGGATGCTTTTAAGGGTGAAGAATTTGGAACATTTATTTTTCAAGCTAACGATATCTTAAAAGAAATTGTTGATACTGAGGCTAACGTTGATTTAAATCAAACTCAAGAATCTAAAGCTGACGCAATTTCTGATATCATTGGGGATACTGATGCCGAAACAGGAGACGACGGAGAACTAAATCCATTAATTGATTTAATCCGAGCCCCTGGATATAATGGTGGTCCTGTAATCGCTTCTTTTGAACAAAAAGACAAGCAACTTGTTACGGATTATCTTAACAATCCTCAAGTACGCGCTTTATTAACTGCGGAACAACGGTATACAAAGTTTGTATGGGGTATCCCACAAGTTCAACAAACTGTTGGAGAAGACTCTCAGAGTGTAGAACTAATTGAATTGTATGCTCTTAAAGGTAATAGAGATAACACCCCCCCACTTAGTGGAGCTGTAATCACTGACGCTCGTCAAGCATTCCAGCAAAACGGGAGCCCAAGCGTTTCGATGCAAATGAACCTCAAAGGAGCTAAAGTGTGGGAAGATATGACTGCAAATGCTTTCAATACGGCTGGTCAAATTGCAATTGTTTTAGATGAAATAGTATATTCAGCACCAGGAGTTACTACTGGACCCATAGCTGGAGGTAATTCTGAAATATCAGGTTCTTTTACTTTGAATGAAGCAGTGGATTTAGCAAACGTATTAAGAGCTGGTAAATTACCTGCATCAGCTGATATAGTACAAGCTGAAGAAGTAGGGCCTTCCTTAGGACAAGAAGCCATAGACAGTGGAATGAAATCATTTTTAATTGCATTAGCTTTGGTGCTTTTATGGATGCTATTTTATTATGGCAAAGCAGGAATTTATTCAAATATTGCTTTACTATTTAATATTATATTAATTTTTGGTATTCTCTCTGGTCTTGGAGCTGTCTTAACATTACCTGGAATTGCAGGGATTGTCTTAACAATTGGTATTGCTGTAGATGCAAACGTTCTTATTTATGAGCGAATTCGTGAAGAACTATTTAAAGGTAAAGGTTATAAGGAATCTGTTAGGGATGGATTTAGTAATGCATTGTCATCTATTTTAGATGCTAATATCACGACTGGTCTTACGGCATTAATATTATATGTATTTGGATCGGGACCTATCAAAGGATTTGCAACAACTTTGTTAATCGGTATTTTAACGTCATTATTTACAGCAATTTTTATTTCAAGATTATTAATTGACTGGCACTTAAATCGTGGAGGTAAATTAGAATTTTCAACCGGGATGACAAAGGGGTTATTTAGATCGATAAAAATAAAAATCCTTAAGAAACGTAAAATAGCTTACCTTATTTAAGGAACAATTATAGCTGCTGGTCTCTTTTCGCTATTTACTACTGGCTTAGACCAAGGGATAGACTTTGTAGGAGGAAGAACTTACACAGTACGTTTTGCCCAAGACATGAACACTGAAAAAGTTAAAACAGCTTTAAATGATGTATTTAATAGTGCTGAAGTTAAAACAATTGGGAGCGCAAATCAGCTAAAAATATCTACTAAGTATAAAGTGAATGAAAACTCTGCTGAAGTAGACCAAGAAGTTCAGCAAAAACTATATGAAGCTTTGGTGCCTTTTTTACCAGCGAAAACAACATACAGTCAGTTTATAAATGCTGAAAACAATGTTGGTAAAATGTATTCTGGGAAAGTAAGTCCAACTATTGCCGATGATATAAAAAAATCATCTGTGTGGGCTATCTTAGGATCTCTAATAGTAGTCTTTCTATACATCCTATTAAGATTCAAGAAATGGCAGTTCTCACTAGGAGCCGTAGCTGCAGTATTTCATGATGTTTTAATAGTTTTAGGAATTTTCTCAATTGCTTGGAAATTCTTACCATTTAGTATGGAGATCGATCAGGCGTTTATAGCAGCAATTTTAACTGTTATCGGATACTCCTTAAATGATACTGTGGTTGTGTTTGATAGAATTAGAGAATACCTAAACGAGCATACTAGCTGGAAATTTGACAAAGTAGTCAACAGCGCTTTAAGCAGTACTTTGAGTCGTACGTTAAATACATCTTTAACCACTTTGGTTGTATTACTAGCAATGTTTACTTTTGGGGCCGACTCACTTAGAGGCTTATTATTCGCACTTATTGTTGGGGTTTTAGTCGGAACTTATTCATCGTTGTTTATTGCAACCCCAATAATGCATGACACTCTAAAGCGTTTGGATAAAAAAGAGTAATGTATTCTATTAATTATTATACAAAAAAGTCACTTATCTAAGTGGCTTTTTTGTATGCGTAAAGTTTAGTAAACTAATTGGTTTTTGGTTTAAAAAAAAACATAAAGTAAAGCCCACAAACAACAAAAGGGATACTTAACACCTGCCCAGTGTTTAAGCCTAATATCCAGTCCTCTCGACTGTCAATCTGTGCAATTTTAAATTGCTCAACAAATACCCTAACGGACATTAAAAGAACTAAGAAAAGTCCAAATAAAAATCCTGACTGTGTACTCTTTTTTGTTTTCCAGTATAACAAGAAGAGTGTTATAAACACAAATATGTACCCAAATGCTTCATATAACTGTCCAGGATGTCTGGGAACACTATCTAATTGTCGGAATATAATAGCCAGAGGGAACCCTTCTTCAGTTGGCTTCCCTATCATTTCAGAATTGAAAAAATTTCCAATTCTAATGAAGATGGCTCCTAAAGCAGAGGCAATAACCACACGGTCAAGTATCCAAAGCACAGATTTTTTTAGTATTTTTTTGTTATAGATGTACATAGATGTGATCATGCCAATTGCCGCTCCATGACTTGCTAATCCACGAAATCCAGTGAACTCAAATCCACCGCTGAAACGAAAAGGAAGAAAGACACTTAAAAAATCTTCTCTAAATAATTCAGACTGATAGAATATTACGTGTCCTAGACGCGCACCAATCATAATTCCTAAAACAGAATACATGAACAGTCCATCAAGTTTCTCATCTGACTGGTCTTCATTTTTGTATATTTTTTTCATAATGTACCACCCGGTAACAAAGGCAGCCATCCACATAAGGCTGTAGTAGTGAATTTTAAAATCTCCAAAAAGAGGAATGCCATCTGAAGCAGGATCCCATATGGTTTGTAGCAAATACATAGTTGTTAATTTAGTTTGTAAATATAGAAAATTGAGATTAATCTAGAACTTAGCTAAATATTATTTTATTTTTTTGGAACTGGGTCATGTCCAGATCCTCCCCATGGATGACACTTTAAAACACGCTTGATTCCCAGAAAGCTTCCTTTGAGAATTCCGTGAGCCAGTAAGGCATCTTTGGCATAATGAGAACAAGTGGGTTGAAAACGGCAACTTGAAGGCAAAAACGGAGAGATTAGTTTTTGATATAACTTTATTATAAATAAAAAAGGTGCAATCAAAATTGTTTTCATTTATTTAATCTAAAGTAAATGTAGTGCCATCTTTGCCATCTTTGAGTTGAATCCCTATTTCAATTAATTCATCTCTAATTTTATCGGAAAGTGCAAAGTTTTTATTGGCCCTGGCCTCATTTCGCATTTTTATTAATAGTTCAACTGTTTCTCCAAGTTTTTGGTTTTGGTCATTTGAATTTTTATTTTTAAGTCCTAAAACATCAAAAACAAATTCATTCATTGACTTAGTAAGTAACGTCAAGTTCAATTCGTTAATACTTGTTTTATTATCCTTAATTTGGTTAATGTATTTAACAGCACTAAAGAGCTCTGCGATTAGAATAGGTGTATTAAAGTCATCATTCATAGCTGAATAACAATTAGACTTCCATTCAACTACATCAAATTCTTTTGAATCTTGTGTTGGCTCAATTTTAGACAATGTCTTCACGGCTTCTAGCAGTTTTAGAAATCCTTTCTCAGAAGCTAGAAGGGCGTCATTGCTAAAGTCCAGAACACTTCTGTAATGTGCTTGCATCATAAAAAAGCGAACGACTGAAGCTGAAAACCCTTTAGTTAGTTTATTAGTGTTTCCATTCAAAATTTCAGCAGGCAAAATATTATTTCCAGTAGATTTAGCCATTTTTTGGCCATTTAGGGTAAGCATATTAGCATGCATCCAATAATTTACCGGTGCGTGGTTATGCCATGCTTTTGCTTGTGCAATTTCGCATTCGTGATGGGGAAATTTTAGATCTAACCCACCTCCATGTATATCAAAGCTTTCTCCTAAGTACTTTGTACTCATTGCAGTACACTCCAAGTGCCAGCCAGGAAATCCATCGCTCCATGGGGACGGCCAACGCATAATGTGTTGAGGTTCTGCTTTTTTCCAAAGTGCAAAATCTTGAGGATTTTTTTTATCAGATTGACCTTCCAACGTTCTTGTATTGTGAATGAGGTCTTCAATATTCCTTCCACTTAAAACTCCGTAATGATGCGATTTATTATATTTTAAAACATCAAAGTAAATAGATCCATTTTTTTCATAGCCAAATCCCTTATCTATTATTGCTTTAACAATTTCTATTTGTTCAATGATGTGTCCTGTAGCGGTTGGTTCAATGCTAGGAGGTAGTAAATTAAACGTGTTTAGTATGTTATGGAAATCAACAGTGTAACGCTGTACTACTTCCATAGGCTCAATTTGTTCAATCCTTGCTTTTTTTGCAATTCGATCTTCTCCTTGATCTGCATCATTTTCAAGATGCCCCGCGTCTGTTATGTTTCGAACATAGCGAACTTTGTAATCTAGGTGCTTAAAATATCTAAATATCATATCAAAAGACATGAAGGTTCGTACATTTCCAAGATGTACATTGCTGTAAACGGTAGGGCCACAAACATACATTCCAATCCTACCGTCATTTATAGGCTTGAAAACTTCTTTTTTACCTGTAAGAGTATTGTAAATGTGAAGTTTATTTGAATTGTATTTTGCCATGGTTAGATGATTAAAATTTTGTTTCCAATTTGATATAATCTAAAAACTCTCTTTTAGTTTCCTTTTCTTTAAACTTCCCGCCAAATTCACTTGTTACAGTGCTACTCTCGATATCTCTTATTCCTCTAGAGTTAACACACAAATGTTTTGCATCAATTACGCAGGCAACATCGTTTGTGTTTAGTACCCTTTGAAGTTCTTTAACAATCTGAATCGTAAGCCGTTCTTGTACTTGCGGACGTTTTGAAAAATAGTCAACAATACGGTTCATTTTTGATAATCCAACAACGGTTCCATTTGAAATATATGCAACATGCGCTCTACCAACAATTGGAAGAAAGTGATGTTCACAAGTTGAGTATACCGTGATGTTTTTTTCAACAAGCATTTCTCCATATTGATATTTGTTTTCAAAAGTGGATGCTTTAGGTTTTTTTTGTGGATCAAGCCCTCCAAAAATTTCATTAACAAACATTTTTGCAACTCGGTTTGGTGTACCTTTTAAACTATCATCAGTAAGGTCTAAACCAAGGGTGTTCATGATATTTTGGACGTCTTGTTTAATTAGTCTTATTTTTTCGCTTTCATTTAGTTTAAATGCATCATCACGCATTGGTGTTTCAGATGACGTGCCAATGTGGTTGTCACCAATTATATCAAAAGCTTCCTTGTTATTTTCTAGTCCCATTTGGATTGTAGAATAAAGTTATTTAAAATTTAGATTTACAAAGATAAATAAATTCACTCTTGGGTTGTTTTATTTACAAATAATAATTGCATTTTTTTTTGAAATAATAATAAAAAAATCACTACTTTTCAAAACCTTATTTTTGGCTGTTCAATGTTAGGGGATGATGTAATCCGAGAAATAACAGCTTTAAATAGTAATTTAATAGTTTCCCAAATGAAATTAAATATACTTTATATAATCGTTTTTGCTTTTTCATTCCTAAAAGGTAATTCACAAATTGTCAAGAACAAATCTACTCAACCAATAGTCTTTAATGAAAACACCTTCTCAGAATTTACACCAAGAGAAATTAAGATGCTTAATACTGTATACGGAAAGATGTTAAAAAATGAGATTTTAGATTGGCCTACCAGAGTTCTTGCAATGAAAGAGATTTTAAGAAATAGGGTAGAAGTAATTCAGCTGACTGATCCTAGACATCATAAACCCTGTCCTATGTTATCTGAAATCCCACTTTTTAATGTTTTTAACGATAGTCTTAAAAGAGATCTTAGTTTTAATCCCATGAAATTTAATCCCCTCAAATATAATTTTAAGTTTCACAGTGCTGATACTCAATTAATTCGTGTTGACAATTCAGATTATTTTATTATTATCAAATCTCAACACTACAATAACTAGTTATGAAAAATAAATTAATTGTATTTATATTTTTGTTTTTTGTTTGTTTGAGTGTTGATGCTCAAGAAAGAGAATGTGGAATGGAGAGCCATATGATTGAAATGATGAAAGATCCTGATTTTGCACGCGAATGGGAACTAAATCAAAATAAATTTAAAAGTGCGGTCAAACAAAGTTTAAATACCAGTTTTAGACAAAATTTATTGAATCCGATTGTTATCCCAGTAGCTGTTCATTTTCCTGAAGCAGATGAGTCAGATCGTGCATGCTTGGAAGCATTAGCACAAAATCAAATAGATATATTGAATGGCGATTTTACAGCCACTAACCCAGATGCCAACCTTTGGCCAGATGCAAGCGGCTTCTACCCAGGAGTAAATCATGGTGCAGCAAATATACAGTTTTGTATCGCTACAGCATTTCACCCAGAAGATACTGACGAAGATCTTGTTGAAGGAGGGCCTGCTGTTACTATAGGATATGATTTTGGTGGAGGCAACGATGCTGATACTAATTGGTCTGGTTATATGAATTTTCTTGTCAAAGACATTGGAGGTGGTCTACTAGGGTATTCTCCTTTAGGAGGCAGTATTAACGCAGGTCAATCTGTTGTAATCAATCTTGGCGCTTTTGGTTCTGGTGCTGGCTGTCCAGACTCAGGAATTGTTCCAAATGCTCCCTACAATTTAGGGAGAACAGTAACACACGAATTAGGACATTTTTATCAATTAGAACACCCTTTTTCTGGCTCATGTGACTCTGATGATGGAGTTGCGGACACTCCAAATATTATTGATGCTAATTATGGTTGTCCAGCTCCCGGAACAATCGATGGTTGTGAAACAGGTGAGTTTGCACTTACAATGAGTTATATGGACTATGGAGATGATGCTTGTCTTTATATGTTTTCTGAGGGTCAAACGGATATAGTAGATATTTATGTAACTGATGTTCTTCAAGCTCAGTTTAAACCAGGCACAGTACCAGTCTGTGTAGAAGTCCCCCAATATATAATGAGTAATGACACTGTTACAACATGTAATGGCCTTTTTTACGATTCAGGAGGTGCTGATGATGGCCCCCAGGGAAACTA